>Ga0315294_10004078_pt1 | contig 15926 bp, 14 predicted proteins | sample YL17G13_40_MG_FD_203626 | JGI IMG/M metagenome (GOLD analysis project Ga0315294, IMG submission 203626) | Sediment microbial communities from Yellowstone Lake, YNP, Wyoming, USA - YL17G13_40 | ecosystem: Environmental > Aquatic > Freshwater > Lake > Sediment | place: USA: Wyoming | collected... | reverse complement strand
GCTGTGCCTTCTTCCGCTTCCCCACGGCTCACATTGCTGTAGCAAGTCTGTCGATGCCCTGCCTAACTGGTCGGATTTGAAATAATTCCTATAGCGCCGGGCCGCCGTCACCAATACGCAATGGTTCCTTCCCAGCGATCCCTGATCAGACGACGGTCCGTCTTTCCGGCTTTCCCCACGCCGTCACTTTTCTCTTGACGCACTTTCCAGGTTTGGGCTAGGATGCGAGGGAATTTTGTAACCGGTTTCAAGACCTCGCGGCCTCGGTCGGGGTTCCCACCACGATCTCAGGGCAGCGCATGGCCCGGCCCGACCGCATCGGAAATCTGGCGCAAGCCCCTGTTCCCATGGAGGGAGGGGCCCATCCCCGGACCTGGGCAAGGTCCCGCATCATGGTTCTCGAGTCGCAGCTGTAGTTACTTCTCCTCACAGAGAAGGGAGGACGACCGTGGCCAGAATGACCAGGATCAGCAGACGAGGGTTTTTGAAGGGCGTGGCGGCCGCGACGGGGGCTGGACTCGCCCCGGCAATCTGGACCCGGAGGGCCCAGGCGCAGACCCGCACGCTCCAGATCTGGCACACCGAGGCCTCGGACATCGCGGTGAAGGCCGTCCAGAAGGTGTGCGACCGGTTCGAACAGCTGCATCCCGGGGTGAAGGCAATCCAACAGGGAATCGGCTGGGAGAGCTTGGGACCCAAGCTCTACACCGCCCTGGCGGCCGGCAGTCCACCCGACATCTCCCAGCTCAATTGCTACCACTTCAGCTCCTTCCACACCAAGGGCTCTATCATTCCCCTGGACGACGTATACAAGGCCATCGGGCTGGATGACATTGTGGAGGTGGCGCGGGACATGTCGCTGGTGGACGGCCACCGCTGGGGAATCTCGCACGAGGTGGGCTGCCCGCTCATCATGATCCGCAAGGACATCGCGCAGCAGGCCGGGTTCACGGTCCCCGACGACGTCACGCAGCCCATGTTCAAGGGGTGGAAGGAGCAACTGGAGTACCTGAAGGCGGTCACCAAGCCGGACAAGCGGCAGTGGGGGATGAGCCTGCCCGGGACGGGCTACTTCCTGCAGGAGCACGTGGGGCGGTGGGTCAGCTCGAACGGGGGCGGCTACTACGACACGAAGTGGAACCCGATCTTCCACACCGAGCCGTTCATCCAGACCCTGGAGTTCGTGAAATCGCTGTCTGACAGCAAGGTGGTGCCGCCAGACTGGTTGAGCCAGTCCTGGCTGGGGATGATCGTGGAGTTCTCCACCGGTATCACCACCATGATCGATCACGGGTACGGGCGGATCGCCGGCTCCATCGAGAAGTACGCGCCGGAGAAGGCCTCCGAACAGTACTTCTACCCGGTGTGGCGCCCGCTCGGCCCGAGCGGCAGCAAGCCCTACACGGACCTGGACGCCGAGCTTTGGGTGGTCTTCAAGCAGTCGAAGAACCAGGACCTCGCCAAGGAGTGGCTGAAGCTCTTCTACACGCGGGACCTCTACCTCAATTACATCCGGCAGTACCCGGTCCACATGTTCCCCATCACCAGGTCGCTGCGAAACGATCCCGAGTACAAGGCCCTCCCGGAGCTGAAGCAGTGGGGCCACTGGATCAAGCAGCAGGAGATCTACATCGACCGGCAGCAGGCGACCCCCGTGGGCGTCTTCTACCCCGGCTCAAACATTCAGATCCAGTTCCTGGCCGAGGTGTTCGACTCGGGGATCATCGCCGACGAGATCGTGGGGATGGTCCAGGGTCGGCGCAACCCGAAGGAGACCGGCCAGCGGATTACGGAGCGTGTGAACGACCTCATCAAGAAGCTGGGCTATCCCGTGCCGGATCCCATCCGGGGCAAAAAGAAGGCGTGATCGCGGTCCGCGCGGTGCGGGCCCGCTAGCGCCGGCGACGCGGCTCCCAGCAGGAGGCACACCGACCTCCCACGGAGCCGCGTCGCGGCTTCCGGGTAACGGGGAAGGGTTCCTATCTTGGCGGCGCTCCCTGGGACGGGGAATGGCGGGAAACGGGCGACGCCCGCGCATGCGCGGCTGGCCCTGCAGGGCTTCCTCCTGGCCGTGCCCACCCTTGTCGTCATCTTTGGCTTCATCTTCTTTCCGGTCGGTTACTCCGTCTGGCTGAGCTTCACGAACAAGCACGCGATCTCCCCCGGTTACGACTACATCGGCCTGGCCAACTACATTGGGCTGAGCCAGGAGCCGGAGTTCTGGTGGAGCCTCTGGCGGGGGACGGTCTTCTCCGTGGGCAGCATCGTCCTCCAGGTCCTCCTCGGCCTCGGCGCCGCGCTCCTGCTGAACCAGTCGTTCACCGGGCGGGGGTTCGTCCGTGGGATCACGCTGTTCCCCTACATGCTGCCGACCATCGTGACGATCCTGTTGTGGAAATGGCTCCTCAGCGCGACCTACGGCCCGGTGAACTACGTCCTGCAAGCGTTGGGCATCATCCACGCGCCCGTGGTCTGGCTGGGGGCCGACTTGCTCATGGCCTCGACCATCTTCGTGGCCGTCTGGCAGTTCTTCCCGTTCGTGGTGATCAGCCTCCTGGCGCGCCTGCAGACCATCGACCTGGAACTGTACGAGGCCGCGGCTATCGACGGCGCCAACCCCTGGCGGCGCTTCCTGCACATCACGCTCCCCGAGCTGCGGCACGTCCTATACGTGGTGGTCCTCCTGCGCACCTTCTTCATGTTCACGAAGTTCGACGTGCCCTGGCTGATGGCCACAGGGGGCGGCCTGCAGCGCCTGGTCGAGAACCTGCCCGTTTACGCCTTCCGGAAGACCTTCGCTACCTTCCAGGCCGGCGAGGGCGCGGCCGTCTCCATCAGCCTGTTCCTGCTCCTCGTCCTGCTGACCATCCTCTACTTCTGGGTCTTCCGGCGCGAGGGAGAGGCCTAGATGAGCCTGCGACGGCTGTCCTTGACTGGCGCCCTGTACCTGGGCTCGGCGACCCTCCTCGTCTTGTGCGGGATCCCGCTAGCCTGGATGCTGTTTACCTCGCTGAAACCGTCCGGCGACCTCTTCGCGTACCCCCCACGGCTCCTGGGGCACTACACCCTAGCCAACTTCCACACGCTCGTCACGGAGACGTACTTCGTTACGTACCTGAAGAACAGCGTGGTGGTGGCGGGGATCACCGTCTTCCTGGACATCGTGGTGGCGACGCTGGGCGCCTACAGTCTCACCCGGTACCGGTACCCGGGCAAGGAGTTTCTGGCCAACATGACGCTCTTCACCTACATGTTCGCCCCCATCATGATCATCATCCCCGTTTACATCCTGCTCAAGGAATTCAACCTGACCAACTCCCATCTGGGAATCATCCTGGCCTACACCTCCATCTCCCTGCCCTTCACGCTGTGGCTGCTCCGGGCCTTCTTCCAGTCGTTCCCCATCGAGCTGGAACAGGCGGCCTTCATCGACGGCGCAACCCGGTTCCAGTCGATGGTCTACGTGGTCATCCCCCAGGCGCTGCCCGGAATCATCGCCACCTCGGTCTTCGCCTTTGTGGTCGTCTGGAACGACTACCTGTTCGCGCGGATCCTCCTGGCGGACCCGCTCCTGCAGACCATGCCGGTCGGCCTCCAGAACATCTACGAGTCCACCATTGTCGATTGGGGGCTTCTGATGTCGGGTGCAGTCATCGTGACGATTCCCGCGATCATCTTTTTCCTGATCGTTCAACGGTTCCTGATCCAAGGCTGGGGAATGGGCGCGGTGAAGGGATGAGAAGGGGACGGCAGCCCGCGCGCGGGCCCCGGACCGCGAAGACCCTCCAACCGACAATCGGGGATGTCGCCCGACGCGCCGGCGTCTCGCGGGCGACGGTCTCTCGGGTCCTCAACGAGTATCCCCACGTCCGTCCCCAGGTGCGTACCGACGTCCAGCGCGCGATCCGCGCGCTGCGGTACCGCCCCAATCAGGTGGCCCGCAGTCTGGCCCGCCGCGAAACCCAGACCCTCGGCCTTGTGGTGGCCGACATCACCAACCCGTTCTATGGCGAGACCGCCAGGGCGATCGTGGAGATGGCGAGAGGCTATGGCTACAACGTCATCTTGTGCAACACAGACAACCTGCCCCGCCTCCAGGAGGAGTACGTCGAGGTTCTCCGGCAGCGACGGGTGGACGGAATCATTTTCGGCTCCGTGTTCCTTCGTGACCCGGTGGTGGAGGCCCTCATTGATTCAGGCTATCCCTGTCTCATGTACAACCGCCGTCTGCGCTCCGGGCGCGGCAACTACATCGTCCTGGACAATGTGCGGGCCAGCCGTGACGTCACGCAGCACCTCCTCAGGTTGGGGCATCGGCGCATCGGGTTCATCGCGGGCCTCCCGGAAACGTCCACGGCGGCCGATCGCCTCCGGGGATACCGCGAAGCCCTGCGGAGCGCCGGACTCCCCGTGGACCCACACTTCGTCCGGCCCGGGGCCTTCAAAGCCGAGATGGCCCAGCGGGCGGCTCACGAATTGCTCAAACTGCGGCGGCGACCCACCGCCATCGTGGCGGGGAACGACCTGATGGCCCTCGGGGTGATGCAGGCGGCCGGGGAGATGGGCCTGCAGGTTCCCGAGGACCTCGCGGTGGCCGGCTTCGATGACATCCAATTATCCGGCCATCGGGCCATTCAGCTTACCACCATGGCCCAGCAGAAGACGGAGATGGGACGCCTCGCCGTGGGGTGGATCCTGGAGATCATCCGGGACCCGCGGCGTTTCGCGCGCCAGCCGTTCCAGCAAGTCCTGGCGCCCACGCTGGTGGTGCGGCGGACGTGCGGCGCCCTGGCCGCGCCGGCGCAATCCGGCAAACCCAACGTCTCAACCGGCAGGAAGAGAACATGACACGTTCCACCGTGAGCACGGACGTCCTGGTCATCGGGGGCGGGGGCATGGCCGGCCGGGCGGCCATCGAGGGCAGCCGATGCGGCGCCCGCGTCACCATGGTCATGAAGGGCGAGTTCGGCAAGAGCGGGACCAGTGCCGCCAAGGTCGCAGAGGCAGCAGGCTACAACGTCGCCGACGGCTTGGTTGATCCCGAAGACAACCCCGAGGAGCACTACAAGGACATCATCGCCGCCGCGGCCGGGACCTGCGACGAACGGTTGGCCCGGATCGTGGCGGAGGACGCACCCGAAACTCTGCGGGAGCTGGAGCGGATGGGCGTGCCGTTTCACATGGACGGCAATCGCTATCTCGAGGTGGTTGGCTGCTTTGCCTCACGCCCGCGCATGCACATCATCCCCGGCCATGCCGAGCCCATCGTGGCCGCTCAGCGTCGAGAGATCCTGCGAATGGGCGTCCCGATTCACGAGCACACCATGATCACCTCGCTGCTGGTCCAGGACGGTACCTGCGTGGGGGCGACCGGCCTGAATGCCACGGGGGAGATGATCGTGTTCCAGGCGGGAGCGACCGTGCTGGGCACCGGGGGAGCCGGCAAGCTCTTCCTGCATAATCTCAACCCGCCGGACATCACCGGGGACGGCTATGCGCTGGGATACCGGGCCGGCGCGGAACTGGTCAACATGGAGTTCATGCAGGCAGGCCCGAGCATCGTGCACCCGGTCCACAGCATACTGAACGCCTGGTTGCTGGCCCTGTATCCTCGCCTGACCAACGCGAAGGGCGAGGAATTCCTCGAGCGCTACCTGCCACCGGACTGGTCCACGGGCCAGTGCCTTGACGCACGCAGCATGCACTATCCCTTCAGCGTGTACGACGGCTCCCAGTATTTCGACATCGCCATCCAGAAGGAACTCACGGGGGACCGGGGCACGGACAACGGCGGGGTGTTTCTGGACCTGAGTGGCTGCCGGCCGGAAGAGCTTCCTGACACGCCCCGCGGGCGGGACGTGCGCCGGTTGTACGGCATCACCCGGGAGTACATCAAGAAGAACTACGGGGTGGACATCGCCGAGCAACCCATCGAGGTGGCCTGCATCGGACACGCTATCAACGGCGGCCTGCGCATTGAGCCCACGGCCGAATCCACCGTGCCGTGCCTGTATGCCGGAGGCGAGACAGCTGGCGGCCCCCACGGGGCGGACCGACTGGGCGGCAACATGAACCTGACATGCCAGGTGTTCGGCAGGCGGGCAGGGCGGAGCGCAGCGCAGCGGGCGCGGGAGCGGGGCATCCCATCCGTGTCCACCACGTTGGTCGAGGCGGAGAAAGGGCGACTGGCGAACCTGCAGGCCCAGCGAGGGAGCCTGGGGCCGGGCCAGCTCAAGCGGTGGATCCAGGAGTGCATGTGGCGGCACGTGCTGGTGGTGCGCAGCGACGCGAGCCTCCGCGCGTGCCTCACCGAGGTGGAACGGCTGCGCGGGAGAATGGCAGAGATCAACGTGGATGGCGCGGCCCAACTCACGGGCCTCCTCGAGGTGAGCAGCCTCCTCACCGTGGCGGAGATCATGGCTCGCACCGCCCTCATGCGTACGGAGTCCCGGGGAAGCCACTACCGGGAGGATTACCCCCAGCGGGACGACGTGTACTGGCAGCAGAGCATCGTCACCCACCAGGTGGCCGGGCGGATGGAACAGTTCCCGGTGCGCCTGCCCAGGCTGGCGGCGGCCGCTGACTAGGTGACGCGCAAGGACGAGAAAGTCCGTGCCGAACGTGATCAGTGGGGGGCGCAATCAGATTAGCGTCCGGGTGGGTTCATGCGGAATGCCTACAGGCCAAGTCACAGGGTAAAGGTGTCAAAGGCAGGATACCCGAGCAGGGAAGCGCAAGGTCGTGGCCGGTGAGTGACGTGCGGAAACGGTGAAGAACCGATGCTCTCCACGAAAGGGGAGGCATAAACCAGTGAGTGACAGAGAGAAACCGATCTTGACGGCGGAGGAGGCGGCAGGGCTGATTCCCACCGGCGCGACCGTCACGGTCAGCAGCTCCGCGGCTCAGCTCGTGCCGGACAAGGTTCTGAGCGGCATCGAGGCGCGATTTCTGACCTCGGGTGAGCCCCGCGATCTCACCGTGGTCTTCCCGGTGGCGATAGGGGATTCATTCGGGACCGTGGGACTGGACCACCTCGCGTACCCCGGGCTGATCAAGCGCCTCATCGGCGGCTCCTATGTCAACGGCCCAGCCTCGAAACCGTCGCCCAAGATCTATGCCATGATCCACGCCGACCAGGTGGAGGCCTACAATCTCCCCCTGGGCGTCCTCATGCATCTGCATCGGGACATCGCCGCCAAGAAGCCCGGGACGATCACGAAGATCGGCCTGGGAACCTTCGTGGACCCACGAGACGAGGGCGGACGCATGAACCGGGTCACGCCCCCGGACCTCGTGGAGGTGGTGCACTTCTCGGGAGAGGAGTGGCTGCTGTACCGCTCATTCCCGATTGATGTGGCTATCATTCGCGGGACGACGGCCGATACGCACGGGAATCTCACCCTCGAGCACGAGGGGGTCGTGCTCGCAGTCCTGGCCCAGGCCATGGCGGCGCATAACTCCGGCGGGAAGGTGATCGCCCAGGTGAAACGGGTGGCCGCCCCGGGGACCCTGTCGCCCCACATGGTTAAGGTGCCGGGGATCCTCGTGGATGCTTTGGTGGTGGATCCGGAGCAGCGCATGAACACCGGCATCACCTACGATCCGGCCATCAGCGGCGAGATCCGGACGGCCACATTCCCCGTGGAGCCACTGCCGCTGGGACCGGAGAAGGTCATCGCGCGCCGGGCCCTGTGCCAACTCCGACCCGGCGACATCGTGAATCTGGGGTTTGGCATCTCCTCGATGGTTCCGCAGGCTGCCTTCGAAGAGGGAGTGTTCGAGTATCTCAGTTTCACCGTGGAGCAGGGGGCCATCGGCGGCCTGCCCCTCACCGGCTTCGCCTTCGGCGCCTCTCATAATCCGGAAGCCATCATTGACTCAGCAGCCCAATTCGATCTCATTGATGGGGGCGGCGTCACGGTAGGGTGTCTCGCCTTCGCCGAGGTGGACGGCCAGGGAAACGTGAACGTCAGCCGCCTGACGGCTCAGCCTCACGTTTTGGCCGGTGCCGGCGGCTTCATCAACATCGCCCAGGGGACACGGAAGATTCTGTACTGCGGGACCCTGAGGGCAGGCGGCCTGGACATCCGGATCGAGGATGGCAAGGTCCGGGTCGTCCATGACGGGCGCTTTCCCAAGTTCGTGGCGCGCGCCCAACACGTCACCTTCAACGGGGCCCTGGCCGCCAGGCAAGGGCAGGAGGTGTGGTACATCACCGAGCGGGCGGTCTTCCGCCTGACGACGGACGGCCCGCTGCTTGTCGAAGTGGCGCCGGGGATTGACGTGGAGAAAGACATCGGGGCCAAGATCGGCTTTCCTCTACGAATTGCCCCGGACGTGCGCCCCATGGATGCGCGCCTCTTCCGTCCCGATCGGATGGACGTGGCGACGGAGTGGCTCAAGCAGGGTTGAGGAATCGGGAAAGGACCGATCATGGAACGCTTCTATGAAGATCTTGAGGTGGGGGAGGAGTATGAATCTCCGGGGCGAACCATTACCGAGGCTGACATCGTGAACTTCTCCTCCATCTCGGGTGACTGGAGCCCGGTGCACTGCGACGAGGAGTACTGCAAGCGGACTCCCTACAAGACCCGGATCGCCCACGGCCTCTTGGGCCTGGCGGTCGTGGAGGGCCTCAAGCAGCGGATACCGGCGTTCGCCGACGTCCGGTACATGGCGTCCCTGTACTGGAACTACAAGTTCACCGGGCCGATCCTGATCGGGGACACCATCCGAATCCGGGTGAAGATCGCCAGCAAGCGGGAGACGAAGAAGCCCGACCGGGGGATCGTGGTGGAGTATGTCGCCATGCTGAACCAACGGGGGGAGGTTGTACAGGAAGGGGAACACGGCCTGATGGTCCTGCGAAAGGGGACCGCGTAGGGGCTGCGTTTCGCAAGGACAATGATACCCACTTCTCGTCCCTCTCCCTCGACGGGAGAGGGTGCGGGTGAGGGTGGGGCCAGGGTCGCCGCGCTGAGAGCCCCCTCACCCCGGCCCTCTCCCACGGCGGGGAGAGGGGGTTGATGAATTCCCTGGGGATAATGCATCACTCTAATTCTGAAACGGATGACGAAGGTAGCTCTCTCGGGGCGAGGAGGCTCGCATGAATTTCGACTTGACCGAAGCGCAGCAGTTGATCCGTGAAATGGTGCGGGAATTCGCGGAGAAGGAGATTCGCCCGCGCGCGGCCGAAATCGACCGGACCGACGAGTTCCCGTGGGACCTCTGGAAGCGGATGGCCGAGCTGGGCCTCCTCGGGATGAGCCTGCCCCCGGAGTATGGCGGTTCGGGCGCGGACACGGTAAGCTGGGCCATCGCACAGGAGGAGATGGCCCGCGCCTCGGTCGTCGTGGCGGACATCCAGCTCCTGAGCAAGCTCATGCAGGATGTGATCCTGAAGAACGGGACCGACGCCCAGAAGGAGAAGTACCTGCCGGCCATGGGTCGAGGGGAGAAGATCTGCGTGATCGCCCAGACTGAGCCGGGGACCGGCTCCGATGTGGCGGGCATCCAGACAACCGCCCGGCCCGAGCGTGATGGCTACGTGCTGAACGGGACGAAGCGGTTCATCACCTGCGCCATGCTGGCCGATCTCGCGGTGGTGGTGGCCACTGTGGACAAATCCAAGGGGCGCCAGGGGATCACCCTGTTTCTGGTAGAGAAAGGGACGCCCGGCTTCTCGCCGGGCTCTAAGGAACACCTCTTGGGTGTCCGCGGCATGGGAACTGGCGAAGTCGTCCTCGACAATTGCTGGGTGCCCAAGGAGTGCCTGCTCGGTGGGGAGGGCGAGGGCTTCAAGCGGGCCATGATGTCCCTGGACACCGGGCGGATCGGCATCGGCTGCCAGGCGCTGGGCCTGGCGCAGGCCGCCATGGAGGAGGCCATCCGATACGCCAAGCAGCGGACCGCATTCGGTCAGACCCTGGCCAGCTTCCAGGCGCTCCAGTTCATGCTGGCGGACATGTCGGCGGGGATCGAGGCGGCGCGGCTTCGCCTGCGGCACGCCGCGTGGCTGAAGGACCAGGGTCGGCCCATCATCCGCGAGGCGGCCGAGGCGAAGCTGCTGGCCTCCGAGCTGGCGACCCGGGCGACCAAGGACGCCCTCCAGATCCACGGCGCCTACGGGTACAGCAGCGACTTCCCCATCGAGCGCATGTATCGGGAAGCCAAGGTCTATGAGATCTGGGAGGGCACCAGCGAGATTCAGCGGCTGGTCATTGCGCGGCAGCTCCTGAAGGAGTACTGAGCCGACTTGCCGAGTCGCGCCGGGCGGGTGGCATTCCCCCCATGCGGCAGGCCAAAGTTTTCCCCTTTACAAGGATTTCCGGTTCGCGGTACCGTGACCCTCAGGAGGTCGGCCGGGGTTCCGCCGGTTCGCCCTCCTCGGGACAGGCGACTTCAGGGGACGGAGGAAAGGATCGTGGGAAAATACCTCTTACGGATTCTCGACTGGCTCTGTGATATCTCGTCGCTCGCCATCCTGTACGTGACGGTGGTGGTGATCTTCGTCCAGGTGATCGCCCGGTACGTCCTCAAGGTGGCGCTTCCGTGGACCGAGGAGTTTGCCCGCTACGCCTTCATCTGGTTGGTGTTCCTGGCCAATGCCCTGGCCGAGCGACGGAAGGAGCACTTCCGGTGCACCTACTTCGTCGAGCAAGCCCCCCGCCGAGTCCGCTACGCGCTCTGGGTTTTCGACGAGATCCTGATCTTCGCCTTCTTCATCTGGCTGCTCCAGGACAGCCTGCAGTTCATGAAGATGGGCAAGCGAATGATCTCCACCGTGCTGCAGTTGCGCCTGGATTGGGTGTACTGGGGGCTCCCGGTGGCCGTGATCTTCAGCCTGCTGAACCGATCCCGCAACATCGTGACCGTCTTCCGCGATCGGCCCGACAACCCGTTCACGTGATCGCCTGAGGAGTCCTCCATGCTGAGTGGAACCGTCCTGCTGGTCCTGTTCCTGATCCTGATGTTCATGGGCATCCCCATCGCCCATGCCATGATCATCACCGCCTACCTCACCCTCAAGTTCATCCACCCCGACATCCCGACCATCATCGTGGCGCAGCGGATCTTCGGCGGGGTGGACAACTACATCCTCCTCTGCATCCCCTTCTTCATTCTGGCGGGCGACCTCATGTCCATGACGACCCTGTTTGACCGCCTGATCAAAGTGGCCAACGCCATGGTCGGGCATATCCGGGGCGCGCTCTCCCACATCACCGTCCTGGTTGCCATGTTCTTCGCCGGCATCACGGGGGCGGCCGTGGCGGACACCTCGGCGGTGGGCACCGTCCTCATTCCGGCCATGATCAAGCAGGGGTACAGCCGGGCTTACGCCACGGCACTGACCGTGGTGGCCTCGACCATCGGAGTCATCATCCCCCCCAGCAACCTGATGGTCCTGGCCGCGCTGGTCTCGTCCTCCTCTGTCGCCGCTCTCCTCCTCGGCGGGGTGGTTCCGGGGGTCCTGGCGGCCATGTCTCTCCTGGCTGTCAGCGTGTACTACGGCATCAAGTACAATTTTCCGAAGACCGAGAAGTTGTCCTGGCGCGGTCGGGGCGCCGCGCTGTGGCACGGGATCCCGGCCCTGGGCATCCCCGTGGTCCTCATGGGGGGCATCCTGTCGGGGATCGTCACGCCGACCGAGGCGGCCAACATCTCCATCATCTATGCCCTGGTGGTCGGGCCGATCATGATGCGCGGGTTTCCCCCGCTCAGGGATATCCACCGGAGCTCGGTGAGTGTCTGCACGCGCACCTCGGCCGTCATGATCTGCGTGGGGGCCTCGGTGATCTTCGGGTGGATTCTCGCCATCGCCCAGGTTCCCGAGGCCATCGCCGAGTTCATCACCTCCATCACCAGCAGCAAGGTCCTGATCATCGCGGGGATGCTCTTGACCTACCTCGCCATCGGCACCTTCCTGGACGCCATCCCCATCATCCTGATCTTCACGCCGATCTTCCTGCCCCTGGCGGAGCAGCTCGGGATCCCGGTGGTGGCATTCATGGTGACGATGGTGTTCGCATCGGCCATGGCACTGGCCAGCCCGCCCTGCGGCTCGTGCCTCTGGGTGGGCGCGGCCATCGGGGACATCCAGGTGGAGCGGTTCACGTGGGAGTTGATCCCGTTCCTCACAGCCATGACCGTGATCCTGGCGCTCATCGCGTATTGGCCCGAGCTGGTGACGTGGCTGCCGGATCTGCTGCTGCGAAAGTGAGAGGGGGTGATCGCACCTGTGTGTGGTAATGGGGATCCAGGGTGGAATTGGCCGAGGCCCCGGATCCTGTGGTGCAATCCTGGTCACGCAATAGGAGGGCGCATCCATGAGTCGCAAGGGAATCGTTCGGTTCGTGTTCAGCATCGCCGTCCTGGCGGTGGCCGGCCTGATCGCCGCCGTGCCCGCCGCCCAGGCCGGGCAGGTCACGCTGAAGCTGGCGACCAGCCAGCCGCCAAAGGGTGGCTTCCTCGGTGAGACGCCCAAGGTCTTCGCCGACGAGCTGGAGAAGCTCACCAAGGGCCAGGTGAAGGTCCAGATCTTCCACTCCGGATCGCTGAGCACCAACGAGGCGGAGCTGTTCCAAATGGCCCAGAGCGGCGCGGTGGACTTCGGTATCGGCGCCACCACCTACATCCTGGGATGGGCTCCCTCGGCGAAGGTCTTCGATCTGCCCTACCTCTTCGAGGGCGTCGGCCACTTCAAGAAGGTGGTGCAGGGCAAGGTCGGAGAGATCCTGGCCAAGCAGGTCGAGGATGACGGCGTGGTCCTCCTCACCTACATCCTCCCCGGCGTGCGGAGCATCTTCAACACTGTCCGGCCCATCAATTCGATCGAGGACGCCAAGGGCCTGAAGATCCGCAGCATGCAGAGCCCCGTGTACATCGACATGTTCAAGAACATGGGGATGCTGCCCACCCCGATGCCCTCCTCAGAGCTCTACACCTCCCTCCAGACCGGGGTGGTGGATGCTGGCGAGAACGACCCGGCCAGCGTGGTGAGTTGGGGCTGGGTGGACGTGATCAAGTACTACTCGCTCAACGAGCACTCCATCTCGTGCAACGTGATGATGATGAACAAGAAGAAGTTCGACGGATTCTCGCCGGAGATCCAGCAGGCGGTCCGCGAGGCGGGCAAGAAGGCGGAGAACTACCAGCTCGACTACATCGAGAAGGCGCTGGTGGAGAACCTGGAGAAGATCAAGGCCAAGGGCGTCAAGGTCAACGTCATCAAGGACAAGAAGCCCTTCCAGGATGCCGTCAAGGACATCATCGCCAAGTACGAGCCGGAGATCGGCCAAGGCATCGTGCAGATGGTGCGGGACGCGGCCAAGAAGTAGCGGCAGCCAGGCTGGCACCGGGGGCGGGTCTGTGATAGACGCAGCCCGTCCCCGGAACTGTTTCTGCGTGGGGGCCTCGGTCCGCCTCAGATGTCGCATGACTGTCTGTCGATCTGGCCTTGAGACTGCGGGTTTTTTCCACCGAGACACTCCCAACCAACCACTCCAGGGGAATTGCCGTTCGGTGCGCTCGGAAGGACGCTGGCGAGTTGCCGCGTGTGGGTGACCCCAGCGGGAGGGACGGCTCTTGGGATGGGCTTTCCCGTCCAGGAGTGCGTAGAACTGGGAAATGGGACGGTGGAGGGAGCGGGGAATGACCCTGGGCCGATCTCCCGGTCTCTGTGACGAGCAGGAAGGAGTCGGAGCATGCGGGTGGTGACAGCAGACGAGGCGGCCCGGCTCGTCAGGCACGAGGATGCGATCCTGATCGGTGGTTCAGAAAGCGGATATGCCGTTCCCGACGCCATACTCGCTGCCATCGGGCGGCGGTTCCTGGCTGCGGGCGCGACCCGGGACGCCCTCCAGATCCACGGGGCCTACGGGTACAGCAGCGATTTCCCCATCGAGGGCATGAATCAGGAAGCCAAGGCCTACGAGATCTGGGAGGGCACGAGCGAGATCCAGCGCGTGGTCATCGCTCGCCAGTTGCTGAAGGAATACGGAGGGTAGGCAGAAGACAGGAGACAGCAATGTGTGCTGAGCTTCTGTGCCTCAACAGCATCACTCTGCCGGGTGATCTCGACCCGAAGCTGACTGCCGCCAAGAGCGCCGGGTTCACGGCGATAGGCCTCTGGGAGAAAGATCTCCGGGAATATCCCAAGGGCGCCGAGGCGGCGCGCTCACTCGTGAGCCAGCATGGCCTTGCAGTGCCGGAGTTCTTCCTTTTGCGGGACTGGCAGCTCACAACGGGGGAAGCCCGGCAGGCCGCGTTCCAGAGGGCGAGAGAATTCTTCGAGTTCATGGCCGCGCAAGGGTTTGACCTGGCGCTGGTCTGTAGCGGCCTGGGGACGGGAACCATGGACCAGGCGGTTGGCGACCTCCGTGAGCTGGGGGACCTGGCGGCCGCCCACCGGATCCGGTTGGCCTACGAGTTCATGGCCTGGGCCCAGTGGCTGCGCGACCTGAGGACCGCGTGGGAAGTGGTGCAGCGCGCCGAATGCCCCAACGTTGGGCTGGCGGTTGACTCGTTTCACCTGTTCAAGACTGGGTCCTCGGTAGGAGATCTGCGGCGGATTCCGGTGGAGGCGATCTCCATCGTGCACCTTGACGACGCCCCGGACTGGGATATGGACCTGATGCAACTCAGCCGGCATCATCGGCTGTTCCCTGGCGAGGGCGATTTGCCTATCAAGGATATGGTCTCGACCCTGCGAGAGATGGGCTATATCGGCTGGTATTGCCTCGAGATCTTCAACGATGAGTACTGGCGGCGCGACCCACGCATCGTGGCAGAGCAGGGCATGGCATCACTGAGAAAGCTCCTGACGTGATCCAAGAGAGAGGAGACGGCATGGACTACAAAGGCAAAGTAGCGCTGGTGACTGGTGGGGGCTCCGGGATCGGTCGGGCCACATGCGAGATCTTTGCGGAGCGGGACGGGGCCGTGGTGGTTGCGGACGTGAACGACGCCTCGGCCAAGGCCACCGTCGAGAGTATTGCGGGGAAGGGTGGTCGCGCGGAGGCTATCCGCTGCGACGTGACGCGCTGGGCCGAGGTGCAGGAAGCCGTGGACAGCGCGCGGCGCATCTTCGGCCGGCTGGACGTCGTGGTCAACTGTGCCGGCATCCTGCGGGGCAGCCGACTGGAAGACACAACCGAAGAGGACTGGAACGAGGTCCTGCGGGTGAACCTGACCGGCGCTTTCCTGGTGACCAAGGCGGCGATGAAGGCTATGCGGCAGCAAGGCGGCGGCTCCATCGTCCTCATCGCCTCCCGCATGGCCATCCGGGTGAAGGAAGAGCATGGCGCCTATGCAGCGTCCAAGGCCGGGATTCTCCAACTCACCCAGATGGCGGCGCTAGAAGGTGCCCCTTACGGCATTCGGGTGAACTGCATCTGTCCCGGGTTCATTGACACACCCATGACTCGCCTGTCGGGGCCCAAAGAAAGTGTGGATGCGCAATTCGCCGGGTGGGCCAAGGTCTGTCCGTTGGGTCGCGCCGGCCACCCCGACGAGATCGCGCGGGCCATGTTGTTCCTAGCCTCCGACGAGGCCTCGTTCATTACCGGCATGGCGCTCCCGGTGGACGGAGGGCGAACGATCCTATGAACGCCCAGCGCTCTCGCCTTCGCCCCGCGAGATCCGCGTGGACTGTGTCTTTGGACGGACGGCGGACACTGTCATGCCTTGGAGCGACGTCACGCCGGAGTTGATTCAGACGCACATCGTGGGGTAGTGGGCAGCCTCTCCATCCGGTTGTGTCGCATGCTCCGGCGAAGGTGGGCCAACTGTTGGCGCCGCCTGCACCCATTTTGACCCATCAATCGAAGAGACCATCCCTCAAAAGAACATCATAGATCACTGGAAGGGTATGGCGTAATTTCTCTTAAATACGAGATCGATTGTCTATTGACGTAACTCGCTCCGCA
>Ga0315294_10004077_pt1 | contig 15927 bp, 12 predicted proteins | sample YL17G13_40_MG_FD_203626 | JGI IMG/M metagenome (GOLD analysis project Ga0315294, IMG submission 203626) | Sediment microbial communities from Yellowstone Lake, YNP, Wyoming, USA - YL17G13_40 | ecosystem: Environmental > Aquatic > Freshwater > Lake > Sediment | place: USA: Wyoming | collected... | reverse complement strand
CGACGGCGCAATCGCAAGCTTCCTGATGGCCGGCTAGTATTGCTTTTCCTCCGGTCAGGAGCTAAAAGACCCGCACGGCCCGAATTGACGGGCCGTGCTGTTTTTCCGCAAAACACTTTATCTCGCAATTGTTCTAGCCGAAATCAGTCGCCCGAAAAGCCGACATCCGGGCTTGCATAGGCGCACAGGAAGTGCTCGTTCGATCCGAGCGCCTCGGTCAGACCGTCCGCGATCCCCTGAGCATAGATCAGCTTGGGCCCGGCTCCGTAGTACTCATCCGGGACGGCAATGTCGTACTCCAGGGGAGCCCCGCCGATATCTCCTCCAGTGAGATAGTCGACCCACGGAATCGTACCCTCCGAGCCGGCTCTGATGATCACAAGCACGGTGCACTGATCGTCCTCAGAGCGCGGGAAGGCTCCCATGAATCCGTCCAGGTCCTTGATCTTGTACAGAGCCCATGTGTAGAGGGCGTTGAAAGCACTCTCAATGCAGTCAGGATCGGTCGGGGCGGGAGGATAAGAAGCCACCACGACGGTCGTGACCGGCACGGTGGGACCGAGCGCTCCGATCGCTGTTTCCACATCGGGCAGCGCCGATGTGTCATCAACAAGCACAATCACCTCGGGCTCGGGCGGATTCTGGTCGATCGTGTACTGAAGCTCGACCAGGTCGGCGATGATCGCTTCGCCCGATACATGTCCGAAGACCCACACGGGGTTCCCGACAACAAGGTAACCAGTGCCGACAACTCTGCCGGACAGGTCCTTGATTACAGTCTGCGATGTCAGATCGAAAGTGATGTCCCCGACAGTCATCTTCGTCGGAGCGGTCGGGGGCATCAGCGCCTGGATCGTGCCCTGGCGCTCGACATAAGCCGGAGGCGGCGCGACTTCCTTCGTTATGATCTTCACGGCATCGACCGTCCCGCCGTCGCGCACGCCGAACACCGTCACGAATTCCCCGGCGAGGAGCGCATCCGGCTGGACCTTGGTGCCGAGCACGTCTTCGATCTCAGCGTTCGGATAATCCTGGAACAGGATACCGCCGACGTAGATGGTCGTGTCGGTGATCTCTTCGATGACTCCATCCCGCCTGATCTGGAGAGCGCCCTGTGGATCGGTCGGGCTCGGGACCACCGCGACGCTGACAGCCAGGTTCCCGCCGGCGAACGGAGCGTAACGTATGGTTGCGTTGCTGCCGATCGAGACCTCGGAAAGCGAGATCGGAGCGCCGGTCGCCGAATTCATCGCGTTGGTGCTGCCCCAGACCTGGTAGGTCATCCCGCCGACCGACACGGAGTTCGAGCCCGCGCCGGAGATCACTCCGATAACCTCCGTGGCCTTCGTGTAATCGACGGACTCTATGACAGGCGCCTGCTCGTCGGGAATCGCATCGTGGTTATAGTCCACGGCGATCAGATCATCGTACAGACCGTCCGAATCGAAGTCGAAGGTGATCAGGTCGGAGACGAAATCGATTTTGAACCGGATCTCGCGACTGCCGTCGGGTCCGCGATAGGTGTAGGTGGCCTGGAGCACGGTATCGGACGGGCGGTCGATGGTTCCCGAAAGCAGAGAGCCGATGCCGTCGGCGAGGGCGATCGGGATATTGAAGCCCACCGGCGTCCTCAGAGACCCGTCCTTCTCAAGACCCGCGTCGACCGTGAACCGAAGGTTGAGATACGCCATCGGGTCCTGGTCCAGTTCCTCAAACTCGTAGCTTCCGGTCGAGGACAGAGTGCTCGGTTTCGGGAGCGGCACACTTCCGATGTCGTCCCCCGGGTCGACCACTCTGGCGCCGAAACGCGCGTCGCCCGGCACCGGACCGTCGAACGCGTCCGCAGGAGGCGGTGCAAGAGGCACCTGGTTGGTAAAAGTGATCACGCCCTTCAATGAGGCGGCGGAGGTAATGGGAGGCTGATTTCCCTCGCCCTTACCTCCGCAAGCCGTGAGCAGTATCGCCAGAGCGACAATGCTCGAAAACCAGCCAACGCCTCGTTGCAGGTTGCTGAAAGTTATTGTCTTTGTTTTACCGCCGTGTCTCCGCATTTCAACCAGCCCCTATTTTCTGTCCCGTTTGTTTTGTCCAGGCCCTATCCAGTATACCAGCTAAGTCAGAGTTCACCGTACATCTTCGCGAGATCATCGAGCAAACGCGGATTGGCGAGAACCTTTTTCAGCGCCGCGCCAAGCCTCGTGGCGCCATCAATGATTTCCCCCTCCTCCAGAAGGCTCCAGCTTAAACGGAAACCCGAGGCGTCCTGCTTGCGCGGCCAGAAAAAGTTCGCCACGGCGAACTCGGCGCCACGCTCGCGGCAGTAATGATACAACGCAAGCGATTTGATCTTCTTCGGAAGGTCCACCCACAGGCTGAAACCGCCCTGCGGCTTTGTCCATGTGAGGTCCTTCGGAAATGTGTCCTCCATCGTTTCAATCAGCGCATCCCGTCTCGACTTGTAGATGCGCTTCGTGCGTCTCAGATGCTTGTCAAGGTAACCCTTAAGTATGAACTCGTGCATTATAACCTGAAGGAAGAAACTGTCGCCCCGATCGCATCCCCGCTTCATCCTGACCAGCGGCACGGCAAGATCGCTGGGAAGAGTCACCCACGCGAGCCGCAGCCCGGGAAGGAATATTTTCGAGAAACTCCCGAGTCGAATGACATTGCCGGTGGTATCCAGGCTTTTCAGGCTCGGTACTTCCGAGCCGTCGTACCTAAGGTCCTGCGCGTAATCATCCTCGATGACCGGCAACTGATGCTTGACTGCGATTTCCAGGAGCTTCTTTCTCCGGTCCACCGCCATGACCGTGCCGGTCGGGTTGTGGAAAGTCGGGATGGTGACGATGGCGCCGATTTTCTCACGCTTGAGGATGGCTTCGATCTTGTCGACCTGCATGCCGTCGGAATCCACCGGCACGCCGACGTACGGAATGCGCCGGGCAATGAGCAGATTGAGGATCGCGGCGTAGGTCGGCATCTCGACCAGCACCGCCCGTCCCGGCCTCAGGAGAGCATTGATCAGGAGGTTAAGTCCCTGCTGGAATCCGGAGACGATAACGACATCGTTCTGCCCGGGAGCCATCGCGACCCCCGACAGCGCTTCCTTCTGCTCGATATGCTCGATCAGAGGCTGGTACCCCTGCGGATGACCGTAATCGAAGAAAAATGCTTTCGGGTCCCAGAGAAGCTGCTGCGTGATCTGCTTGATCTGCTCGAATGGGAAAAGGCGGCTGTCCGGCAGAGCCTTGATGAAGCTGATGGGAGCTTCGGGTTGCTGTGTCGCCTTACGCTGAGGGGGGAGAGAGAAGAAGTCGCCGGGGATCTGGTACCCCGACCAGTCCATGCTCTTTTTGTGTGAAGTCTTTCGCTGCTCCGACCGTGAAGGCAAGGCCGGCTCGCCGGATATCCCGGCGAGCGCGGAACGATCTACGACAAATGTTCCCGATTGTGGTCTTGTTTCGAGGTAGTTGTCGGCGATGAGTTCCTGGAAGGCGATCAGGATCGTCTTGCGGCTGACGCCCAGTTTCTCAGCCATTTCTCGGGTCGAAGGGAGGCGGGTACCGGCTGCGAGGAGGCCTGCATCGATAAGGCGGCGAACTTCGGCAACGATTTGCCGGTAGAGGGGGACAGGGGCATTCTTGTCGATCTGGATGTGCATCCTGTACCCGCGCTCCCTAACTGCCCGAAAAATCTATGCACAATTTGAGGTTTTCCTGTTGACTGAGATTTGGGAGTTCCCGGGAGAGGGGAGGCGGGTACCGGTTGCGAGGAGGCCTGCATCGATAAGGCGGCGAACCTTGGCAACGACTTGCCGGTAGAGGGGGACAGGGGCATTCTTGTCGATCTGGATGTGCTTCCTGTACCCGCTTCTCCCCAACTGCCCGAAAATTCCATACATAATCTACAACACCGCACGCAGTTTGAAAACATCCAATTCGAGGCCAGTTTCAGGTAACCAGTTCAAGACCTGAATTCGCATTCGGACCGACCCGTTCGCCTTCTGGTCCCCTCCCCCATTATGCGATATTTCGACCGAATACGCACCGGCTCAAGAGAGATCACACGCCGCGACTTGTATCTATGCCGTTAAGTCTAGCTATCAATTATATTTTTCTTCTCTTCCTGGTGTCCTTCGTGCCCTTTGTGCCTTCGTGGTTACTCTTCATTGGATGCCCTCGGGTTGGCTTGCGGCAACGAAGGAAGTATCCTTTGCGCCGATGCCCATCACCGGTCAGCAGATGACTTACCCGATCCTGGTCCGCTTCGCGAAAACGGGGCTCATGCGCTTTGTCGGTCACCTGGACTGGCTTGGGCTGCAGCAGGCGATGTTCCTCAGGGCCGGCCTGAGGATTGTCACAGGAGAGGGTCCCACGCACAGGTTGAAAATCAAGACCAGCCCGCCCACGCCCGTCGGTGTCGCGAGCCTCACCGAACTAACCTACCTGCTTCTCTCGCAGCCGCTCTATCCCGAGGAAGTGAAAAGACGTCTGTCCGGTCATTGCCCTGAAGGCATCGAGATCGTCGCGGTGAAGGACGCCGGACGTCTTGCGCGGAAAAATCCGTTCGCCGCTGTCGAGGCCGCTAAATACACGCTCGAGCTCGGCGACGGGGTTGCCGATTCGAAGGTCTTGGAAGTCATCGCCGCGCTCGAGAGAATACGATCCGACGATCCGCCGGATGCTTCGGAGGTTGAGGATGTCGGAGCATTCTGGGGGCGGATCATCGAGATCGAGCAAGGTGAAACTCAAACAGCCCTCATTGTGAGGCAACTTGAGGGGAACACTTTTCACGCAGCGAAATGCGCCGCTTTCCTGGAGAAGACACTGGAGTTGCCGCATTATCCGATGTTCACCAAGCTCGACTACTACCGCCTGACACCGTCCAGAAGACGCCTGTTCGCCTGAAACTCAGCCCGGCAAGCCGACAGCGGACAGCGGTAGGCAAAATGGCTGTCCGCGCGAAAAAGGAGAGGAACATGACCAGGATGTCTGGGTTGATTGCTATGGTGTGCATATTGCTGGCCAGCGGGTGTTGGGGCGGAGAGGAAAAGGTGACCTCCCCCAAGACACTGTCTGCTCATTCACAGCCTGCGACTGATAACCGGACCGAGCCAGCGGCTCAACCATCGCAGACACCAGCAATAGGCGAGTACTCGGAAGGCCAACCTGTGTATCCCTTGCGGCCTGAGTACATAGATGAGCTGGAAAACCCACGATTCGCGCAATCGTGGACGCTTAAAGGCCGTGTCTACGCAGATGCGTCGCAGACAAGCACAGTTCAGTTCAACCTCCTGTATAAGGCGGAGTCCGACACGTTGAGCGCATCGGGATACTACATCGATGCTGAGGGCCGGGCGCAGCATGCCAGGATATCAGATGGCTTTCACTACGACTTCCCGTCGAGTCAGGAATTCAAGGACCTCGTGCGCTATATCCAGGCTCACGCGGATGTTCTCTTTGACCCGACCGATGCCGATCGCACTGAAGGCGCGCGGGGGAGCATCAAGGATGGCGTGGAGTTCTTCGCTATAAACCTCCGCGCGCTTCAACTTGATCACGTGATGTATAGTCTTCTTGTTGACACTCTCCCTGAAGAGCCGATGCCGCCGGAGATGAAGCACGTGCTTGACACAATCAAGGCGGACTTTCTGCCGGAGCTATTGAGCCATCACGCTACCCCTGATTCCGTTTAGCTGGGAGACGGATTTAGGACGGTAGATCGGGCAACCAACCGACTGCATCTACCACACCTTCACTACCCTCACGCCCTGGTACTGGCACGTCACGTAGGCGTAGTTGTCGATCATCGAGATGTGCTGCGCATAGCCCGGGAGAATCAGGTTGGTGACGACTGAAGTGGTCTCCGGCGGGTTGACATCCACAATCTGCATGCCGTTGGACCACCCCGCCGTGAAGACGTAGCCGTTCCCCGCGACAAGGCTCTTCGCGTAAAAGCCGCAAGGCCAGAAATGAACTATTTCATGCGCCGCGTCGGGCGGATCGACATCGAGAACCGTAAAGATCGGGATCCACTCGGACCCGGGGGGGTCGACGAACAGGAAGCCGTTGAAGGCGTACGCGTAGCCGTTCGCGACAGCCATATCGTCGAAGGTGTTTCCGCCGAAACCGCTATCGCCTACGGGGGCTGCGGACTCGGGCGGATCGACATCAACTATCGTCAGTCCGTCTTCGGCGTGCGCGATATAGGCGTAGCCTGAGTCAATCTCGAGATCGAGACCCCCTCCACTCATGCCGCATGGCGTGACTGAGATCTCGTTAACCGATTCGGGGGGATTGAGATCGAGGATCGACAGATTGTTCGAGTGCAGCAGATATCCAAGTCCGTCTCGTACGCGAATCAGGCTTCCGCCTTCCCAGGTGGCGACAAGATTAAGCACGCCCGGAGGTTCGATCTTGAAAATCCTCAGCGCACCGGGAGTCAGCAGGTACACATAGCCGTCCCGGATGTCGTAATCGGTCAGGTCTCCGGGAGCGGGCCGCGCGGACGTGATCCACGCGGCTCCAGGATCGCTGATATCCGCAAGCTGTATGCACCTGACCTGGTTGTCTCCCACCTTGCCGCTTTTCAGTATGCAGGCGTAGCTTCCGTCCACCCTGGTCTCTTTCGCAGCCCATGCAGTGCCGATGTAACCCACTGTCTGGGCAGATTCCGGGACGGTGTTGTCCACTATCGCAAGCCCTCCGAGGTCTTCGAAATACGCGCGATTCCCCTCCAGCACGACTCTACCGGCCACCCACCCGACCGCTTCAATCGTGTTCACCGCGACCGGCGACGCTCCGTCGGAAATATCATAGACCTCCACCGCCCCTGCCTCTCCTGCATAAAGGTAGTTTCCTTCAACGGTGAGCGATCCGAATTTGTCCACGGAGTTGATGGTATTCACAATCTGCGGGGACGACGGGTCCGCGACATCCACGACATAGAGCACGTCATCCTGGTCATCCGATACGTAGGCATAGTCTCCTGACGCCGCCAGGTCGCCGAAAACGGTGGGCAGGGGCATTGTGCCCACATAGGCAGCGGATTCGGGAGGATCGACGTCATAGACATACAGATCCTGGTAGTAATGCAGATACGCAAGGCCATCCTTAACATACACGAAAAGGGCCGACGGGTGCTCTAACGGTACTAACTTCACCAGATACGCCGAACCGGGCGGATCGATGTCCCAGATCTCCAGCCACTCCTGATCGTCATGGTACGTGTCCATGTACAGGTATCCGCCGGTCGCGAACAGTCTATACGCTCCATAAAGCGCATCGATAAAGCCGACCACTTGCGGGTCCTCTGGGGATGTGAGGTCGATGATTTGCCAGCCGGTGCCTGTGTACGCGTATCCGTACCCGTCAAAAACGTAATACATCTCGAAGGTGTCGATTTTGGTTACCGGCACGGGATGAGAGACGTCCGACACATCGAAAAACCAGTAGTCGAAAATGTAGCCGTCCTGGATATATACATAGTCCCCGAACGCGCCATATGATCCGATATCGAGGTTCAGGGTATCCGGAGTGACGTCCTGCAGGTTGAACGTCTGGTCCTCTTCGATGAGAATCTCCAGAGGCGCATCGAGAGTGTCGACGCCGCCGTTTTCGGCCGTCACCCTGAATTGGACCTTGTGCAGCCCAGCCGCGAGAAAGGCATGGTTCACATCCGGACCTTCTTCGTCGAAGATCCCGTCGTTCTCCCAGTCCCATTCGTACTTGGTGATCGCCCAGCCGTCGGGATGATACGACCCGTCATCGTAGAAATGGATCGGGACGCCGATGTCCGCGCTCAAGGGATCGGCTGCGGCTTTCGCGATCGGAGGGGGGACATACTCCACGACCTCGACCGTCGACAACATCCACGCGTCGATCTGTCCCATGTTCGGGTCGGACACCTTGTCGATCACACGCACGAGAATCGGATACTCTCCCAAAACCGCCGACTTCGCATTTTCGATTTCCCCGGTGAACAGGAAACCGCCGTCAGGATTGCTAGCTGTGAAATCGAGCTGTACGGTGCCGTCAAACAATTCAGGCGCCTCGACATAAGCGGCATCGATTGTGTCAAATCCCTGATGGTCGAAAACGGCGACACGTATCTCTGCTGGAACGGCGGGTACATCTGAGAGCGGCTCGGGCATGTCGACCATGATCTGATAGGCTTCGATCGAGTTGGCCTCAGGAGGAAAATCCGTGACAGGGTCGACGACCGGCGCACCCGGATCGACCCAGCTCACATCGACCGCGTAGCCGAATTGAAAACCTCCGGACGGGATCTTCAGATGCACCGACTTCGTCTCTTCGGTCCCGGAAAGAAACATGCGTCGCGGATTGTCTTTGCCGTACGCGATGTATGGATTCAGCGTCGCAGTGAGATTCGACCCGATCGCATATTTCCCCTTGTAATATTTATAAACAGGCGGCACAGGGAGCGCCTGCGGGTACTCCGTCGGATTGAAGAGCGACGTGCAGCCGTCGAAATTGACAAGTCTCGGAAATGCGTCGCCGATCGCGGCGAGTCTTCCGGACGCCGGGAACGTGTATTCGCCGCCGGAGATGAAGATCGCGCGAAGATCAAATGCAGTGAAGTTCAAATTCGCGGGATTCTCGATCGGGTGTTTGATCGTGAGATCGAGCGATATTTCCCCCGGAGCGGGAGACTGCAAGTTGCTGATGGTCAGGCAGTCGTCGCATAGCCCGACCTCGAGCATTCGTGTCACGTTCAGATGAAAATCAGCCGCCCTCAGTGGTGTGATTTCCACGGACCGATGATCTTTCGACACCTCTGCCGCCCACAATCCGACGATGTGCCGGTTGTTCGCATACATATCGGATTGCAGCGTGATGTCGGGCGAGCCTGGATCGATCGGCGATTGCGCAACACCGCCTCCGCAGCCTGCCAAGAGCAACAAGCTGACAAGGCTCAGAGCTCTGAGTAGATTCTTGCACATCGGCCTACACTCCTGAAATCAAAAGTCACTTCAAGTCAGAACATATATTCTACGCCACAAATATACCGCAAATTTCAGCCGTGTCAAAGAGACGCGATGACTCCCATCAACGACCATTCAAGCCTTTCGGGGGCTCACGGGACCGACGTGACGAAATCCCTGCCGAGTTTCCTGCACAGAATCTGCACTACATGTCGTCCCGAGTAGATGCAGACCGGGACGCCGCCGCCGGGCTGCACCCATTGGCCGGCCATGTAGAAATTGTCCAAACCCGGCAGAGTCTTCGGGATTCGGGCCATGATTGTCTTTGGGGTGGGCAGGAACCCTTCGAAGGAGGCCCTGTGGGTAAGCGTATACCGCCAGAGCGTGTACGGAGTGGCCACATCTGTTACCTCAACCTGCGACGAAATGCCCGGGAACCGCACCTCCAATCGACTGATTACATCGCGCGCAATGCGTTCCTTCTCGGCATCGTAAGCTTTCCGATCCTTCTTCTGAAGCTCGTCCCACCAATCCCATTCGGTCTCTATGTAGGCCTGGAGAGCAGTTTTTCCCCCCGGCGCGAACTTGTCGCTGTGGTTGAATATTCTGAAGCCGATCCATTCGGCCTTGCCGCCCGCGAGCTCGACCGGAGAGGAGAGCTTCATCATAAGAAAATGAGGTTCGCTCTCGAATCGGCGGTTCACACCCAGACTCACCAGGACATACGGCTTGAAGAGCGCCCACTTCGAATAGCGGTCATCGATCGCCCGATTCGTGTACCTGCCCTCCAGCAGTCGGTAGATAGTGGAATAACCGTCCGCCGCCGACACAACCACGTCGGCGGTGATTTCGCGGCCGTCGGATGTGCGCACGCCTACTGCCCTGTCGTCCTTCACAAGAATCTTCTCAACCGTCGATCCATACGATATCTCGCCGCCAAGGTTCCTGTACCTGTCCTCGATAGCCTTGACGAAACCCTGGGAGCCGCTTTCCAGAAGACCCAGTTGACCGTCCGCGAGGTCCGCGAGAAGCACAAGCACCAGCCACACGGGAACGTCCGGAAAGAACAGACTTAGGATAACCTCTCGCAGCCAGGGATCGCCGATCCGCTGGACGTAATCGCGTACCGATGTCCCGAACTTGCCGAAGAAAAACCTGCGCATCTTCAGCATGCCCCACATCTGCCTCATCGAGTCGGCGAAACCCATGAGCTCCGGGGGCGTCTCCATTTGCGCGCCCATGTCCAGACCCCTGAGGGCGGCGGCGGCGCTGAAAAGCTCGCTCACAATGTCCGAATCGCTCGGGGAAAACGCCTTGAGACTCTCGGCAGTCCTTTCGAGATCGCGCGTGATTTCCACGTAGCGTCCGCTCGACGCATCATACACGGCAATGTACCGCTCGATATCCAACAGACGATTGGACTCGAACACACCCAGCTCGCGGTAGACCTGATGAAGGGAGCGGGGGGAATTGTGGTCCATCAGGAAATGTATGCCGCCGTCGAAAAGGAACCCGCTCCGCGTCCACGAGCAGATCACCCCTCCGGGCGCACTCTGATGTTCGAGGATGTGCGTCCTGAAACCGTTCATGCGGGCGTAACAGCCTGTCGAGAGACCCGCAAGACCTGCTCCTATGATGAGTACAGTTTTCTCGCTCAACGTTTCGAACCTCCGAGTGGTGGGCCCGGCAATGCAGAAGGGGACTGGCACACTCGATTTTGTCTTCTTGTCCGCTTCACTTTCCCTGCAACGCCCAGGAAGACAAAATCGAGGGTGCCTGTCCCCAGTTCCGCCTACAGCCCGAATTTCTGTTTGATGGCGTTGCCGATGTTTGGGTCCTGCCCAAGAAGAGTATCGACAACCTTGCCGTCCTTGTCTATGAAGACGAGATAGGGTATCCCGTTAGTGGGGTACATGGAAGAAATGGTTTTGTCGGAGTCGTGAATGACCGGGAAAGTGATCCCTTTTGCCTGGATTGCGGCCCGTATTTTGTCCGCCGCGCCGGCATCCTCATCGGAGACGGCGATAATGACGACCTTGTCGGAATTCGCGGCATAGAACTCCTGCAGCACAGGCAGCTCCATCATGCAAGGTCCGCACCAGGTGGCGAAGAAGTCCAGGACGACGGGCTTGTCGCCGATGAATTCGGAGAGCTTGATGTTCTGTCCGTCGATAGTGACGTCGGAGAAATCAGGGGCAGCCTCCCCCTTCTTCATGACCTTGCCGCCGGCTCCTGCCGGGCCCTGTTCGCCGCATCCCGGCATCCAGACCGCGAAATAGGCGACAAGAGCCAGAATTATGACCGTGGCGATGATCCCGCCTCGAGTGGAGTCTTTCATTGGTGTCTCCCCGTTGCGAATGGTATCTGCAGGTTCTCGGCCCGATGTCTCATTTCCCGCGATATCCGGGCTCATACTCGGCGCTGGTGCCCTCGACCGTCCCCTGGTCGCTGACTATAGAGCCGCTACCACCGGACCCGCGTTGCTCAAGACCGATAGCGACCGCGTCCTGGGCGATGATGTCATCGATGTCGTGCTGTATTTTCTCGACATACTCGTCGTCCTTGAGCCGCACGAACGTGTCCCTCAGAAGGTAACCCAGGTTTATGTCCTGGCGCCAGTTGTCGTAACAGTCGTGATAGGCCTGCAGCGCCTCGTCGGGCCTCTTGAGCTCCTCGAGGTACTGCCCCCGAAAGAAATGATAATACGGGATCAGCGCGTCGGAGATTTTCCCGACCTGTGCCGCCGTGAGCAACTCCTGGAGAGCTTCATCCGCACGGTTGAGTTTCCACAGGGCGCGCGCGCGAAGGTAGTGGGCAAGATCGTCGTCGGGATCGCGCCGGATTGCGTCGTCGGCTTGCGCCAGAGTCTCGTTGAACTCGCCCTTTGCCAGTGCGCGGCGAGCATTGTACTTGGGATCAAGAACCTCGATCGTGTGCTGCCTGGCGAAACCGTCGACTATCGTGTCCTCAGCCCTCTGAGTGTCGGGTTTGATGAGGATCATGCTGACGCGATAGGATTTCCCCGCGATGGGATCGTCGGAGACATCGTCCAGCCTGATGATGCGCCAGCCGTCCCAGGAGGAAAACGGCTCGCTGACATCTCCCACCTTCATCGTGTAGGCTCGTCGCTGATATTCCTCGGGGGTCTCGACCGTGCCGAACGGCTGCACTTGCCCTCCGTTCCGGGCATTGATCCCCGACGAGAACTCCCTGGCCAATTGAGCGAAATCGGCGCCGTCCTCCGCAAGCTGACGATACAGTTCCTTCCCCTGCTCTTCCATCTGCTTGTCGGCAACCTGCGTGATTTCCCTCTGGCTGACATCCACCCCTGGAAGGCGCTTGACCTGCTTGCGCACCTCGGCATCGATGGCATGCTCGCGCGCAGCCAGGATTTCATCCGGCGAAAACCCAACAAATGTCGATATTCGAGTGCGGCGGGATTCGCGGTACTTGTCGACGAACTCGGATACGTTCGCCTCGTAGACATAGTCCGTGTCGACTTTCGCCACCTTTGCAGACCCCGGGACAGCCTTGGGCCGGCATCCGGTGACCGACAAGACCGCGGCCAGAACAATGAAAGCTGTCAACAGGATAGGAAAGAGGTAGCACGACCGTGCTTTGTGAGACGATTGAATCATAGCGTCAAAACACCACCATGAATTCTACCACCAGCGGCGTTTTTCTCCCACCCTCCAAAGGTATAGAACACCGCAAACCATGCAAGGTTCACGTTCGTTTGAGCTTCGAGACGAGTCTCCGCATCACGGCGTCGAGATCGCCCGGACGATTCCTGGGAGAGGGCCGGCCGACTGAGTCGCTGAAAAAGCCCGCTCCTTCGCCATGTGTAATGCGCGGCGATGTCGCCCACTTCACCAGGGCATCGGCCATACGACCCCATGTGAGATCTCCTCGCGCACGGATGAACGATTCCCCGTACGCCCCCCTGCCCGATCGAAGCACCTGGATGATCGCCTTGCCGAAGCCCGACGGGTCGGACGCAGGAACAACAGCACCAAGTCCGCTCTCAGCTATGTAGCCAGAGTATTCATCCCCATCCGACACCACCAGCGGGAGCCCCATCCAGATGGCATCAAGAAAACGTGTCCGCACCGCGTACCTGGTCTCCAGGCCCGGGCCATGGGCACTCACGCAGCAGCCTGCGTGAGCCAGAAGACCCAGGTACTCGTCCCTCGGAAGCCATTTGCCGAAAATCAGGGTCTCGGCGACGCCAAGCTCCTTCGACAGTTTCCTGACCCGATCCACCGAACCGGGCCGCGGTACATGAGGGTTGGGATGCTCGGTTCCCGGGAAAGCCAGCCGGGCCTGGGGAAAATCTTTGAGAACCTCCGGCCATGCTTGAACGACAATCTCGGGCCTCAGCCAATCCCACATCCCGCCGCCCCACACGACCATTGGCCCGGAAGTCTTGTATTCATCGGGCAGGGGCAACTGATCGGCTGACGGTGGCGCGTGGTCCGGGATTCCGAACGGCACGAGACCGACAAGCTGCTCGGGTCCGGCTCCCGGAACCCATGTTGAGGGATTCACACGATTCAGAGCCATGAGCGCCCCAAGAAACAAGTCCACCTGGCGCCGTCCCGCGGCAAGGAAAAAATCTCCTCGAACAAGCGCCGCCAGAATCGCGGCAAGGTGCCTCTCGTGCTGGAAGTCCCTTTCGGAGGCAGGGGAACTTCGATACAGATCGAGGTTCTCCCACACGACCGGATCGAAAAGATCGACGACCAAAGGCAGGTCGGAATCAAGAAGCTCGGGGAGGGTAAGTGCGACAAGCGGCGGCGCCAAAGCGGCTCGATATGCAGCGAAAAAGCCGGGCAAGGGTCCAATGGTGCTGCGCTCGATGAATCGGACATGCTCGATCGATTCCTCAGGGGCAGGACCGTCGAAGACGACGTCCACCTGTCCCAGCCGGGTAAGCTCTCGCGCAAGCGCCAGGCATCGAATCGCCGGACCCGCGAGTACGGGTCCGAGGCGGTCATAGGCGGCAATCAGAAAAGGCTGATCCGACATTCGCAGCGAAATATTATAGCAGCAACCCGGCACCGATGCCGGGATTCGGAGGCCGAAAGAGGGGTACTGGAAAAAGAGGCAAAAAATTGTCTTATATCTTGACAGCTACGTTGCTCTATGGTATCATCGTACTATGGATGTAATACGCTAGAACCACAAGACAGTGGTCGGCGGCATCCGAGGAGAGATGACGATGAACCGCAGTGAGCATCAGTCCAGGATTGCCAGAAGGAAGCTCTATGCAGCGCTGGCGTTGCTGACCGATGAGGAGCTGGTAGTTGTTGTGAGGAAGGGGAATCCGGAGGGATACCAGGTTCTTGTCGAGAGGTACGAGGCGCTGGTCCGGTCGGTGGTGGCGAAGTGCGTAAGGAACGATCCGATGACGCTGGAGGACGCATGCCAGGAGACATTCCTGAGAGCCCTCGCCCGGATCGCGGACCTCAGAGAGCCGGCACGGTTCAAGAGCTGGCTATGCGCGATCGCGCACAACCAGGCGCTTGACACCCTGCGACGGCAGCGTCAAATCAGTTCGCGCGACATTTCGGGCTCAGGGGGAGACGAAAACCAGCCGGTGTGGCAGATTCCCGACACCAGCGCCAACCCGGCTGAGGCGCACTCGAGACAGGAGGTCGCGGGAGTGGTCCGGGAGGTGCTCAGCGCGATGCCTGATCTTTACCGGGATCCGATCACTCTGAGATACGAGCAGGATCTCGATTACCAGGAGATCGCGGAGCTTCTCGGGAAACCTCTCGGGACCATCAAGAGTCTCATACATCGGGGCAAAGCAATCATGAAAGAAGAGCTGGCACGTCGCGCGGGCGGGTACGAAGGCGCAATGGTTCTTGCGGGCTAGCGGAAGAAAACCCCATCGATCGCGGTGGGGTTTCCTGTACTGCGAATGGCGAACAAAGGAAATAGCTCTCTGACGTTTCCCTCACTCATCCGGCGGGACGGAGAAGACCCCCCCTGTGGTCCCCCCCGCCGCGGCGGGTGGGGACTACAGGGGGGCATCGGCAGATTTCCCTAAGCGCTCACGAGCGACTCGATCATACGGTCCACTTCATTTGGATCGATCGGCTCCTGCCCCATTTTCCAGAAGCCGAAAAATTCCCTGTTCCCTTGCCTCCCGGTAATGGGGCTCTCAACAAAACCAACCAATCCCGGCGTCAAGGGTCGATCCGGCAAATCGAAAATCCCGGGCGATACGAACGACCGTAGCACCTCGCGCAATACCTTGGGATCGCGAACGATTCCCCCGGGGGCCTTTCCCTTTCCCGCTTCGAACTGGGGTTTGATCAGGGCGAGAATGACGCCGCCGGGCTTGAGGCGAAGGGGAAGGTTCGGCAGGATCAGTTTCAACGAGATGAAACTCACGTCGATGACAATGCCGTCGAAGGGTCCCGGCACCAGATCAGGCGTGAGATTCCGCGCGTTGACATTCTCGATGACGGTCACAGACGGGCTGGTCCTGAGGGACCACGCGATGAGTCCCTTCCCGACGTCCAGGGCCGTGACATGCGACGTTCCTCGCTTCAGAAGGCAATCCGTGAAGCCGCCGGTGGACGCTCCGATATCGAGCGCGTTCCATCCGGTCGGATCGATCTTGAAAAAATCGAGGGCGCCTTCGAGTTTCAGTCCGCCGCGCGACACGTACGGGCAGTCCGGCTCCAGAAGCTCGATTATGGCGTCGGGGGACACGCGGTCGCCGGCTTTCGACCCGCGACGTCCGTCCACGACAACGCTGCCGGCCATTATCGCGGCCTGCGCGCGCGACCGCGATGGGAACAGGCCGCGTTCAACAAGAAGCTGGTCGAGTCGGATTTTTTTTGATGACACCAAGGCTTGATGGGGATTTCGGATTTCGGTAGCTGCTACCGAAATACAAAATCACCACAGTATCAATGGAACAGGTGCCCGAACCCGTAGTGAATTATCAGTGCGCATGCGATGCCGAG
>Ga0315294_10004076_pt1 | contig 15929 bp, 8 predicted proteins | sample YL17G13_40_MG_FD_203626 | JGI IMG/M metagenome (GOLD analysis project Ga0315294, IMG submission 203626) | Sediment microbial communities from Yellowstone Lake, YNP, Wyoming, USA - YL17G13_40 | ecosystem: Environmental > Aquatic > Freshwater > Lake > Sediment | place: USA: Wyoming | collected... | reverse complement strand
ATGAGGAACAAACGAGCATCGATTGGCGATTTACAAACGCCGATGCCCGGATTAAACTAAGAAAACTATACCCGTCAACTTAAGACGGACAGAGTACTACAACGCTACAAACGACAATAAAAGATAAGCATAACATATTTCCATATACAAATCATCCCAAAACCCCCTGAATTTGCGGTTTCAGTATCGGTTCCCCCGTTTTCCGGCAGATGAGCGATGTCGTTCAAACAGAAATTCAACGTTTATGGGAAGTTGCATTTTTATACCTGTACCTGTATCGTATCTTCTATGTTCAAAACACATTCGGCTTATGAAATTATAAGATTCAAGGTACTCTATTTGCACACAAAAAGCAATGGCATAAAAAGAGCGTTATGACTATCTGTGTTTATTTCAGATTTTGCACTACCTCAGCGCAGCGGTCGCACAGGTCGGCATAGTCGGTATTTTGGCCAACAGAAGGACGATAATTCCAGCACCGCTGACATTTGCTGTGCGTACTCTTTTGCGCAATAACCTTTAGTTCCGGACCTTTTTCAATCTTCGCCTCGCTGACAATGCACAGCGCGGCGAAATTGTCGAGGCCGAGGTTCTGAATATGGCTCAGCAATTCGTCATCGTCTGTCGTGATACTGACAAAGGCTTCCTGATTGGAGCCGATGATTTCGTTTTTACGCAGGTCTTCGAGGGCCTTCAATACCTCATCGCGCAGGGCCATCACTTTATCCCACATCGGCACGCCGGCTTCATAATTCACCTGAACCATTGGTTCAGCCATCGATGCGATATGGACGGTGGGGACATTTTGTGATTTATGCTCGATGGCGGTCCAGGCTTCCTCGGCGGTGTGGGCCAGGATCGGCGCCAGCAGCCGCGTCAGCGCGTCGAGGGTATGGTACATTGCGGTTTGTCCGCTGCGACGGGAGAGACTCTCTTTGGCGTCGCAGTACATCCGGTCTTTGAGCACATCCATATAGATACTGCTCATTTCCACCGTACAGAAATTATAAATCAGCGAGAAGACGCGATGAAAGGCGAAGTCTTCATAAGCCTGGCGGACTTTAATAATCAGGTCTTCGAGTTTTTCCATCGCCCAGCGGTCAATGGGGAGCATATCTTTATATGCGACGCTGTGTTTTTGGGGGATGAAGCCGTCGATACTGCCGAGGAGGTAGCGGAGGGTGTTGCGGATTTTGCGGTAGGCTTCCTGCAGGCGGCCGATGAGTTCGTCGCTGCAGCGCATATCTTCCTGATAATTGGCGCTGGCGACCCAGAGGCGGAGGATGTCGGCGCCGTATTTGTGGATTTCTTCGAGGGCGCTGACGTAATTGCCGGCGGATTTGGATTGTTTCATTCCTTTTTCATCGACGGTAAAGCCGTGGGTGAGAACGGTTTTGAAGGGAGCTTTACCCAGTGCTCCGAGGGCCGGCAGCAGGGACAACTGGAACCAGCCGCGGTGCTGGTCGGAACCTTCGAGGTATAAATCCACAGGGATGGGCCAGCCGGCTTTGACGGCGACAGCGTGCCAACTGCAACCGGATTCGAACCAGACGTCAAAGATATTTTCTTCTTTTTTTAAGTCGTTCCAGGTAAAACCCTGCGGCAAGACGAAGTCTGCGCCGAGGATGTCTTTGGGCGAATCGGTGAACCAGGCGTTGGAGCCTTTTTTGCCGATGTGGCCAGCGACGGCCAGGACGGATTCTCTGGTTAAGAAAGTCTGACCGCTGCTGTTGACGAAGGCGGGGATGGGAAGTCCCCAGGCGCGCTGGCGGCTGATGCACCAGTCAGGGCGGGATTCGAGCATACCCTGGATGCGTTTTTCGCCCCAGGCGGGAATCCACTTAACCTGGCTGATTTGTTCGAGGGCCATAGTTCGCAGGCTTTTGCCGAATTTGGGGATTTTTCTGTCCACGCTGATGAACCACTGTTCGGTGGCGCGGAAGATGACGGGTGTTTTGCTTCGCCAGCAATGGGGATAACTGTGGGTGATTTTTTCTTCGTGGACGAGCAGGCCGACTTTGCGAAGGTGGTCGTTGACTTCCTTATCGACGTTGAGCACGTTTTTGCCGCGTAGCCATTGGGGGACGGTATCGTCATAACAGCCGTTGTCTTTGACGGGCGAATAGACGGCGAGTCCGTTAGTGATGCCGACCTGATAGTCTTCAACGCCGTGGCCGGGGGCGATGTGAACGATGCCTGTGCCGTCTTCGGTGGTGACAAAATCGGCGGTGATGGCGAACCAGCAGTCTTTGTCCGTCGGATTCTTTTCGATGTAAGGATGAAGATAACGCAGGCCTTTGAGGTCTTTGCCGAAGACGGATTTGCTGACGCTGTATTGGCCTTCGGTCAGCCCCGCAGTTTTAATAACAGCTTCTAATCGCTGGGCGCAGACGATAGATGTGAATTTTGTGCCATCTTTTTCATAGGTAAGACCGACATAATCCAACAGGGAATGCAGGGCGACGGCGAGATTGGCCGCCAATGTCCAGGGCGTGGTGGTCCAAATCATAAAACAGACTTTGCCGGCGTCGGATAAACCCAACAGCGATTTGACTTTCTGTGCCGAGGCATCGTCCAGCAGAAAATTGACATAGATACTGGGCGAGACGATGTCCTCGTACTCCAATTCGGCCTCGGCGAGGGCTGTTTCGCAGCCGACCGACCAATGAATGGGTTTGAGTTGTTTATAGACCAGGCCGTTGCCGACCAGCTCGGCGAAGATTTCGAGGATACTCTGTTCGTACTGCGGTTTGAGGGTGAGGTACGGATTTTCAAAATCGCCGAAGATGCCGAGGGATTTGAACTGTGTGGTTTGCAGTTTGACATATTTGCCGGCGTATTTCTGGCAATGGGTGCGGATTTCGGCCTTGGTCATTGTTTTGGCTGCGTCGCCGAGTTCAGACATCACCTTGGCCTCGATGGGCAGGCCGTGGCAGTCCCAGCCGGGGATATACGGGGCCGCAAAGCCGGCCATAGTTTTATATTTGACGACAAAATCCTTGAGAACTTTGTTGATGACGTGGCCCATGTGGATGTCGCCGTTGGCGTAAGGCGGGCCGTCGTGCAGGACATAGAGCGGACAATTCCGCCGGGAATTGAGGAGCAAATGATAGATATTTTGTTTATCCCAGTCTTTTCGCTGCTGCGGCTCACGCTGCACGAGGTTGGCCTTCATCGCAAAATTGGTCCGCGGAAGGCATAATGTGTCTTTGTACGTTTTCTTTCCGGAATCCGACATAAGCTGTCCTTATCTGAAGAATGAAACAAAGTATCCTATGGTTTATCGGAAAAACTGTCAAGACTGCGTTTCGACAGACTGTTGTTGCGTCAGGGGGAAAAAACGGTATATTCAAGTACACATCTGGAAAGGATTATCCGACCAATGAACGCGGTATTTCTGAATCTTGACCATATCCAAAAAAGCTATGCCGGGCCGTCAGGACGGGTTGACGTGCTGAAAGATGTCCGTCTGAACGTTTTGCAGGGGCAGACGGTTGCCATCGCGGGGCCGTCGGGCTGCGGCAAAAGTACCCTGCTCAATATCATTAGTCTGCTGGATAAACCGACGGCGGGCAAGGTGATTCTGGAAGGGCGGGATTTGACCTCGCTGGGAGAGTCGGAAGCGGCGACAGCGCGGAATCAGAAAATCGGTTTTGTATTTCAGATGCATCATCTGCTGCCGCAGTGCAGCGTGCTGGAAAATGTGCTGATGCCGACGCTGGCGGCGAAAAACAAGACCGCACAAAATAATGAATTGCGGCAACGCGCGGAGAATCTTCTGGAGCGGGTGGGTCTGAAAGACCGGATGAGGTATCGGCCGGGACAGCTCAGCGCCGGTCAGCGGCAGCGGGCGGCGATAGTACGGGCGATGATTTGTCAGCCGGTTCTGCTGCTGGCCGATGAACCGACAGGCGCTCTGGATCGGGACAACGCCGAGCAAGTTGCTCAATTGATGATAGAACTGAACCGGCAGGAAAAAATTACGCTGATTGTTGCGACCCATTCGATGGAGCTGGCGGGAAAGATGGAGCGGCATTACCAGTTGACGCAAGGCATTCTGCAACAGAGCGAAGTATGAACCGGATTCGAATTGCACAACAGGGTTTGCGGTTTTATTGGAGGACGCATCTGGCGACGGGGCTGGCGGTGCTGGTGGCCTCGGCGGTGCTGGCGGGTGCGCTGGCAGTGGGCGATTCCATCCGTGCCACGCTGAGCCGGCACACCGCGATGTGTCTGGGTAAAATTCAGGCGACGGTCAGCCGCCCCGGATTATTTCGGGCCGACCTGGCAGCGCGGATGGAGGATAAGCTTGCGCCTCAGCGAGGTCGTACGACCCCGGCGAATGAGTCGCGAATCGTCGTTGCGCCGATATTGCAGATTACCGGCTTTGCGGAGAATTCAGACGCCTCGGTTCGTGTGGGCAATGTACAGATTATCGGCGTCGATGAGCGGTTCCGGGAAATGGGGCCGGGGACGGCGGAGGATATTACCAGCGGGCCAAACAATGCGGTTGCGGTCAGCCGGGCGCTGGCGCAGCGGCTGAACCTGAAAGTCGGCCAGGATATTGTAGTGCGGATGCGCGACGCGGGAGGAATGCCGGCTGAAGCGGTATTGACGCCGGAAGAGCAAAAACATATCTCGCTTCGGCGCACGGTGCTGCGAATTGCTGAAGATGAGCAATTCGGGGGATTTGATTTGTATTCCCGGCCTGACGGCGGGTTGAATGTGTTTATGCCTTTAGGCGAATTGAATGCAGCGATGGGCAAAAAGGGTGATTGGCTGCGGGCCAATACGCTTTTGTTTGCGGGGGCGGCGGGGACTTCCGGGATTGGGCAGACGTTATCCAGTGTGTGGCAGCCGGAGGACGCAGAACTGGAAGTGCACATCGTGGATTGGCCGCGGGCGCTGGAGGTGAGAAGCCGCGATGTGTTTATGCCCGATACGATTGCGCAGCAGATTCAAAAAAACGTGCCCGGCGGACAGGGGATATTGACTTATTTTGTGAATGAATTTCGCCGGGGCGAAAAAAGCGTGCCGTATTCTTTTATCTGCGCTGTTGAGGGAGGGACTGACGAGGGGTCTTTTACAACATTGGCGCAGAATGAAATGGTTATCAATGAATGGCTGGCGGAGCAGTTGGGCGCGTCGGAAGGAGACAAGGTGGAGATTCGTTATTTTGTTCCTTCCCAGGGCAAGAAGTTGTCCGAAGAGACGGCGACCTTTACAGTCAAGGCGGTGGTTCCAATGATGGGCGCCGGTGCGGATGAGACGCTGATGCCGGCAATTGAGACGATGGCGGACGCCCGGAACTGTCGGGACTGGAAATCGGGCATTCCCATCAACCTGTCAAAAATCCGGCCTGAAGATGAACGATACTGGCAGAAATACAAAGGCGCACCGAAGGCGTTTATCTCAATGAAGTCGGCGAAACTGCTGTGGTCGAGCCGATTCGGGACGCTTACGGCAATACGGTTTTCGGTGAACGACTATGACGTGCGGTCGCTGCGTTCGAAGATTCTTTCTGCGATAGAGCCGTGGCAGGCGGGGTTTGTGGTGTCCGAGGTTCGACAGGCCGGTCAAAGAGGAGCCAGGGCGACGACGGATTTTGGCGGGCTGGCGACAGGACTGAGTTTGTTTTTGATTGCGGCAGCGATGATTCTGGCGGGGTTGGTGTGGTCGTTCGGACTGCGCCGGCGGGCGGGACAGGTAGGGATGCTTTCGGCGATGGGATTTGGGGCGGGGCAAATCGGATGGATTTTTCTGCTGGAAGAAGGGCCTGTTATTATGGCGGCTTCAATACTCGGCGTGCCGGTCGGAATCATTTATACGAAGTTGATTTTGGCGGGTCTGAATAGTATCTGGGCCGGGGCTGCGGGCGGAATAAAAATCATCTTCGCGCTGCGATGGCAGACGGCAATACTGGCGGCGGGGATTTCGATATGCACAACTCTGGTCGTCTGGCTGTTTCGGATACGCAATTTGTGGAAGCGGCCGGCGGTGGAACTGCTTGACCGCACGGAGGAAATTTTTTTACCCAGGGGACGAATTAGATTGTCGCTTGTCGCGGCAGGGGTGGTTGGGTTTGCGGCGGCGGGGCTGGGCGCTTATGGTACGCAGGTTTCGGCACAGCAGGCGGCAGAGATATTTTTCTCGTCGGGTATGATGATATTGATTGCAATGGGACTTTTTTTGTCGGCGGGGTTGTCCTGGCTGGCGGTTCGGCACGGCTCACCGCAGGGGGTTCGGGCGGCCGGGGTTTCGAAATCAATCCGAATGCTGGTATTGAAAAACGCGGCGTGGCGCCGGGGGCGCAGCGTTGCGGTTTCGATGACGCTGGCGATGGGGGTATTCGTTGTTCTTGCGACGGGGGTTTTTCAACAGGCCGGGCCGCAAGACCCAACAGAGAAAAACAGCGGCACGGGCGGTTTTACATTGTGGGCGCAAAGCAGTGTCGGACTGGTCAATGACCTTAACGACAAGACTTTTTTGCGTGATATTGGGATTTCATCTGGCCAATTGCAGCATTTTAATGCGGTACCGTTGCGGCTGTTGTTGGCCCAGGACGCCAGTTGTCTGAATATCGCACGAGTGCAGCAGCCGAGCTTGTGGGGGGTGCGTGCGGAGGGGCTTGCCGGCAGATTCCGTTTCAAGAAAGTCTTTGATAAGCGCGCGCCGGCGAATCCCTGGGAATGGCTGAACCTGAATTTGGGGCAAGAGGTCGTCCCGGCCATCGGCGACTGGGCGACGGTGTATTGGGGACTGCACAAAGACATCGGCGATGAGCTGGATTATACGGACCAGAGCGGCAGGATTTTTCGTCTGAAAATCGTTGCGCTGCTGGACGATTCGATATTGCAGGGCGGACTTTTAATCAGCGAGAGGCAATTTCTCAAACGCTTTGAAAATACCAGCGGCTGGAATGTTTTTTTGATTGATATGCCGCTGCAATCGGCGGAATCCATCAGCGAAAAACTGACGCAATCACTGACGGCGTACGGATTTGAAGTGCAAACAACCGCCGAAAAACTCGCGAGGTTCCATCAGGTGGAAAATACCTATATCAGCATTTTTATGGTTCTCGGTTCGCTGGGTTTGATTCTGGGAGCAATCGGGCTTGGACTGGTGGTGCTGCTGAATGTGCTGGACCGGGCGGGCCAGCTTGCGATGATGCGGGCGACGGGTTTTGAAAAGAAAACGCTGGGGCGGATGCTGTTTTTGGAACATGCGGGACTTTTGACGGCGGGTCTTGTGTTCGGTGTGATTTCGGCGGCTGTGGCGGCGGGGCCTCAATTATTGCAGATAAGCCATCTGCCGTGGAAAATCATAACGGGTCTTATCGCGGTGATGTGGGCAAGCGGTTTGCTGTGGGTATGTATCGCCGCTGCCGCGGCGATGCGAGGCGATTTGCTGGAACCGCTGAGAAAAGAATAAGTAAAAAGGTAAAAGGCAAAAGGAAAAATTAAGGAATCGCCTGCGGCGATAGAAAAATAAATCTTGGATTTTGGCTTTCGCCGGAATAACAATTGTGAAATAAATATGCAACATCAATGGTTTAAATGGTTCTTGCCGGTTTCGCTGACAATTGCAGCGACGATCTTATTTTTTTTGTGGATTTATCATTATTTCGTTTTTGATGTGGTGCAGCGTCTGCCGGGGGCGGATGGCCGGCCGGCGACGTCGGCTGTTGCCGGCGGGGGCGGTCCCAAGGCGGGCAGTTTACAGACCTTTGACGGGAAGCCCTCTTCTGTTGAAAGTTCTTGGCCGTGTTTTCGCGGGTCCGACTTTGACGCAATCAATAAAGAAAACATTCCATTACTGCGGCAATTTTCTGTTAATGGGCCGAAAAAGCTGTGGCAAATACAACTTGGCGAAGGTTATGCCGGCGCCGCGGTGTGGAAGGGCCGGGTCTATGTGATAGACTACGATATGTCCAGACAGGCCGATGCGATTCGCTGTTTTGGTCTTGATGACGGCAAAGAAATCTGGCGGTATTCCTACCCGGTCAAAATCAAGCGCAATCACGGGATGAGCCGAACGGCGCCGACAGCGGCGGACGGATTTGTGGTGACGATGGGGCCGAAATGCCACGTCGCTTGTCTCAATGCCGAGACGGGACAGTTTATCTGGGGGATTGATTTGGTTGGTGAGTATGGTACGCAGGAGCCGCTGTGGTATGCGGGGCAATGTCCGCGAATCGAGAACGGGCGCGCGATTATCGCGCCGGGCGGCAAGGCTCTGATGATAGCGGTTGAATGCGCGACGGGTGAGGTTGTCTGGCGGACGGAAAATCCGGAGCAGTGGCAGATGACGCATTCGTCCATATTGCCGATGACGTTTGCGGGAAAAAGAATGTATGTTTATTGCGCCAGCGGCGGCGTTGTCGGAGTCGATGCTGAGAACGGACGAGTACTCTGGAAGACCGACCAGTGGAAACTCAAAACCAATGTGCCGACGCCGGTAGATATGGGGGATGGGAAGATATTCTTTTGTGCCGGGTACAACAAGGGCAGTATGATGCTGCAACTGAAACGGGAAGGCGAAGAAATTATTCCGCAAATCCTGTTTACACTCAAGCCGGATGTTTTCGGAGCCGACCAGCAAACTCCCATATTTTATCAGGGATATTTCTACGGCGTGGGCGCCGACAAGCAGCTTGCCTGTATGGATACCAATGGAAAAATTCTCTGGAAAAGCGGGACGGCGAACAAATACGGCCTTGGGTCTTATATAATTGCGGACGGCAAAATCATTATCCTGAATGATGAGGGGGTTTTGTCCTTTATTGAAGCCAAACCTGACGTATTTGAGCTGATAACGCAGGCTAAAGTACTGGATGGACACGAAAGCTGGGGGCCGCCGGCGCTGGTGGGTGGGCGGCTGATTGTCCGAGACCTTACGAGTATGGTTTGTCTGGATGTTTCGATGCAATAACGGCGTTGTTTTGAAGCGTTAAACCGGATATATTGACATTTTTCGGGAGACGTACCCTGTTTAACAGAAGCGGGAAAATGGATAGCGGTTTATGGGCGGGGATAGTTATTGTTGCGGCGATTGCCGCGGGGTTTTGCGCGGTGATGTTTTTCGATACGACCGGCCAAAAGGGCAGCGGTCTGCCTGCGGATTATGTCTATGATATTTCACAATATGCCAGGATCGACCCTGCCCTAATTCTGTATCGGCAGGCTGGGGCGGCGATTCCAACGGGTCTGAAAACCACAAAAGCCATCGCGGTACAAAAAGAGATTTATGTGGCAGGGGACAAAGACATTGTAATTTTTGATAAGACCGGTACGCTGCAAAACAAGATTGCGCCGGATAAGGAGCCGACGTGCCTTGCGGTCAATGACGAGGGGGTAATTGTCGCGGGGCTGGGCAGTACGATTGTTATGATGAATTTGCAGGGCAAGGAACAGTCAAGATGGGCGGTTCCTGCAACCGATGCGATTTTAACTTCTATTGCGTTAAACAACGAGACGATTTTTGCCGCTGATGCTGTGAATGGACGGATTTATGAGTATGACTGGAAGGGAAATCTCGTGCGTACCGTTGGTCAGAAAACCGCCGGTAGGCAGGAACAGAGCGGATTTGTCATTCCCAGTCCGTATTTTGATATTGCGATGGCCTCCGATGGCCTGCTTCGCGTGGTTGACCCGGGGAGACATTTGATTGTCGCGTTCACGGTTGCTGGCGACAGGGAATGGGCGTGGGGCAAGGCAACGCCGGCGATTGAGGGATTCAGCGGGTGCTGCAATCCGGTCAATTTTGCGATTCTGCCCGATGGGTCGTTTGTGACGGTGGAAAAGGGGCTGGTGCGAGTGAAGATTTATAATGCTGAGGGGAAATTTATCGGCGTCGTGGCAGGGCCGGAACAATTGGAATGGACCCAGCAGCAGCAGGTCTGTAATACGCCGCAGGAATGTCAAAGCAAAGGATTTGATGTGGCCGTTGGTAAAGACGGCGAGATTTATGTATTGGACACGGTGAAAAATGTGGTTCGGGTTTTTGAGAAAAAGTAATACTGGGCTGACGTTGGACAGTCGGCGGAAATGGCTTCTGACGGCGATGCGGTGGAGTGTGCTCGGTCTAATCGCCTTGGTGATGGGTGGACTTTGGAAGCGCAATGGAATTGCGATAAACCGACAAACCTGCACGGATACACAAGGCAAAATCGGCTGCCGCCGGTGTGCGTATTTTGACGGATGCGGGCATCCGAAGGCATTATCGGTAAAACAATTTCTGGAAAAACACGGATGAGCGAAGCGAATAAACCATCCTATAATCGGCGGGACTTTCTGCGGCATGGCGTGTGGGGGGCTTGTCTGGCAGGTGTGGCGGGAACGGGGGCGATACTGGCTTCCAAAAGCCGACGGCAAAAGTACGTCTGGCAGGTGGACCCGTATAAATGTATTGCCTGCAACAACTGCGCAACATTCTGCGTCCTGCAGGAATCGGCGGTCAAGTGCATCCACGCCTACGCGATGTGCGGATACTGTGATTTATGCACGGGCTATTACCGGCCTGAGCCCAAAGCACTCGACACCGCGGCGGAAAATCAACTCTGCCCGCGCGGGGCGATCAAACGAACCTACGTCGAAGACCCGTATTTTGAATATACCATCGACGAGACCAAATGCAACGGCTGCGGCAAGTGCGTCAAGGGATGCGGCTCCTTCGGCAACGGGTCGCTGTTTTTGCAGATACGACACGACCGGTGCGTCAACTGCAATCAGTGCGCTATCGCCACGGCCTGTCCGACAGGGGCCATTCGGCGAATCAGCGCGGATAATCCTTATTTGCTCAAGGACCGGCAATGAAGCGACAAATGATGTTATGTCTATTGCTGGTTCTGGCGCTGTGCGCGTCGGCGTGGGGTGTGCAGCGGTTTGGGCCGCCGCAGTTTGAATCGGGGCATCAATTGCCTCAGATGACGACGCCGGCGCCGCGGGCGGCGGTGTGGGACTGGATTGATACAACAGTGTTGTTTGCTGCGCTTTGTGCGGCGTCGTGGCTTACGCTGAAGAAACGCGACCGCCGGCGGATTTTGGGGCTGATGATTTTTTCGCTGCTGTATTTTGGATTCTGGCGGCGCGGCTGTGTGTGTCCGGTCGGTTCCATCGGTAATGTAGCGCTGGCAGCGGCGGATTCGGGTTATGCGATTCCATTTGTGGTAGCGGCGTTTTTTTTGATGCCTTTGATTTTTACGCTGTTTTTCGGCAGGAGTTTTTGCGGGGCGGTCTGTCCGCTGGGGGCGATACAGGACTTGTTTGTCATCCGCCCGCTGCGTGTGCCGGGGCCGATTGAAGCGGCTTTGCGGTTATTTGCGTATCTATACTTAGCCGCGGCGGTGGTGATGGCGGCGACGGGGACATTGTTTTTGATTTGCCGATATGACCCGTTTGTGACGTTTTTCCGTTTTAACGGCAATTGGGACGGCTGGGCGCTGGGGGTCAGTTTCCTGGCGATTTCCATTTTTATTGCGCGGCCGTACTGTCGCTTTCTGTGTCCTTATGGCGTGATATTGCGGAATCTGAGCCGGTTGTCTAAATGGCGGGTGACGATTACGCCGGATGAGTGTATCCACTGCCGATTGTGCGAAGATGTTTGTCCATTCGGCGCTATCGCCGAGCCGGTTAAGGAATTGCCTGTGGCGGAGTATGCCAAAAACAAACGCAGGCTGATACTATTTACCGCTCTTGTGCCGATACTGGCCGTGGGCGGCGGATGGCTGGGATGGATGGCGTATCCGGTTCTTGCCAAATCGGCCGAGGTGGCGGATCCGTCGCGGCCGCTGGGTGCGAAGATGGCTATCGCGGCGGGTGTATTTGTGGGGCTTGCGGCGGCGGGAAAACTGATTCTCAGCGTCATCCACAGGCGACAGGACGATTATGAAGCCAGACGGGCGGATTGCCTGGCGTGCGGACGGTGCTTTGCGTATTGCCCGAGAGAACAGGCAAGGAGAGAAAAATGTAAAAATCAAAATGCAAAAATCAAAATGACACATCAAAATGTAAAATGAATTTTTCGATTACATATATCCTCGTTTAATAAATAGCGAATGATGAATTATCGCGACAATACAGAAATCAAATTATCTCCGTTGTATCAGGGGCTGACAGGCGGAGCGGTTGTGGCGGCGGTGTTTGCGGGTATTGCCGTGGCGCTGCTGATGACAAACGCCTATCAGCTTCGGGTTATCGGCCCGCAAAGAGCCGAACAACTGCAGAATATGCAAAGACAATTCGATAGTCGGCCAAACGATGAAACCCTGGCAGGGCAAATCCGCACTCTCGACGTCCAAATCCGGCGGGATACGCTGCGTCAGCAGCGATTTGTACAGACGGGGACGGTTTATCTCGTCGTCAGCGTTCTTATCGCAGCGGCAGGTTTTGCGGCTGCGCGATTGATGCTGCGGCCGGCGCCGACGATTCCAACGCAGCCGGTCTGCTCTGGCGAACAAATCCGCCGGGCGATGCAGGTTCGAATGACGGTGACGATTGTATTTGTCGTTATTGCAGCGGCAGGATTGTATTTGGCGCTGTCGGAGTCTTCCGCTTCAAAACCGGCGGTAATCGTCGTCAAGACAGACTGGGCCGGGGCGGTCAAAGGTCAGTGGCCTTCGTTTCGCGGGCCGTGGGGCGACGGCACGGCGGAAGAAAAAGACGTTCCCGTAATGTGGAATGAAAAAGAAAGTAAAGGCATTGTCTGGAAGTCCGCAGTGCCGCTTGCCGGGCACAGTTCGCCGATTGTGTGGAATGATAAAATTTTTCTGACCGGCGCGACCAAAGACGAACAGAGGGTATTTTGCTATGGCGCCAAGAACGGGACACTGCTCTGGACGGCTATGGTTAAACCTGCGGAGGCGGAAGGGCGCAAGGCGCCGGATGTGATGGAAGATACAAGCTATGCGGCTTCGACGCCGGTAGTCAACGGCCAGTATGTCTGCGCGATTTTCGCCACGGGCGATATCGGCTGTTTTGATATGCAGGGCAAAGTCCGATGGCAAAAGGCGATTGGGATTCCGGAAAGTGCCTACGGCTATGCCAGTTCGCTGGCAGTGTTCGGCGATTTTGTGATTGTGCAATTCGACCAGGGTTCGGAAGAAGGCAAAAGCGAATTAATTGCGATGAATCTGGCGGACGGCAAAATCGCCTGGCGGACAAAACGGCCGACGCCGAATACGTGGACATCGCCGACGGCGGTCAAAACTCAGAAGGGATATCAGATTCTGACCAGCGGTTCGCCATGGGTAATCGGTTATGAACCGCAGACAGGACGGGAATTGTGGAGGGCGTCGTGTCTGGGCAGCGATATTGCTCCGACACAGATTTTGGCGGGGGGATTTGTGCTGGCGATACAGCCATACGATAAACTGTACGCCATCCGAATTGATAACCCCAGCGGGGATGTGACACAGACGGCGATTACCTGGCAGACGCAGGGCGATATGCCGGACATTTGCAGTCCCGTCAGCGACGGCAAACTAATCTGGATACTGACCACCAGCGGGACGCTGAGCTGTTTTGATTTGAGCAATGGCTCGGAAGTGTATAAGCAATCTCTCGAAGGGGATTTTTACGCTTCGCCTTCGCTGGCGGGCAGCAAACTGTATCTTCTGAAAGAAAACGGACAGATGATTATCGCGCGGGCCGGGCGGGAATATCAGGAAGTTGGGCGATGCGCAATTGAGGAAAGCGGATGTTTCGCGTCGCCGGCCTTTGCGCAGGGACGCATTTATCTGCGCTCGACGAGAAGTCTTTATTGCATTGAGCAGGTTCAGTAATGCAGCAGACGGATTTAACCATTGTAGATGAAATTTTAAGCCGTGTCGGAACCAGTAGTGAAAAGACGCTGGCGATTCTTCAGGCGATTCAGGAGAGTTGCGGCTATCTGCCCAAAGAGGCGATGGAGCGGGTCTGTGAAAAGACGCAAATCAGACCGGCGGATTTGTGGGGTGTGGCGACGTTTTATGACCAGTTCCGTCTGGAGCCGACGGGAAAGCACCGCATCCGCGTCTGTGTGGGGACAGCCTGTCATGTCAAGGGTAGCGAGCGGGTCTATGATGCGTTTTTGCGGCAGTTGAAACTCTCGGTGGGAAAAGATACGGACGAGCAGGGACTTTTTACCCTTTCAAAAATCGCGTGTTTAGGATGCTGTACGCGGGCGCCGGTGGTGCAAATTGACAAGAAAGTCTATGGCCCCGTGCGGTCGGAAATGGCGGCCCAAATTCTGGAAGCGGCGCAACGCAAAGAAGACAGCGATTCCGTTTCAGGCAAAATTGCCGCTCCTTCGTTGCAAGACATCACGGCGGAGTTGCGCATTGGCGTTGGTTCGTGCTGTATAGCCGGCGGAAGTATGGATGTTCGCAGGGAACTGGACAGGACGGTCGCCAGGCTGGGACTGGACACAAACGTCGCGGTCAAGCCGGTCGGCTGTGTTGGGATGTGTCATCAGACGCCGCTGGTGGAAGTGCTGATACGCAAGCCGGCGGTGCAGACAGCGGACGATCATCAGGATGGAATTTTATATACCAGGGTTACAACGACCGAAGCGGGGCGGATTGTCAGGCGGCATTTTCGTCCCAAAGGATTGTGGCGGCGAGTCAAAGGCGCTGTGGATGGAGCATTAGAGGACTTAACTGGGCCGGGCGACGGGATGCCTGTCCCGCGGGCGGTGCGCGACGGGGAAATCTGCGCGTTTCTGGGCCGACAGCGCAGAATCGCGACGGAATACTGCGGTCATCTGGATCCGCTGGATGTCGATGAATATATCCGGTATGGAGGCTTCGAAGCGTGGCGGCGGGCCGAGCGGATGAGTTCGCGGGACATTATCGAAGAAATGAAACAATCGGAACTTCGCGGGCGCGGCGGCGCGGGATTTCCCGTAGGGCAAAAATGGGACATTGCCCGCCGAGCCGGCGGCGACGGCAGCGGCGTCAAATACATCATTTGCAACGGCGACGAAGGCGACCCCGGCGCGTTTATGGACAGGATGATTCTGGAAAGCTACCCGTACCGCGTTCTGGAAGGGATGGCTATTGCCGCCAAGGCCATCGGCGCCAAAGAGGGCTATTTATATATCCGCGCAGAATATCCGCTGGCGGTTCAACGGGTGCGAGCGGCCATAGCAAAATGCGAAGAACGGGGGCTTCTGGGTGAGTTAAAATTGTTCGTCGTTGAAGGCGCGGGCGCATTTGTCTGCGGCGAAGAGACGGCATTGATTGCGTCGATTGAGGGCAGACGCGGGATGCCGACGATTCGGCCGCCATATCCGGCCCAACAGGGATTGTGGCAAAGGCCGACGCTGATTAATAACGTGGAGACCTACGCGACGGCGCCGTGGATTTTGCGGAACGGGGCGGATGCGTTTGCGCAAATCGGCACACAAACGAGCAAGGGAACAAAAGTTTTCGCCTTAGCCGGAAAAATCAGCCGTGGCGGGCTGATTGAAGTGCCGATGGGAATCACCATCCGGCAAATCGTGGAAGAGATTGGCGGAGGTGTCGCTGGTGAGGCGAGATTCAAAGCCGTGCAGATCGGTGGGCCTTCGGGCGGGTGTGTGCCGGCGGAGCTGGCCGATACGCCGATTGATTTTGAATCGCTGGGCGAGGTCGGCTCGATGATGGGTTCGGGCGGTATGGTCGTGCTGGATGAAAATGACTGCATTGTTGACATCGCGAGATACTTTCTGGAATTTACACAGGCGCAATCCTGCGGCAAATGCACCTTCTGCCGGGTGGGAACCAAACGGATGCTGGAAATGCTGGAAGACCTTTGCCGGGGCAAAGACTGCAACCTTGATGAACTGGAAGCTCTCGGTCGGCGAATCAAGGCCGGCAGTCTGTGCGGCCTGGGGAAAACGGCGCCTAATCCGATTCTTTCTACGTTAAAGTATTTTCGTGAGGAATATGAGGCGCATCGGCGGGGCAAATG
>Ga0315294_10004073_pt1 | contig 15936 bp, 13 predicted proteins | sample YL17G13_40_MG_FD_203626 | JGI IMG/M metagenome (GOLD analysis project Ga0315294, IMG submission 203626) | Sediment microbial communities from Yellowstone Lake, YNP, Wyoming, USA - YL17G13_40 | ecosystem: Environmental > Aquatic > Freshwater > Lake > Sediment | place: USA: Wyoming | collected... | reverse complement strand
TGGTCAAACCACCGGTTTGTCAGACAGTAGCGTATTCACTAAAGCCGTTCCCATTTTGACGGTCCTGGCTTCTACTGTTCCCGCAACTCGGTCAATTGTGGTGAACTCTGCAGATGTTTTGTTGGGCAAGTTTTTCTTGACTGCTAATGATGTCGAAGACATCAAGGTTAGCACTATCAAGATTTACTTTGACCAAGATGCTGGCAATATGGCTAGCACCTCCGATGCCGATACCGACTTATCTGATGTTTATCTTAGATTTGACGATAGCGGTACTTGGAGAACAACCATTGCCAAAGCTGTGACAGAAGCTGCTGTCGATTACACCAGCTTTAGTGGAGCTGATATCAACACGCCAAATGAGTGGTTAGCCCCTAAGGGTGGCACCATGGTTGTAGAAATTCGTGGCAGTGTAGTCGGCGCTACTTCTAGTACCCTTTGCGTGGGTATGACTGCAGCTGCTACCAATGTGGTGGCTGCTGGTATGAGTTCAGGAACCGCCGCTACTATCTACGATAGTGGTAACGATGCCTATGATGCTATCTGGGAAAGTGCATCAATTACCTTGGCAACTGCTGGTACCTTAACTGTGGTTTCTGCCACAGATACTCCAGTAGTTCAGCAGGTAACTGCGAGCTATGGTGCTACTACCGTTTCTCCTACCTTCTTCCGGTTTAAGTTGACAGCTACTAACGAAGACATCAGGATTGATGCTGTTCGTCCTAAAGTTGCTGATGCAGGCAATGCCGGCGAAGATGATAACTTTGCTGGTCCGGTAAGAGTTTACGAAGGTGGTACGATGTCTGGTAATGTCTTAACAGGCGGTACTCTAGTTGGTAGTGGCACGTTAGCTCCCGTAGCTTCCGCTGATGCTGCTACCGATATCGTCTTTACTACTCCCGTGACAATTGCTTCTGGTGGTAGCAAATACCTAACCTTGGTGGCAGATCTTAACTCTGTTTTGCTAGGTGCAGATAGTGCCGATGTGCCATATCTTGGTATCGACTCCGATAACGAGACCGGTATCTGGAATACAACTGCTAACAGTTACAACAACAAACTGAATATCAGAGCTACCGGTGTATCATCTGGCGATGTCATCACTGATGCCAACGATGCTGGTGCTACAGCTGTCTTAAAGGGTAGTGCAGTTTATGTTGTAAAGACCAAGCTTGGTATGGCAGTTAACTCTGCTTCACCATCTGGTACTGTTACAGAACAAGCTAATCACACTATCTTTAAGTTGAACCTAACCAATAGTTCTGCTGATACCGATGCTCGTTTCCGCGCAGGAGCGAGTTACGATACAGCTGATGCCACTGGTTGGTCAGCCATTGCTGGTACTACTGTCGCGGCTGACAGCACTGCTTACATTACTACTGGTGCAGCCAAGTTCAGCGAAGCTGAACTAGATGCCAACGACGGTATGGGCTATGACGCAGGTGATACAACTACTTTGGATGACTACACCCGGGTTAACTTCTGGGTTCGTGTGTCAGCGACTGGTACCGCAGCTGGCGATCTGACTTTTAGAGCCGATGATGCTGCCGATCTAATTACTTCCACAGTTGGTTCGTTCAACATTCCTGCTCTGGGCGCTGCTACTTGGTACAACGTAGATTCAGCCATTACCCTCACTGCTTGTAGGTACTTTGGAGTTATCCATACAGTAGATGTTCTTACTACTGAATCGGTAACCGTTGATAGAGTTATCTTCTACAACGACAAACTCCAGATGAGCCTATCTTCCAATGCTGGGTTGTTCAATACTGCTTCTACACCTATCACTACCCCAGTTGCTTACCTTAAGGATAATGCTAGTGGCACAACTATTGCCACTGGTTACTATTCAGGTACCGGTACTTCAGGATTATCTACCAGTGTTGGTCGAATCATCTTCGTCCCAACTACTGAAATGGCAATTCCTGCAAGTGGTAAAACATACGATGTCGTAACCGACTCGGATGCGTTAATGATTGTTGCTTCCAAGAACTTAACTATTAGCGTAGATCTTGGTTCAGCCAGTACGGCTGGTGCCATTACTGCGGGCGATGTTATGTGGAACGACAACAGTTATGCAACTACCATTGCTTGGGTAGAGAGCACGAGTAGTCCGCTAGCTAGAAGTCTTAACTTCTAATCTGATCTCCTAGTTTGACAGTAGAACTTTAAAACTGTTCGAGTAAAACCCCCGGTGTTCCGGGGGTTTTACTATTCTCTCCGTCATTCCCGAGACACTTTAGTGTAAAAATATAAATAACTCATCGGGAATCTAAGCGAAGAGATCCTGAAACAAGTTCAGGATGACGGAGGGGTGAGCTGGGACGACGAAAGACAAACGGTAATACTGCGGGGTATAATAAATGTATGAATCTCGTTAGAAATTAATCAAAACTTATAACGGGAAGAGTGGCACACTCATATCAATTGAAAAAGATTATCATAATAAGATATAGATTTCTAACGGGATGAATAAATTAAAATTGTGCGCTATTTTGTTAGGTTTATTTTTGGTTTTTGGCATAATCAATCCAACTTATGCAACTATTGCTTCGCCAAGGGCGCTGACAGTGGAAAGAGGAAATGTGCCAACTGATCTGAATCTATTTTGGGCTAACCCAGATGATGTTAATCTAGATCACATCAACATCTATCTATCTACTTTGCCTTTGCAGAATTTTGGCAAAGTTGCAGAGGTCAGTGGCAACAATGCACTACCAAATCAAATTGGGAAATATACTCTTACCAATTTAGTTGCATCAGTCGAATATTATTATATTTACCTCACTGCTGTAGATAAAACTAGTAGCGAAAGTGTGCCAACCGCCACACTTAAACGCAGGTTAGGTGTTAGCGAAGACCTAACTGCTACCTTACCAGTTAGTAATGTTTCTGTTAGCGCTATTACGTCCAGTTCATTACAATTAAATTGGACTAATCCCTCCGATACCGATTTTTATCGTGCGGCAATTTATCGTTCTAAATTATCACCAGTAGCAATAAACGGCACTAATTTAGTTGGATATAAAGTGGGTCTGTCTTCGACAGGGGATAGTTTTGTAGATAATAGCCTAGACCCAAGCACACTGTATTATTACAGACTAATTAGCGAGGATGTCAAAAGCAATCAGAGCGACGCGGTAGCTGTTTCGGCAACCACCTTATTGCAGCCCATTATTCCTCCAGTTACTCTGCCAGCAGATGCACCTCGCATTGTGCCTTCACCACCGACTGCTCCGCCAAATAATATCCCATCAGCTCGTTGGTTTGATTACCGAGCGAGCTTTGTTGAGCAAAGTGGCACAGTGGGATCGGGGAGCGACGGAATATTGACTCACGTTGTAAATGCCACCCGTGACTCTGACGTCGATATGTGGATTAAATTTAAAAATACTAGTCGCAGGCAATGGTGGTTTACCAATCCCTTAGATGCTGACGACATTCATCAAATTCGTTTAGGGCTAACCAAGGATGCCACTAGTTCTTTTGTCCAAAACGATTGGATATCTACTAATCGCATTACCAAGATTAGTAGCAATATTTTACCTGGCGAAATAGCGCTGCTTAACTTTAAAATTCATATCCCAGATAATATTGCTCCTGGAGCATATAAATTGTCGGTGGGGCTAATTGCTGAATGGATTAAATGGATGTACGACGATGTGCATTGGGAAATTAGAGTAGTATAAAATAATTTAAATTTGTGATGAATAAAAATATATTTTATTTATTAGTTGTAATTTTCTTGGCAATTGTTTTCTATTTCTTTGGACGTCCGATTGTAGCCAATAACTATGCAGATAAAGCTATTGACATTTATTTAAACAATCGAGCAAACAACGATCAATCAGCAATGCAATTGGCATTAAATTATTTAATAACTGCCAACAAATGGGGGAAAGACGATACTAATTTAGGTATCTTAAAAGGACAATTGTTAGTCGCGTTAGGTCGCAAAGACGAAGCTATATCACAATATGAACTAGTGAAAGCTAAAGATACTAGCGCTATTACAGCTGTAGATGAATTGTTAGCTGAAATTAAATAATTACGTATGTTTAAATATCGATATCCGAAAAAACATCCTAAAATTTATCTGATCATAACTATTGTTGTTGCGATAGTCATAGTGGGTTGGCTATTGGCCAGTGGTCAATTGGATAATGTTATCCAGAAAGACAAGTTGCTGGCGCGATGGGATATTTATAAAAACACGCAAGTGTTAAAGAAAAACCCCAATGATTACGACGCCCTTATTCGACTGGGAGTAGATAATTATATTATTAAGGATTTAGATGCTTCTCTTAAGGCATACGAACGAGCTACGCAGGTAAGCCCCACCGGATATTTAGCGTGGAACAATGTAGGTAATGTCCGAAGAGATCTAATGAGCTTTTGGGATGCCGAAAAGGCCTATCTTGAGGCCATTAGAATAAATCCGAATTATATTCCGGCTTACATTAACTTAGCTGACCTTTATACTATTTGGCCGCAGGATCAAAAAGGGGATCAGCAGAAACGCAAAATCCTCCCTCTCTTGCAGAAGGGGATAAGAGCCAATCCCAGCAGTGAACAGCTTCAAGAAACCCTCAAGGCCTACATCAGCGCCAACAAATAACTACAGATTCCTTTCTATTTTTTGAAGATAAGCTTTGAACCTGCTAGGTTGGTGTAGTAGTTAATATAGCGCTGGGTTTTGTCATTAAAATAGTAATACTTAACACCCCTTTGATCTATCATCCCACCCTTTCTTTGGGCATCAACAAAAATCAAATAGAGTTTTAGTCGCTGGGTACTGAAAGGATTCAGCTGCCAGATATTTCTTAACCCTCCATCTACATTTTGGTTGATATATGCCATTTCAGTGTCCAATACCATAGAGAGAGCGGTGGCCGCTAACATTGATGTTGAAACTGCATCCTTAGCTCCTTTGATTACCTTGGTAGCCATCTGGATATTCCGTCCCATATCATCAATTTTGTAAGCTATTAGCACCACTTCTCCCACTTTGCCACCAGTGGCTGCAATGGCTTCTTGAGCCACAGTTGTTTGGATGGCTTCTCCTAACTCTCTTTTGCTTTGAGTGCCACCCAATACAATGCCAGATATTCTAGAGATAGCATCAGCGACATTGATGATAAAAGAAGAGGCCTTAGTCATTAAGGAAGCTTCTGCATAAATAACTGCTCCCACCTCTCCCGAAGAGTAACCTAAGTTACTCTTAATAGCAGAAGGAAGAGCATTATATGAACTAGATACAACTACATCTTTGAAAGTCGTGTCTACAAGTCCAGCTGCTTGCAGCGTATTGCTTTTTTCGCCGGCTATTGTTTGAGTAGCTCCTTTCCCACATTCTTGGTATAAAGAAATACCCACCGCAGTGATTATTAACAACAGAAAAATAACCAAGGGTGTAGACACCTTAGTTCGTTTTTTAGACATATTATCCCCCAATTTAATACTATCCTATCTTTATTCTACTCTTGTATCAACTAAAAATGAAGAGTGGCGTGGAGATGAGGTCAAAGGTTTAAACTGACCCTATCATCTGACAAACACTGCATTACTCAGACAACAGGAATCGTGGCGGGAGCGACGGGACTCGAACCCGCGATCCGTCAGCTGACGGACGCTTTTGCCAATATCATCTTTTTGATATAGTTTCGACCCTTTTGACTTTTTAATTGTTTCTCTCTGATTATCGCCTCAGATCGAGTTTGAACTTTCTCGCATAATAGTATGCTCCATGGTTGATATTTGGATGTGTAGTGAGAAGTTTTGGTGTTGTGTTCTATTAGACGTCTTTCAGGGTCGCGGGTTTGCCCAACATAGATGTGTTGTTTTGTGGAATCAACAAGAACGTAAACTGTAAACATAGAGTTGTGGCGGGAGCGACGGGACTCGAACCCGCGACCTCCTCCGTGACAGGGAGGCGCTCTAACCAACTGAGCTACACCCCCACAGAATCTCTGTTATTTATGACCTACACGATCAATCAAATTGTACATGTACTTCTGTCCGCGACCTTCCGTCAGCTGACGGACGCTCTAACCGAACTGCCTGTCCTCCATAGTTCAATCTATATCAGAAGAGAATAATTTTCTATTTCTGATGAGACTGAACGAAGGGGGAAGCTACACCCCCACGACCTGTCTGTTATTTTAATATATCCCAGCCAAATAAACCAGACGCACCTATTGCCGATTATCTTTAATAAAATCAATTAATTCTTCAGCGGTAACCGGCGGACTAGTGGCCTCTTTAACCAACCGGGCGATCATGTCTTGCAGTTCTGCTGGCTTGGCGATGCTTTCAAGACGCACACTATTTCCAGCCGATTGCACTACTACTGTCCCAAAACCCATAGCGGTAGCAAAAGTGCCGACAATTTCATGAAAAATATCTTGAATTTTATCTAACTCTATTTCTGATACCTTCCGAGTGAATAAACTCTTCTGGTCAATATTAATGATTCTCTGGTCAGTAATGATAAATCTATCTTTATACCAATTAAGATATTCATAGGCTAAGTAGCTACCCCAAAAAATCAGCCAAGCAAAATACAAAAATCCGATCACACCAGAGTTAAAGATATAAAATCCAATTTTGCCAATGCTTGGCAAAATCAATGCCAAGAATATACAAATGGCTCCCTTGGTAAAGGGCCAGGCCAATACGAACCAGTGTTTTTGCAAAATAACCACCATAGTTTCGTCATGTCGCTGGCCTTTGAAATCTTTATCTAAATTGGAATTTTGGCTAGTGTCGATTATCATATTGTTATAATGGGCTTATGAAAAGAAAGAAGGAACGCTTAATCTGGATAATTATGCTGATTATATTGGGAATTGGCTTACTTCTACCTTACGTTTTTTAAATAAAAATCTCCCACTGGATAAGTTAATTGTAACATTTCGAGGCCCTTTATGTCCCTGTAGTTTAATGGATAGAATAGAGCTTTCCTAAAGCTTTGATCGAGGTTCGATTCCTCGCAGGGACGCCACAACGGGGTGTAGCGCAGGGGTAGCGCGCATCGTTCGGGACGATGAGGCCCCGGGTTCAAATCCCGGCACCCCGACCAGTCTTCACCAGTATAATAAATAAGAATGGATCAATCCAATATTTCAATAATTACGCAACTTGCCCAAAGGGCCTTTGTTTTGGGCGAGATTCCGGTGGGGGCGGTAGTGATAGATAAATCTGGCAAAATCATTGGCAGGGGACATAATTTATCTTACGAATCTAAAAACGTTTTAGAACATGCCGAGCTTCGGGCTTTAAAGCAGGCCTTTAAAAAGATAGGGGATTGGCGGCTGGATAATTGTACCTTGGTAGTTAACCTTGAGCCATGTCTAATGTGTTTGGGAGCTATCACCAATGCTCGAATTAAAAAGGTAATTTATTTTTTACCAGATCCCCAATTTGGTTCAGTCGCCAGTAAGTTAACCAAACCACAACTGCAAAAACTGTTTCCAAAGCTTACAATAGAGAAGGTCAGCGACGATGGAGCTACCAAGGAGTTAATGCAAGCATTCTTTAAAAAATTGCGTTCCAAATCGTCATCCTGAGTCCGTCAGCTGACGGATCGAAGGATCTTAATTATAAATATTATTTATATAACAGATCCCTCCATTGCGGTCGGGATGACAAAAAGATAGGTCGGGATGACAAAAAAGATGCTGAAATCCCAGCACAATCCAGTCGCATCCAGAATATGATATTTATCCTCTCTGGATATTGATTGGATTGAGCGGGACGCGGTAAATTCAGCATGACACAATCATGGAGGCGTGGCCGAGCGGCTTATGGCGCTGGTCTCGAAAACCGGTTGGGCGCAAGCCCTCACAGGTTCAAATCCTGTCGCCTCCGCCATTAAACTTCGTTAACACTACGCTTAATGTATTACACATACATATTAAGAAGCAGAAAAATTCCTGGTGCAATTTACAAAGGATATACCAAGGATTTAAAATCAAGGATTGCACAGCATAATGTTGCAACAGGGAAGTACTCTAGTAAGTATGCTCCATGGGACATAGAAACATACATAGCTTTTTCTGATGAAAAACAAGCTAAAGATTTTGAAACCTATTTAAAATCCAGCTCAGGCAAAGCATTTATGCACAAGAGATTGATTTCAAACTCTTTCAAAAAAGTGTTAAATGAATTTAATAATGGTAGAGATAATAAAATAAGCGAAACGAAGTGAAGTTTATCAAAAATCCAGTAGTGAAGAATATTCTATCTGCCGCAGGGGTGGCGATATTTGGTTCGATACTCCTCAACCTCACATTTATGCTGGATTATGGTTTTCAAAGTTTGGTAATACGGTTGATTAAATTATTTACACCAGTTAATTTTGAGATGGCTACTAGTTGGTTTCCTCCCACAATGCACATCTCATTTGTGGTTATTATTATTCTAATTTCCTGGGCTGTTTTCCGTTCAAAATTGAAAATGTTTTACAAAGCTACTTTTTTAACTGTACCTATAGCAACAACTTTGGTAACTTTTGGAATATTCTTATATCAATGGCCAATAGTTGCTTATGCGCTATCGAGTTTGTTTGTTTTAGGGGTACTGTATTATTTTTATCGTACCCAAAAACCTTGGCTTTATTACTACGCCGTAATTCTAGTGGGGCTGACTTTATTGATTATGAATCTCCTTGGACTAGAAATCTGAAGCCAAGGCTTCAATCTATGGAGCGGGATACCGGAATCGGACCGGCGTCTTATCCTTGGGAAGGACACATACTACCATTGTACTAATCCCGCAATCAGACCTAATTATACACTGTGCTATAATTGCCTTGAATTGGGGAGGAAAAATGGAAATTCGCTGGTTAGGTCAATCTTGTTTCGAAATTAAATCCAAGGCTAGTGTTATTGTTACCGATCCATACAGCGATAAAATTGGCTTTACTTTGCCGCAGTTATCTGCAGATATTTTGACGATTAGTCATGACCACTACGATCACAATGCCAAGGAAAAAGTTAACGCCAATAAAATTATTACTGCCCCCGGCGAGTATGAAGTGGGGGAGATAAAAATCTTAGGCATTTTGTCTGATCATGATAATAGTGGGGGAGTAGAAAGAGGCAAGAATATCATCTTTCGTTTTTTAGTAGACGAGATTAGCATTTTGCATTTAGGCGATTTTGGCGCCGCCAAATTAACGGATATTCAACTTAACGAAATCGGCACCGTGGATATTTTAATGATTCCGGTAGGTGGTAAATATACAATTGATACTCGTGAAGCAGGTGACCTAATTAAAGCTATCGAGCCCAAAATAATTATTCCGATGCACTATAAAATTCCAGGACTCACAATAGATATTAATCCGGTTGATGAATTTGTTAAAGCGATTAATTTACATCCGGAAAAAATGGACACATTAAAAATCAGCGCCGAGACGCTGCCTGTAGATAAACCCAGATTGGTTGTGCTAAATAAAGTTTAATTTACTTCGTCGTCTTTTTTGCTCTCGTTCTCTTTGGTTTGGTCAAACTTTTACTGCACTTGGTGCAAAGCAAAACTTTGCCAGTTGCCATTTTGACACTGATAATATTTGGCTTCCATTGGCGCTTGGTATGACGTTTCGAGTGGCTAACATTACAGCCAAATTGTGGTTTTTTGCCGCAGAGGGCACATATTCTACCCATATTCTTAGCCTAAAGTTTTACCTTCCAATGCTAACAGGTTATCATAGATTTATCAACCGTTAAACTTATGTTATTAGGATTACTTTCGGACTTCAGTACTTTCATCTTTTTTGTGGTGGCCTTGATCATCGCAATTACTATACACGAATTTGCTCATGCCTGGATGGCTACTCGGTTAGGAGATCCCACTGCCAAACTTTCTGGTCGGCTTACTCTTAACCCACTTTCGCATCTCGATCCTCTGGGGACAATTATGCTATTTTTAGCCGGTTTTGGCTGGGGCAGACCGGTGCCATATAATCCTAATTTCATTCGGAGCGGCGCCTGGGGAGAGGTGAGCGTCGCCTTATCTGGCCCGATTAGCAATGTGGTGGTGGCCTTTATATTTGGATTACCCGGCCGAATTTATTTGTTGCAAACAGGAGTATCTCCCGAAGGCAATCTGTTTCGCTTTTTGGCAGTGGTGGTTACGATTAATGTACTTTTGGCTGCGTTTAATTTGATTCCTATTCCACCACTGGATGGTTCAAAACTACTCTATTTGATTTTAGATAAACTAAGTTTTGGGCGCATAGATATCATGGCATTTGAGCGGATTGGCCCCATGTTGCTATTGGCCCTAATTTTTGCTGAAAGGGTGTTTAATATCAATATACTTTTTAGGATTCTAGAGCCAGTTATTTTTATAATCAATTGGATAGTTGGCTCTAGTGGTACATTTTGGTAAGTTACTAAACACCTAAGGCCTCTTTACGAGCATTCAGGGATATTAGAAAATAGAGATGCTCCTTTATCTTTGCTAGCTATTTTGACCCAACGAATTCTTTTTTGCGGGACTCCAAATTTCTCCGACGTAAAGTCGTAGATGAGGAGACCCACCTGTGAGAACAGGATCAAAAAAGGGTTAGCAAAGTAAAGGAGTTTTGTAATTGACGACACATTCCTCTTGTCGTCTTCGTCGGCCGACGGACTGGTCTCGCCCAGGATCTATCCCTCTGTCATTCTGAAATTTATTCCTCGAGTGAAATCGAGAGGTACCTTATATTTCTTCTGCCACTTTTCTAGAAAAGTGGCGTAAAAGCTTCCGCCAGTCGTTTTCGCTACTCATATTAAAAAATTCCCTTACTGCTCTCGCCCTAACATAGACAACGGGCTTCGCAACAGGAATTTTTTGTATTCGTTACGCTCAAACTCCAATGGCGGATTAGGGGGAAAAGACCTATGGACTCCAATGCCCAGATAAAATAACTCCTCCTCTTAAGATAAGGGGAGGTTGGGTGGGGTTATGTTTGTTGTGGGGTATCTTTGATAACATGTAATCAGCTAATTGGATATTGGCGGAGCCAGGCGTAGCTCTGAAGGAGTGAAGACTGGTGCACATTAGTTAAATTACACACAGAGTGTGTTTGTCGGGGTGTGGCCTAGTGGTTTAAGGCGCACGTCTAGGGGGCGTGAGATCCCGGGTCCGAATCCCGGCACCCCGACCAGCCTACGCCAAGGCTTCGGCTGGCTGGGCCACTATGAAATTGATAAATTAATGTTATTGCCGAAGTAGCTCAGCTGGTAGAGCAGCACTTTCGTAAAGTGAAGGTCGTGGGTTCGAATCCCACCTTCGGCTCCACAAGAAACTACCTTGTTTAATATATAGTAAGTTTCGAGTGCCCTCCGTAGCGATATCTATATCCCAAGCGGATAAATATCAGATTTGGGATGAGATATGAGCGAAGGATGGGCTACAAACAATAGTAGAAATGCCTAGAAAGATCTTTTTGATGCGTCATGCCGACCCCGAAAATCCGAATGATTTAATGTACGGCAACCTGCCTGGTTTTCCGTTGAGCGAATTGGGGAAACGTCAGGCCAGTGAAGCTGCCCAATTTATGCATCAGTTTAGTTTAGATTTTATTATTACCTCTGACCTAGAACGTGCCCACCAAACTGGAGAAATTATCGCAGGGGCTAATCCTGGTCATCCGCAGATTATAGACGATCTAAGATTACGAGATTTAGGCATTGATGCATGGGAAGGTAAAATCACTAAAACAGAATTTGGTCGACAGAAAAGGGCTGAATATTGGCAGCGACAATTAGCCGGAGAAGAAGGCATCGAAAATCCGTACGACACCCAAAAACGGGTTACGCAGGCATTTTATGAGTATCTGGCAGAGTATCCTGATAAAAATATTCTATTTGTTTCTCATTTTGATTCACTCATCTTCCTGATACAGAGGCTGATGGGACAACCGCTACACTATGCTCTAGATGTGCCACCGGGTAAAATTAGAAAAGCTGATATCTTGGAAGTCGAATTAACCCCCCTATCGATTAACAATATTTTTCATCCCAATGAATAAATACATTCTTTATACCGATGGGGGAGCAAGAGGTAACCCTGGTCCAGCCGCGGCTGGAATGGTAATTTATGATAGTGAGGGAAACCTGATCAAAAAATTTTCTTCTTTTTTGGGTAGTAACCTCACCAATAATCAAGCTGAATATCAGGCAGTCATTTTAGGATTAGGGAGGATTCAAAAAATTGTTGATGATCCGAAAGAATTATTCACTGTTGTGGTTGAGGTTCGCATGGACAGTGAGTTAATTGTTAAACAACTCAAAGGAAATTATAGAGTCAAAAATACTGGTCTTAAACCATTATTTGCCAAACTCTGGACTTTAATTTCCGACTTCAAAGAAGTGCAGTTTAGACATGTTCCCCGCGCAAGCAACAAAGAGGCCGACAAGTTAGTCAACTTGGAATTAGATAAAAGATCCTGAAACAATCCGCCAGCTGGCGGACAGGATGACACCCCCATTCGTCATTCCCGAGACACTTTATCATAAAAAATATAAACAACTCGTCGGGAATCTAGGCAGGTTTTTCTTGTTTTCCTTCGCCTGGATCCCCGCCTGCGCGGGGATGACACAAGGGAAGTATTATTTTTACTTGATGGCTTCGAGGGATTGGAAGTGGAGGGTGAATCCCTTGTTTAAACTCTGATAACCGCTGCCACTATCTTGGCTATTGGTAGTAACAAAAACCTCATAATTAATATCACCAGCCACTTCCGATTTTACTGTGAAGTCAACTTTACCATTTTCATCAGTTTGGTAAAACGATTTATTTAATTCGGGGCTATACCAACCAAAATAAGAGAAATTATCCGTGGCCTGATTAATGTCGGTAATTTTCAACCCCACCCACATATTGCTCGCTGGGACATTTTCTTTGTTGGTAATAATAATTTCTACATTGCTAAAATCTTTGCCGTTGGCAACTGGATTATCTTTGCTGATGATTAGTTCACTGACTGACAAATTAGATGCCGAAATTGCTCCTTTGCTAATTAAACCCCAAACCGCATAGCCCAGCAGAAAAATTAGCACAGCGGCCATACTAATATACAAAGCTCTGCTACTATTGGACATTTGCTCTGTTGCTTTCCCCATAATTCAAGTATAACCACTAAAGTGAAATGGGGAAGTTTTTTATTTGCTGGAGAACAAAGTTATTGGATGAACTTGGGCTTTTGCATCGGGAAGTGAGTTTTCTCGTAATGTTCAACTTCTGCCAAGGCCACTGCTGAAAGCAGCATCAGCATAATAAAGATGATCTGAATGCCGTTGGGACCAGTAGAAGGCAATTTGCCCCAACCGTAGTCCACTACTCGGGCTACTCGTACAGTGGCATAACCACCTTGCAGGTCGCCATTATAGAGGGCAGCTGCTAATACCGTGTCGTAGTAAACACCCGGAGTTCGACCAGCGATGAAGGTTGCGCTATGACTACCTGTAACTGGCTGGGTAATGCTGCCACCTCCAGAAATAACGTACCAACCAAACTGCAAACTGGTAATTTCTTTATTCTCGGTATCGTAGCCACGAGCGATGAACGCCTGTTTAGCACCTGGCATCAAAATGACATCAGCAGGTTCTACCACGATGTAGGCCAATTTTCTACCACTGTCATCGTTAACCGGGAGCAGCTTCTTATCGCTAGGAATGTCTTGGTCCTTTAAGGGCACGATATTAATTGGCTGGTTTCCGTCTAACGCTGGGCCACCGCCAGTGGCAATGCCTAACCCCTCTTCTTTGACTGTTAATTCGTATGGGCCGGGGGTAGAATCTTTGTAATAAAAAGTAACTTTAGTATTATCAGTTGGTACGGCGATGCGATAATAGTTACGATTTTCCAGAACCACAATCTCATCCAAAGGCAGTTTATAAGCATTATAGAATCTACCGGTGCTGGAAGTGGTGCCGAGAAGGAAAATTTTGCCAGCTTCCAGAGCCACCACCTTTCCGTCGGGGCCCCTAATTTCAAACTCGATCGGATTACTAAAGAAATTCATTGGCACGTTTTGGCTATCGGTAATAAATTCAATCCGGTTTTGGGGTGTATCATCACCCCCCGATCCATCATTGGTCGAGACCAATCTTTCATCTGAATAAACTAAATACAAGGGATAAATATAAGGAGGAGAGGCCACCATTTTATAGATGAGAGGTGTGTTTATGACGCTGTCAGTGTAATAAACAGTCAAACTATCACTGCCTTTTGGCAGGTTAACATCTAAAATAGCTTTGTCAAAACTGCCGGTGGCGCTGGTATCAAACCTACCAGTGGCACTGGTACCCCATAATCTCACCACCATCCCGGTTGGGTCTTCCACTGCATAGGGAGAATACTGGGGGATAGCAGAACTTTCATCATCATAATTTATCCAATTGCCCAATTTAACTTCGATGGCACTGCTAATTGTTCCAGCTTGAAACTGAAGAATCTGTTTATCGACGAAATAAAGTTTTGGCCGAACGGTGGAGAAGCTAAAAGTGTTATCGGGAATAGGTCCATCGGGGCCTAAACTTTGGCCGTCCATATCGATGACATCCACCACTTGAGTGGTGTAAGTTGAGCCAGATTCGAGCGGCTTATTCGGACGCAGAGTCAGGGTGGCGCTGCTGCCACTTTCATCAATGCTCCAATTCTTGGTATTGATTAATCTTTCACCAATGCGAACGATATATTGCAAGCTGTTGCTGTCCACATTTTCAGAGAACTTGAGCACAATTGGACTATATAGCTTTACACTTTTAGTGCCGTCAGTGGGTTCAACTTCCATGAGGTAAGGTGGATTATTAGGATGATTACCATCACCATCATCCTCACCTGGTACAATAGTGGTTGAACTTTTGACCGCGAAGGAATCAGTAGTATCGCTCATTACTGCATTATTGATAACTTTATCACTGGGTGGTTGGAATAAATCTTTATTAGCATCAACTATAGCCTTAAAAGTCAATGCTTTGCCAACCTGGACTGGAATTGTCCCCAGCCATTTAATGGTTTTAGTGTCTGGATCATAAATGAATCCTCCACTGGCACTGCCTTCCACAAAGGTTGTGTTGGGCGGCACCAGGTCAGTCACCAAAGTGTTCTCGGCATCCATATCGCCGGTATTATTTACTGTGACAGTAAAAGTGAGAGTGTCACCGGGTTGAGCTAGACCAGCTCCCCGGTCAGTATCATCAATTGCAGTTTTGTAGGAGGTAGAAAAATCTGTATGGGCCTCAATATATGTTTCGGCAAATTTACTAAAGATTGGATTCACACCATCATTGATCTGCACTTCGTTAATAATGATGGTGCCGTTGGGTAAAATGCTATCTACTCGCACTTGAAATGTCATAGTTAAACTGGCTCGAGCCGACAGAATTCTGTTTTGTAGAGTCATTTTTTTCAAGATTGCATTGTACGTCCACACACCCGTTTTATAATAATTATAACTAGTGTTGGCTGGAATATAGTCGTCAACACTCACAGTGGCAGGAAAATCACTAGTATTGCGGAGGACAACCGTGTAGAGCAAAACACTCCCCGGATTGGCTATTGGCAGATCAACCGCTTTAGTAGAGGTACTAAGATTGGGAGTATTAAGCAGGGCAGTATAAAATATCCAAGGGTTAGCGGCTGGGCTGCTTGGGTCAATAGTGGCACCCTTTTTGGTTCTAGCAATGGCTGGATCAATCTTTGCCTCATAGCTGGCCGAATATTCTAATTGTTGGCCAGTAGCCAAAGTGATGGTGAGAATAGTATCACTAGTAGCCCAAGCATAAACAAAATTCAAAGGATTAGTAGTGCCACCGATTTTAGTTAAACTAAATGCGTTTTGGGTGAGAACCCTATCCATTGGTTGGCTGAAAGTAATACGCATAGTTGGACGAATGGCTACACCAGTTTCACCATTCATTGGGGAAGTAGTTAAAATTC
>Ga0315294_10004072_pt1 | contig 15940 bp, 10 predicted proteins | sample YL17G13_40_MG_FD_203626 | JGI IMG/M metagenome (GOLD analysis project Ga0315294, IMG submission 203626) | Sediment microbial communities from Yellowstone Lake, YNP, Wyoming, USA - YL17G13_40 | ecosystem: Environmental > Aquatic > Freshwater > Lake > Sediment | place: USA: Wyoming | collected... | reverse complement strand
ACCCCTCGAATGGAACCGCCTGACAATAACCGCTAAAGCAAATCAAATTACGGTGGCGATGAATGGCGAGCAGATAATCAATATGGACCTGAACCAATGGACCGAGCCCGGCAAAAATCCGGATGGGGAAAAAAACAAATTTAAGACTGCCTACAAGGATATGCCGCGGGTGGGCTATATCGGATTTCAGGACCACGGCAAGCCGGTGTGGTTTCGCAACATCAGGATAAAACCCTTGGACAAATAGATTCGCTTGGTCGGCAAAAGTTATTTTTATACAGTAGTCTTGATGATTGATAAATACTCAAGGAAAAGCAAGATTTTAAGGTGATTAGCTAATGTCGGAAAAGAGAAAAATTAATCGGCGGCAATTTCTCGGCAGTGCGGCGGCAGTGGCGGCCTTTACCATTGTCCCCCGTTATGTGCTCGGAGGTCCCCGCCAAATTCCCCCCAGCGAAAAGCTCAATATCGCCGGCATCGGCATAGCAGGGCGTGGCGCAGATGTGCTGGATGGGGTGAAGAGTCAAAATATTGTCGCTCTGTGTGATGTGGATTGGAAACACGCAGCGGGCACCTTCAAGCGTTTTCCAAACGCCAAAAAATACCGCGATTTCCGTAAGATGTTAGAGGAGGAAGATAAGAACATCGATGCGGTAACAGTGGCTACCCCCGACCACGTCCACGCCGCGGCTTCCATAATGGCTATCAAAATGGGTAAGCACGTCTATTGCGAAAAGCCCCTGACACACTCGGTATATGAGGCCCGCAAGGTCGCCGAGGCGGCTCGTGAGCACAAGGTCGCTACGCAAATGGGAAACCAGGGCCAGGCGTCCGAGGAAACCCGGCTGATGTGCGAGTATATCTGGGATGGTGCCATCGGTCCTGTGCGGGAAGTTCACGTCTGGACGGATAGGCCTTCGCAGGGTCTTTTTAATGTCTATTGGCCGCAGGGCGTTGACCGGCCGAAGGAGGAACCGCCTGTTCCTGAATGGCTCGACTGGGACCTGTGGCTCGGCCCGGCCCCATATCGGCCATATCATTCCTGTTATCTGCCTTTCGCCTGGCGAGGCTGGTGGGACTTCGGAACAGGAGCATTGGGGGACATAGGCTGCCATAGTCTCGACCCTGTCTTCCGGGCTCTTAAACTTGGACATCCTACCACCGTAGAAGCCGCCTGTACTCTCGTGAATAAGGAGACATATCCTGTGGCCTCAACCGTTCATTACCAGTTCCCTGCTCGAGGCGATATGCCGCCGGTTAAGCTGACCTGGTATGACGGCGGATTAAGACCGCCGCGGCCCGATGAGCTTGAGGATGGGCAGGAGATGGGAACAGGCGGCACTCTGTTTGTCGGTGACAAAGGCAAGATGCTGCGGCACAGACTGATACCGGAATCAAGAATGAAGGAATACGGCAAGCCCCCGCAGAAGATACCTCGCTCGCCCGGCCATTTTGAAGAATGGATTGAGGCCTGCAAGGGAGGCAAACCCGCCGGCTCTAATTTCGACCACGCCGGCCTCCTGGCTGAAGTGGTTTTGCTGGGCAATGTTGCCCTGCGTGTGGAGCTGAGGGAGAAATTGACACGAATGAAGCTGCTCTGGGATGGACCGAATATGAAGATTACAAATCTGCCCGAGGCCAACCAGTTCCTGCAGCGCGAGTACCGTAAGGGTTGGACACTGTAGTTGATGGATATTGAGGAGTCTTATTGTGAGCAGTAACAAAATTTCGCGTCGGCAATTTCTTGGTAGTGCTGCTATAGCAGCAGGTTTTGCAGTTGTTCCACGTTATGTGCTTGGCGGGCGTCGCAATGTCCCGCCGAGCGAAAAACTTAACATCGCCTGCATAGGCGTCGGAGGGATGGGGGCGTCCGACATACAGCAAGTCAGCACGGAAAATATAGTGGCGCTGTGTGATGTGGACGCCAAACAAGCGGCGGCAACATTTGAGAAATTTCCCGGAGCTAAAAAATACCGCGACTTTCGCAAAATGTTAGAAGCTGAGGACAAGAATATCGATGCTGTCACGGTGTCCACGCCTGATAACACGCACGCCGTCGCTGCTGCAATGGCGATAGCGATGGGTAAGCACGTCTATTGCCAGAAGCCATTAGCTCACGATGTGTATGAAGTCCGTGCGCTCACCGAGCTCGCCCGCAAGAACAAGACGGTCACCCAGATGGGTATTCAACTTCACGCTATGGAGGTCATCAAGCTGCTGGTGGAAATGATTAAGTCCGGAATGATTGGGCAGGTTCGGCGAGTCGATATCTGGAGCAACAAAAATTGGGGCGGCGGCACCCGGCCCACGGAGACCCCGCCCGTGCCGGATTCGCTCGATTGGGAACTGTGGCTTGGCCCGGCCCCCGAACGCCCCTACCATCCGACTTATCTGCCTGGCAACTGGCGCCGCTGGTGGGACTTCGGAACAGGGACATTAGGAGATATGGGCTGCCACATAATTGACCCCGCCTACTGGGCCCTCGATTTGCTTTATCCAACAAGCGTAGAAGCCCACCCAGGTAAGTTTAACAACGAAACCTATCCGGAGGCAACAATGGTCCGCTGGGAGTTTCCTGCTCGTGGCCCCGCCGAAGGCGGGTCTGATCCAGTGCAGGGCTCCGCCCTGCTGCCGCCGGTGACGGTGACATGGTACGACGGCGAGAGCATGCCCCCTCGGCCGCAAGAGCTTGAGCAAGACCGTAAGCTCCCCGACCAGGGCGGACTATATTACGGCGAAAAAGGTACTGTACTTGCGCCGCACATGGACGGCCCACGACTTATACCAGAATCGAAAATGAAGGGCTTCAAGCCTCCCCAGCAGCTCTTCCCCAGAGACGTTGACCACTATCAGGAGTGGATAAGGGCTTGTAAGGGTGGACCAAAACCGCTGGCTAACTTCGACTACTCAGGGCCGCTGACGGAGACTGTCCTGCTTGGCAACGTGGCTGCTCGTGCCGGCCAGAAACTATCCTGGGACGGACCAAACTGCAAAATTACTAACGTCCCCGACGCAAACAAATACCTTCAACGTCAATATCGCAAGGGATGGACCTTGCAGATAAAAATCTAAAATAACATATTCAATTTACAGGAGAAAGAAAAATGAACAAGGAAGCAAAACTTACGGTCATTTTGGTTGCGATTGTTCCATTTATCTGGTGCCCGACCACCGTGCGCGCCGCTGACCCGCCGAAGGCAGACTGGCATCTGTGTATGCAGGCATACACCTTCAATCGCTTTACGTTTTACGAGGCGATAGATAAAACCAGGGCGCTGGGCCTGCGTTACATCGAAGCATATCCAGGCCAGCAGCTTAGCAAGGAAAAAGCTGATGTCAAGTTCGACCATAATCTCTCTGCCGAGATACAAACAGAAGTCAAAAAGAAACTGCAAGCGGCCGGGGTAAAACTGGTCAATTATGGCGTGGTAGGCCTGTCGAACAACGAGCAGGAGTGCCGAAAGGTATTTGATTTTGCAAAGGATATGGGAATCCAGACGATAGTCTCCGAGCCGCCGGAGGACGCGTTCGAGTTGATAGATAAGTTGTGCAATGAATACAAAATCAACGTTGCCATACACAATCATCCCAAACCTTCGTATTACTGGGACCCCGAGACCGTGCTTAAAGTCTGCAAGGGACGCAGCAATCGAATCGGCGCCTGCGCAGATACCGGCCACTGGTTTCGCTCAGAAGTAAACCCGGTCGAGGCGCTGAAAAAACTCCAGGGTCGTATTATCAGTCTGCACTTTAAGGACCTTGACCAGGGACACGATGTGATTTGGGGGACAGGAAAGTGCGATGTTAAGGTGATGCTGACCGAGCTTGCCCGTCAGAAATTTACGGGTTCGTTCTCAATCGAATATGAATACAACTGGGAAAACTCTTCCCCCGAAATCGCCCAGTGCATCCCATACTTTAATAAGATTGCGGCAGAACTTGGCCAGATTCCTGCTGGACAAAGCCTTCGTGACGTCGGGGTAAAAGCAGAAGCCGGCAGTTCGGCCCTGAGTTCACTGCCGAAGGGCTGGCAATCTATCTTTAATGGCAAGGACCTGACCGGCTGGGATGGTGACAGCCGATTCTGGTCGGTTAAAGATGGCGCCATTCGCGGCGAAACCAGCGTCGGAAATCTTCCAAGTAACAATACGTTCTGTATCTGGCGCGGCGGCAAGCTCAAAGATTTTGAGCTGAAGATAAAGTTCCGCATCCAGAACGGCAATTCCGGCATCCAGTACCGCAGCAAAGACCTCGGCGAGTGGCGCGTCGGCGGCTACCAGGCCGAAGTTGAAAACTCTCCGGGCAAGGTCGGATTCCTCTACGATGAGCGAGGCCGAGGTTCAATGGTCGAAGTCGGTGACTTTGTCGTCGTCGACGAAACCGGCCAAAAGAACGTAGTCGGCAAGGTCGCCGACAAAGACGAACTTATCAAGGCCGGCTACTACAAAGAAAAAGATTGGAACGAATATTACATCATCGCCCAGGCCAATCACATCGTCCAATATCTTAATGGCTATCAGACAATCGAACTAATTGACAATGACCCCAAGGGCGGTTCCCGCGAAGGCATCTTTGCGCTTCAAATCCACGTCGGTCCTCCGATGGTTGTCGAGTTCAAAGACATCAGCGTTAAGCACTTAGAGCCGAAATTTGGCGATGCTGTCCTGCTTTTTAACGGCAAAGACCTCAACGATTGGGAAGTTGCTGGCGATAAGAGTAAATCCAAGTGGGTCGTTGGCACAGCCGCTGTCTCACCCAGCAACCCGAAGTTGCTCGTAGCCAAGGAAGGCGGCAGTGAAATGATAAACCTTGCCGCCCAGCACGGCGACAGCCTCGATATATTCTCTAAAGCTAAGTTTGGGGACTGCCGCATCGAGCTGCAACTGATGGTTCCAAAGGAATCTAATTCCGGCATCTATGTAATGGGCGAATATGAAATACAGGTGCTGGATAGTTACGGCAGAGCGAAATTGGACAGCGGTGACATGGGTGCAGTTTATGGTGCCGCCCCGCCGCCGGTCAATGCCTGTAAAAAGCCCGGCGAATGGCAGAGGTACGTGATTGAATTCATCGCTCCCAGGTTCCATAGAACCGGCGAAAAATTCGACCCCGCCATACTTCTAAAGGTGGAACTCAACGGCCAGACTCTCCATGAATACCTTAGACTGCCCGGTCCGACGCCCGGCGGTGTCACCGGCAAGGAAGCACCCACCGGCCCGCTGATGTTCCAGGGTAACCACGGCCCTGTGGCGTATCGCAATATCATAGTAAAGCCTTTGCTAAAGCCTTTGCTAAAGTAGATGTTATCGAGGGCATAGGTAGAAAAATCGTAATTGCGAGCTTGACTGGAGTCCAAAATAGTGCCATAATGATGAGTGAATTAGCGAATTAGTTAATTGGCCATTAACCGACTAACCAATTGACTAATTAACCAATTAACTAAACAGAGGTTGAGAATTTCGGAGTTATAATGCAATGAGCAAGCGAAAAACGAAGAATGGTATAGACAGACGTAGTTTCCTGCGCTCCACCGCAGCCGCAGGTGCGGGTCTGGTATTGTCACCTGTGGTCTTCGGGCAGACAGCCAGCGAGAAAAAACCAGACGATATAAATGTGGCATTGCTTGGCGCCGGTGAGCAGGGAGACGTGCTGATGAACGCATGCCGCAACATTCCCGGTGTTCGCTTTAAGGCCGTCTGTGACATCTGGCAAGCCTGGAACCTGAAACGGCTCTCAAACAAGTTGAAAAAGTACAAAATTGAGCACAATGCCTATACCGACTACAAGGAAATGCTCGACAAAGAGAAAAACCTCAACGCCGTCATAATCGCCACGCCCGATTTTTGGCACGCCGAGCAAACGGTAGCCTGCCTTAAGGCGGGCCTGCACGTCTATTGTGAAAAGGAGATGTCTAACACGCTCGAAGGTGCTAAAAAAATGGTGCAGGCCGCCAAGGAGACCGGCAAGCTTCTGCAGATTGGCCACCAGCGCCGCAGCAATCCCCGCTACATTCACTGCTACCAGAAGCTAATCAGGGACGCAAAGCTGTTGGGGCGGATTACCACTGTTAACGGTCAGTGGAACCGCGGCAAGGCATCCTGCGAAGATTTACTCTGGCCAAAAGAGACCGATATCGACGAGGCAACACTGCAAAAACATGGCTTCAAATCCATGCAGCAGTTCAGGAACTGGCGATGGTATAAAGGATTTGGGGGTGGGCCTATAGTTGACCTCGGCTCCCACCAGATTGATATCTATAGCTGGTTCCTCGAAGCAAATCCCAAATCCGTTATGGCCAGCGGCGGTACAGACTACTGGAAGGGCCACGAATGGTATGACCATGTTATGGTTATTTATGAGTATGAAACCAAACAAGGCACCGTCCGGGCCTTTTATCAGACAATCACTACCAACAGCGGCAACGGATATTTTGAGCTCTTTATGGGCGATGAAGGTGCACTGTTAATCTCCGAAGCTTCCGGGCGGGGCGATGTGTATCGCGAAAAATGGCTTCCGGATGATCATTGGGACAAGTGGGTCAAGATGGGTTACCTGAAGGCGCCTCCGGAGGAGAAGAAAGAAGAAGAGCCGGCTGCCACGACTGAGGGTGCAGTCGATGTGCGACAGTCACCTAAGCCGCCCCGCTTTGATTTGCCGGTGACAATGGATAAGCCATACCATCAGCCGCACCTGGAGAATTTCTTCGATGCGATTCGCGGCAAGGCCAAACTCAATTGCCCCGCTGAGGTCGGGTATGAAACGGCTGTTATCGTGTTGAAAGTCAATGAGGCAATAGAAGCGGGGAAGAAACTTGAGTTTAAGCCGGAGGACTTTAAGCCGGCTTAACCACCCCCGTTTCTGCTCCGACAGGTCGGGGGACGGGGGCAGGCATCTTCGCCCAATATTTACGTTGAGAAAAAAGGATTGACCGTACGTTGAGAAAAGGATTGATAGCAACGGGCGTTTTGCTCTGGCTGGCCCCGTTAGAAAAGAAACTTCTCTTTCTAACGAGATTAATGGGACTCATTTTTCTAACGGGGCTGGTATCGACCCTCTATGGTGCTGCCGATACCACCGAGAAACTGCTCGGCGACGAAAGTGACGGCAGCCGGGCAATTCCGAACCATCTTATCGAGCTGCTCATAGCTGACCCGATTGATGAGAACAAAGTTGTGAAGATCACTCCCGATGATAAGCCGCTTCTGCCATTTTCAACCCGCCAAACCTGTGGTGCCTGTCACAACTATAAGACAATATGTTCGGGCTGGCATTTTAACGCCCCTGACCCGAATATCTTACCCGGCCGGCCGGCTCAACCGTGGATACTCGTTGATACGGCAACAGCCACACAGATCCCTCTTTCTCACCGTCCCTGGCCGGGGACATCCAGACCTGAGCAACTTGGCCTGACACCACGCAAGTTTTTAGAGCTTTTCGGCAGGCACACACCTGGCAGCGGCGTTGGGGAGCAGGAAAGCACCAACTCTGACGAAATCACGCGCGAGTTTATATCCGGCAAGCTGGAGGCAAATTGCCTCAGTTGCCACGATGCCGACCCTGCTCACAACCAGGCCGAGTATGCCATCCAGGCAGCCCGTGAGAATTTCCGCTGGGCTGCAGCAGCAACATGTGGATTTGCTTCCGTTAGTGGCGCCGCCAAGTATATGCCTGACGATTACGACCCTTTTATGCCAATGCCGCTTGAACATCCTAAGTTGGTTCCGCCCACTATCAGTTATCGTGTAAACACATTCGATGAGAAAAAACGGGTATTCTTCAATATTGTTAGAGAGGTGCCTGCGGAACGGTGCTATTTCTGCCATTCCAATATGTACCTGGTTAAGAAAGAGACAGAAAAGTGGGAGTCAGACCAGGACGTGCATCTGGCTGCCGGGCTAACCTGCGTTGATTGTCACCGTAACGGCATCGACCACAATATTACTCGCGGATATGAGGGCGAGGAGACTATATCGGCAAATCCGCTGGCAGCCACCTCATCGTGTCAGGGTTGTCACCTTGGGGAAAAGTCGTCATCATCAACACCAGTAGCCGGCCGGCTGGGCGCGCCTGTGCCCAAACATCCGGGTATTCCACCGGTGCACTTTGACAAACTCTCCTGCACCGCCTGCCACTCGGGCCCCTGGCCTGCACAGAAAACTACTTTGGTTAAGACCTCGCGGGCTCATCGCCTGGGGACCCTTAACGTCAATAAGTCACCGGATGCGATGCCGCATATAGTGTCCCCCGTCTTTGCCAAACAGCCGAACGGTAAAATTGCCCCTCATAAGCTGATATGGCCTGCATTCTGGGGTGTTCTGAAAGACCAGAACGTTACGCCGATTGACATTGAAGTTGTCAGGCAAACTGCCGGCGAAATCTTCGCCAAGGAAAAACTAACGGTTTCCGGCGGTTGGTTGTCACTCGGTGCTGAGCATATCACTGAAGCTCTGAAGAAGTTGTCGTCGGAAAAATCGGTTGATGGCAAGCCGGTTTATGTTGCCGGAGGCGGACTCTACTATCTTGATGAAACAGGGAAGCTCTGCCAGCAGGACAATCATCCGGCGGCTAAACCTTATTTATGGCCCATTGCTCACGATGTCAGGCCGGCTGCCCAGGCGCTGGGCGTTCGACGGTGTGAGGATTGTCACTCTCCCGAGGCGCCTTTCTTCTTCGGCAAAGTGTGGGTTGACTCGCCGGTCCAAGGCAAAGACGGCGTCTTCAGAGAGATGATGGATATGTACGAAATTGGCGGCCCTGTATATGTGCGAGTCAACTGGTTTTTCAAGCTGCTGATTATCGGGGTAATGACTCTTTTGATATTGCACATCCTAGGCGACCTGTATCGCCGTGGCTTGCTGTGGCTGGGCAAGAGGTTCAAGCGGTCCTAAGTCCGCGATACGTGGAGAGAACAAAAACGATGAGACAAACAAGCGGCACAAAGGCGGAAGAACGCGAATTCTTTCAGCGGTTCGGTTTGCAGTTCCGCGTTCAACATACACTTCTATTCTTGAGTACAATCACCCTAATCATCACGGGTGTACCGTTGTGGTGCCTGGGAAGACCCGAGTATGGCTGGAGCCAGGCCGTAGTAAGTACCTTCGGCAGCATTGATGTGATCCGATATATTCACCGCGCCGGGGCGGCTGTCCTCATCCTGGTTTCGATCTATCATCTGTACTATACGATGTTCACCAAGGAAGGCCGGCGTGAGTTCATCGAGCTGCTGCCCCGCCAGAAGGACGTCATCGACGTGACTATCAACTCCCTGTATTTTCTCGGCCTGGTAAAGTATCGACCCGGTTTCGGCCGGTACACCTACTATGAGAAGTTTGACTATTGGGCTGTGTACTGGGGTTGTGTGATTATGATCGGCACGGGGCTGGTGCTGTGGTTTCCCGGGGTTGCGGCCAGGTACGTTCCGTGGTTTACCTACGAGCTGGCTGCGGAAGTGCACGCCGATGAGGCCATATTGGCGGCGCTGGCGTTGTTCATCTGGCACTTCTATAATGTTCACTTTAACCCCTCCCGCTTTCCTGGAACGTTACTGTGGTGGCATGGAAAGATATCTCGCGAAGAGATGATGCACGATCACGTGCTGGAATACTACAAGAAGGCGCTGGCCCAGACGAAGTCTAAAGGCCAAAAAACGGAGCCACAGAATGGTACCACTGTGTGATGAGCATTGCCGAAATGCCTTCGTCGCGATGGGCGTAAAGGCTGATCCGCAAGACCGCAAGAAGTTTGTCAGACTATGAAAGGGCAGAAAAATGCCGGCAAAGAAAGTGAAGGTGGCGGTGGTTGGGCTCGGCTTTGGAGCCGAGTTTATTCCTATTTATCAAAGACACCCTGATGCCGAGTGTTACGCTATCTGCCAGAGGACCAAAAAGCACCTCAACCAGATAGGCGACCAGTTTGGAATTAAAAGACGCTTTACCAGATTTGAAGACCTCCTGGCCATTGATGAACTGGATGCTATCCATGTCGTTTCGCCCATCGCCGACCATGCATGGATGGCACTGGCTTCTCTGAAAGCAGGCAAGCACACCGCCTGCACCGTTCCGATGGCGACCACCAAGAAGGACTGCCTTGCGATTGTCAGGGCAAGGGAAAAGGCCTGCAAAGTATATATGATGATGGAGACCGCTGTTTACACCCGGGAGTTCCTTTATGCCAAGGAGCTTGTTGAATCAGGCAAGCTGGGTAAGATTCAATTTTTGAGGGGTTCGCACCAGCAGAATATGGGATTGCCGGGCTGGCCGGATTACTGGTATGGTTTCCCTCCTATGCACTACGCAACACACGCTGTCAGTCCTTTGCTGTGCCTGGCGAAAAAAAGAGCCGAGTCGGTTGTCTGTTATGGCTCAGGCCGAATCCGCAAGGATTACAGCAAGCGGTACAATGCTCCTTTTGCGGTCGAAACTGCCCTTGTGAAACTGAAGGGTTCGGACCTCGCCTGCGAAGTTACCAGGTCGCTTTTTGAGACAATCCGACAGTATAGAGAAAGTTTCGATGTATATGGCACAAAACTTTCATTTGAGTGGGAGCAGACTGCCGGTGAAGGACCTGTGATTTACTCCGGCTATGAAGATGCCAAAAGAGTAGAGGTCTCTGATTATGGCCGCCTGCTGCCAAAACAAATCGCTCTCTTCACCGGGCACGGCGTCTATGACGAAGAGCACGAACATACTTCCTTTATTCAGGGCTCGGGACACGGTGGCTCGCACCCTCATCTGGCGCACGAGTTTATTCGGGCGATTATCGAGAACCGCCGGTCCGCGGTCGATGCGAAAACTGCTGCAAACTGGACGATGACAGGTATCTGTGCCCACGAGTCGGCAATGAAAGACGGCAGGAGAATCCAGATTCCACAGGTAGATTAGTTTTGAGCGGACGTGTTTCAAACATCTGGTCAGGTATGAGCCGGATGTTATATTCGTAAATACCCGGTAAGTCGCCGGGGAGTATGTATCGGTGTATTTTAGTTAGGAGAACAGATTATGAGTAATGGAATGCTGCCAAGTTATTTGAGTATGGCCAAGCCCAACCCGCCACAGAACCGGGCACCCTGGTATAAGAACACGGCCCAGACGTATGCCGGCATTTTTCTGTGGTTTGTGTTCTGGAGCCAGATGGCCAGCGGCGGAACAAAAGCACCAGGCGGGGTGCTCTCAAAAGGCCTCGGAGTTGCATTACTTGGTTTGATTGTCTCTGCCTTATTGTGTCACTTTCTTTTCTACTATGTGCCTGGCCTATTGGGTATGAAGACGGGCTTGCCGCTTTATGTTGTTGGGAGCTCCACGTACGGAACACAGGGCGGCTTTCTGATGCCCGGGTTTTTAATGGGTATCCTGCAATTCGGCTGGCTCGGTGTGAACGCTTATTTTGCCTCGCTCGCATTATCGCCACTGTTTGGCGGCAACCCGGCGGCACAAAAGGTAATTGCGATTATCTGGGCGGTCCTTGCTGCCTTTGTCGGGCTCAAGGGAATTCAGTATGTCGCAAAGGTCGCAACTTTTCTGCCTTTAATCCCGGTGGTCATTCTTGTCGTAATGACAGCTAAGACATTGGGCGGAATAGGCAGCTTTGACCCGGATAAGCTTGTCGCTACCGGCACTTTGACTGGAGCAGGTCAAGGCGCTGCCCTGGGTACGTGGGGCGTTCTGGCTCTTTGCATAACCTATGTCGTTGGATTCTTTGCAACCGCCGGCGCTGCGGGCGTGGACTTTGGAATGAACAATAGAGACGAGAAGGATGTGCAGATGGGAGGCCTGGTCGGCATTGCTCTGGCGATTATTGTGGCAGGAGGCGCCTCCTTGTTGATTGCGGCAGGTGCATTCGGAGCAGGCGGTAAGTATGGACTCAACACTGCTGACACAGGTTTTATGAGCACAGTTATGGGTTCGCAAGGCGCAGGAAAAACTATGGGACTGCTGCTTGCGCTTGCTGCGTTCCCTCCGGCATGCTTTTCATCCTTCATCGCTGCCAACAGCTTTAAAACAACACTGCCTAAAGTCAACCCGTTTGTCTCTGTCGGAATTGGTACTGCTGTCAGTGTCCTCCTTGCGGTAACCGGATGGGCCGGTGACGCAGGGCGCGTCTTCACAGTCATCGGTGCTTCCTTTGGGCCTATCTGCGGTGCAATGATGGTGGATTACTTGCTGTCGGGCAAAAAGTGGGCTGGTCCACGGGCAGGGTTTAATCTTGCTGGCTGGATATCCTGGGCGGCTGGGTTTATCGTTGGAATAGCTCCACTGCTCAAACTGGCCGATGTGCCTGCGGCACCGCTGGTTGCCTTCATTGTCGGTGCGGTGTTGTACTATATTCTTGCCAAAGCCGGCCTTCAGCCGCCAGTTGTTCCGATGACATCGGGCGAGAAGACACAGAGAATCTGATGCTGTTTTAAGCAGGCTTAAAGCTTGATGAATTGTCTTATCAAGCAGGGATTCGGCAAAACCGAATCCCTGCTTTTATTTAGGCGTTTTGACGGCTGGCGTACCTTATGCCGGCGAAAATAACATTGCAGGAGCTTGACAATTACCTGCAAATACGGTACTATTACCGCATTAGTTTGTATTATTGGTGATGGTTTTTCTGGAATTAAGGGTTTGTAAGTTACAAAATTCTGGATTTTTGAGGTAAAAAAGCGATGAGAAATGGTCTTGGTTCAACTGTGAAAATCTGTGTTCTGGTGGTGTTTGCAGTTTTGTTGTTCTTTGTTTCTTCCTGCAAGAAGTCTTCCCCGCAACCTCCTCCGAAGAGCCCCGGTAAGCAAACCCCCGATGTAAAGAAAGTAGGTACCACGCAGCCTCCTAAGCCCTCTGGTCAGGTGACTGGCGTTGATAAGAGCGACGCCAATAGCACGGCAAAAACTCCCTCCCAGACTCCGACTACGCCGACCCTTGATGTGAATCACCCTGCCGGCTGGGTCCCGATTGATATAAAGCTGCCAAAGCCGATGTTCGTAGGTACACCGCAGGATACGCGTGTGGCCAATCTCGAGAAACCAACGGGTAAACCGCGTCCGCCGTTTTTCGTTCCGGCCGGAACGAAAAACGTCGCTTCAGGCAAACCGGTATCCAGCAGCGATGAAGAACCAATTATCGGCGAAATCGAAATGCTTACCGATGGGGACAAGGAAGCAGCCGATGGTAGTTACGTCGAGTTAGGCCCCCTCCTGCAGCATGTCACTATCGACCTTCAGGCTGTCCAAGAGATATACGCCATCATAATCTGGCATTATCATAAGCAGGCCCGCGTTTATTTTGACGTGGTGGTCCAAGTCGCCGATGACCCTGATTTTATCACCAATGTCAGGACTCTGTTCAACAATGATATCGACAACTCTTCAGGTTTAGGCGTCGGCAAAGATATGCACTATACCGAGACCAACGATGGCAAACTTATCGATGCCAAGGGCGTCCGGGCCCGCTATATCCGCCTTTACAGCAGTGGCAATAACGGCAACGACCTCAATCACTATATCGAAGTTGAAGTTTATGGCAAGCCGGTAGAATGAAGCTCATAACCCAAGACTCAAGACTCAAGACCCAAGACTGCGAGCCACGGGTCACGGGTCACGGGTTACGAATCCTCGCCTGGCAAACTGGTGCGATTGTCCTGGCTATGACGATTGCCGCACTTGCGATACGCTTGCCGTTTCTGCAGCAGCGCCCCATGCATGGCGATGAGGCGGTTCACGCCATAAAATTCGGCGACCTTTTGGAGAACGGTCTCTACGCTTATGACCCCTATGAATACCACGGCCCCACACTTTATTATACAACTTTAATCCCGGCGTACCTCATCTCTGCCGACAAACTGACCGAGGTAAATGAGTCCACATTGCGCATTGTGCCTGTCTTTTTCGGAGTGCTACTGGTGCTTCTGCTTTTGCTGGTGGCCGATGGGTTAGGACCAAATGCGGCTATCTTTGCTGCCGTATTGACTGCTATCTCGCCCGCTATGGTTTTTTACAGCCGCTATTACATCCACGAAATGCTTCTGGTCTGTTTCACTTTTGGTGCAATTGCCGCCGGCTATCGTTACTCTCAGAGCAAAAACGTTGGGTGGATTTTGCTGGCAGGTATGTTTTTGGGACTGATGCACGCCACAAAGGAAACATGTATCATCGCCTTCGCTTCTATGCTGCTGGCACTTTTGCTTACACTCTTATTCTCTCGCCAACAGGATGGCCCTGTCCCGAGTACCGTCAAGGCGATAAAACCATCACATTTCATTGCAGGTTTTGCGGCTGCTGTAATAGTTTCAGGCCTGTTTTACTCATCGTTTCTGGCCAACCCGAGTGGTTTTTTGGATTCCTTTCGAACTTATACAACTTATTTCAGTCGCGCTCACAATAATGCCCTCCATATCCACCCCTGGTACTACTATCTCAAAATGCTTATCTATTCCAGATATGGTGACGGTCCTATCTGGAGCGAAGCACTTATTGTCTTATTGGCTGCGGTCGGTTTCATAGTTGCGATGACAGCGAAAGGCTCACCCACCGGTAACTACCGTCTGCTTAGATTCGTCGCTTTCTATACGGCCATTATGACCGTAGCGTATTCTGTGCTCCCATACAAAACTCCCTGGTGTATGCTGGGCTTCCTGCATGGGATGATTTTGTTGGCCGGTGTAGGGGCGGTGGCGCTGGTCAGGCTGACGCCGAACGTTCTGCCGCGTCTGATTGTTCTTTTCCTGCTTTTTGATGGTTCCGTTCTCCTTCTCCGGCAGGCCTATCTTGGCAGCTACAAATACTATGCCGACAGTCGAAATCCTTATGTCTATGCTCACCCGACTACGGATGTCTTTGCGATTGTCCAAAGAGTACAGGCGATAGCACAGGTTCATGAAACCGGCCGTAACATAACTATTCAGGTTATATGTCCCGAGCACGACTATTGGCCACTTCCCTGGTATCTGCGTTCCTTCCCAAACGTATGGTGGCAGGATAAGGTAACTGACGATGTAGTCTCTGCACCTCTGATTATCGCACCCCCGCCCCTGGAGCAGGAGCTTCTGACAAAATTGTACCAGTTGCCTCCGCCGGGAAAAAAGAATCTATATGTGCCGCTCTTCGATACCTATATGGAATTGCGCCCCCAAATCGAATTACGAGGCTACGTAACCAAAGACCTTTGGGACCGCTTCAAACAGCAAACACGCACCGAGGAGACTCTTGTGAAATAGGAGCCGATAAATGACTGAGCAGCGAACAGAAGATTCTTTTTTCGATGCTAATTGGCGGTCGGTCTCCGGTTTGCATTGTTTTTACCATCAAGCTATGGCCGCCACCTTTGAGGTTATCATCGCGCAGGAGGATGCACGCTATGCCGGCCAGGCCGCTCGCGCTGCCTTCGATGAACTCAACCGCCTCGAAGCCGAACTTAGCCGCTTTCTCGAAAATAGTGACATCTCCCGCATTAACAATCTCCCTGCCAATAAGCCTTTGCGTCTGGGCTTACCCGCTTTCGAATGCCTTCAGCTTAGCGCCAAAATTTATGCCGAAACCAACGGCGCTTTTGATGTTACTGTTGGGACGCTATTGAACTGCTGGCGAGCTAAAGACGGGACGCCCCGCACCCCTTCCCAAAACCAGTTGAATCTCGCCCGCAAGCATACCGGCATGCACCTGGTAAAACTGGATCAGGCAGACTATACCGTTCAGCTATCGACCAGTCCTGTGCAAATCGACCTCGGCGGTATTGGTAAAGGATATGCCGTTGACCGGATGGCTGAGCTGTTGCGAGAGTGGGGTATTAATACTGCCCTGATTAGTGGCGGGTATAGTTCGGTCCTGGCGCTTAATGCCCCACCCGAAATGAAGGGCTGGCCCCTCACGTTAAGTAATCCCGATAATCGAAAACAAACTTTAGCCCACCTTTATCTCCAGCATAAATCCTTGAGCGCATCAGGTCTAAAGAAGGGCCGCCACATC
>Ga0315294_10004070_pt1 | contig 15942 bp, 13 predicted proteins | sample YL17G13_40_MG_FD_203626 | JGI IMG/M metagenome (GOLD analysis project Ga0315294, IMG submission 203626) | Sediment microbial communities from Yellowstone Lake, YNP, Wyoming, USA - YL17G13_40 | ecosystem: Environmental > Aquatic > Freshwater > Lake > Sediment | place: USA: Wyoming | collected... | reverse complement strand
TTTCTCAAAGCCGGGTTCTTGGAGTACAGGATCTGCTCCACATCGATTTTCAGAACATCATTTGCTTCGGGAGATTCAGTCATACGGCCAGCCATTTTGTCAAAACAGGTGTAAAAATACCAAAAAAGATGTAATTCATGTACTCACCCCCCGGCCCCCTCTCTACTTCGTAAAGAGGGGGAGTTATATCATTGTATACTAATTACTTCCCCCTCTTTGCGTTAGCAGAGAGGGGGAACACAAGGGGGTGAGTACATGGATTATGAGGAGGAATACAAAGGGGTGAGTACATGATTACAGAGCAAGAATCCCAGAAATAGTTAAGATAAGATTCCGATTTGTGGATGAGGCGATCTTCCAAAAGTGGAGCTGTGCTCCAACAATCTTTAAAATTTTATTTTATGCGGTAACCTCCATTGGATGGCTCTCTGATGAGGATATGAAGAAAAAGATATTAACAATAATAAAAAATAATGTGGGGGAAAGTGGAGGAAAGTGGATAATTTTTTCATATTTTAGCGTTTTTATTGATAGAAAGAGAGTATGGCCACATTTATAGGCGATTACCCGTGCAAGGTGGATGTCAAGGGAAGGATTATCCTTCCTATGGCATTCAAAAAGCAGATGCCTGCTGCTGCACAGGATCATTTTGTGGTCAGGAAGGATATTTTCGAGGACTGCCTGGTGCTTTATGCAATCGACGACTGGAACCGGCAGCTTGAAAAGATCAGGAAGAGAATCAATCCTTATAACCGTGAGCATAACATGTTCCTGCGAAACTTCTTCAAGGGAACTGCCGAACTCTCTCTCGACAACAATAACCGGATGCTGATCCCAAAAAGACTGATGGAGCTTATCGGAGCTGAAAGGGATGTCGTTCTTGCCGGACAGGACGGAAGAATTGAGATATGGCCTGCATCGGTTTATGAGACAATCGGAATGCCTTCTGAAGATTTTGCAGACCTGGCTGAAAAGCTGATGGGTGGAAGCATAAATGAGCCTTTGGAATAATGTATTACCATGTACCAGCATTGCTTGAGGAAAGTGTCAGGGGACTGAATATCCGCTCTGACGGAATCTATGTTGACGTTACTTTCGGAGGGGGAGGGCACTCGATGGAGATCCTGAAACGGCTTAAGAGAGGAAAGCTGATAGCCTTTGACCAGGATGAGGATGCAATGCGGAATGTTCCCGATGACAAAAGACTCATCTTTCTTAATCAGAATTTCAGGTTTCTTAAGAACAACCTGAAATTCAATGGTGTAGACTCAATTGACGGGCTTATTGCAGATCTGGGTGTTTCATTTTACCAGTTTGATGAGCCGGAAAGAGGGTTTACTTTCCGCCAGGATGTGCCGCTAGATATGAGAATGAATAAAAAGGGTCCGGTAACTGCCGCCAGCCTTATTAAAACACTGGATGAGGCTTCGCTCGCAAAAGTCCTTTATGATTTCGGCGAGCTTGTGAATTCAAGACGTATCGCAAGGGAGATCGTCGCGGCAAGAGCTGTTAAACCATTGACTACGGTCAGTGATATGATTAATGCAATAGGGAAACTGGCACCCCCAAGGCAGGAGCATAAATTCTATGCACGGGTATTTCAGGCTTTGAGGATTGCAGTTAATCATGAGATAGATTACCTCAGGGAAATGCTTGAACAGTCTCTCGATCTGTTAAAAAAAGATGGCCGTCTGGTTGTGATAACCTATCATTCACTTGAGGACCGGGTTGTCAAGAATTTCATGAGAACCGGAAATTTTGAAGGCGAGGAGAAAAAAGATTTCTATGGAAACCTCATCACTCCTTTCAGGATAATAAACAAGAAGGGCACTGTGCCTGATGAGATTGAAGTTGAGGATAACAAAAGAGCAAGAAGCGCAAGGCTGAGAATTGCAGAAAAGATCTGAAGATGACAGAATCGAAAGAAGGAAAGCCAAAGCAGGGCAAGCCGGGCAGTTTTGTGAAGGAACTGTTGAGCGGAATAATATTCTCCGATGTGATCATTCTCAGGAACCTGTGGTACATAATCTTTCTGACGATCCTGGGAGCGCTTTATATAGGTAACAGGTTTCACGCGGAAAAGATCACCCGCGAGAGTGCCAGGCTAACAAGAGAAGTAAAGGACCTGAAAGCTGAATCTCTTTCAACATCAGCGAGTCTGATGTATGTAAGCAAGCAGTCGGAGGTCTTCAGGATGGTTCGTGAAAAGGGTCTTGGACTTGAGGAACTTAAAACACCACCATATAGGCTGATAGTTGATAAATAGTGAACAGGATGACAGTCAGGGACGAAATAGTATGGAGGAGCGCGGTCGTATACTTTGTATTGACAATTCTTGCAGTTGCTCTGATTGTTCAGATCCTGATCCTGCAGTATGTGCAGAGGGGCAAATGGTCGGCAATGAGCGAGAAATATGTTTTCAAAACAGCCGAAATGCCTGCAAACAGGGGGGATATCCTTGCATATGACGGACGATTGCTGGCCAGTTCGGTTCCCTATTATTCAATTTACATGGATACACGAAGCAGCGGTATGTCAGCTGAAACCTGGTCGGGCGGGATCAGCGGATTATCTGAAGGTTTGTCGCGGCTTATCGGAGTAAGATCACCTGCCGGCTGGAGATCGGTGATCACGGAAGCAAGAAGAAGAGGAGACCGGTACTTCCTTATCCAGAAAAAAGTTGATTATTCTATTCTCAAAAAGCTTAAAGAACTGCCTATTTTCAGGGAAGGACAGTACAAAGGTGGTCTTGTTGCACAGCCTGAAAACAGAAGGATCCTGCCGCACAACGAACTGGCAGCAAGAACGATCGGATATCTGAATCAGAGTACAGAAGGCACACAGGTTGGCCTTGAAGGTTCCTTCAATAAGGATCTAGCAGGTAAAAACGGGGTAGTAGTAAAACAGCGGCTCACCGGCGGCGACTGGATCATTGTCAATGATGGTGAAAGCGTTGAATCGAAGGACGGCAATGACATAGTGACCACTATCGATGTCGATCTTCAGGATGTCGCATCGAGCGCACTCGAAACTCAGCTCAGAAAGCATAATGCTCATCATGGCTGTGCTGTACTTATGGAAGTTAAAACTGGTGACATACGTGCCATTGCTAATCTTGAAAGCGGGGGCGACGGGAGCTACAACGAAACATATAATTATGCAATCGCGGAAAGTACAGAGCCCGGATCAACGTTCAAGCTTGCTTCACTGATGGCCGCAATTGAAGACGGAGTGATAGATACAGGCGACATTGTTGACACAGGCAACGGGACCGTAAAGTTCTATAACAAGATAATCCGTGACACTAAGGAAGGTGGATATGGTAAACTGACTGTAAAACAGGTATTTGAGAAATCTTCTAATGTCGGAACATCAATAATTATCAGCGAGCATTATAAGAATAATCCAAAGGATTTTGTAAACAGGCTTTATGCAATGAAGCTTAATCAGCAGCTTGACCTCCAGATAAAAGGCGAAGGGAAACCGCTGATAAGGTACCCCGGCGATAAATTCTGGTCGGGCCTCTCTTTGCCAATGATGTCACATGGCTATGAGGTCCAGATGACTCCCTTGCAGATACTTACATTCTATAATGCTGTTGCAAACGACGGCAAAATGATGCGTCCGAGATTCGTTACCTCAATCCTCAGGAATGGATCAGTCATAAAGAGCTTTGGAACCGATGTCATAATAAACTCGATCGCTTCAAGGAATACTGTAAGAAAGGCAAAGGCAATGATGGAGGGAGTTGTAGAGCATGGGACGGCAGCCAACCTGAAGAACTCAAATTATAAGATTGCAGGAAAGACGGGAACGGCCCAGATAGCAGCAAATAACCGGGGATACCGTCAGGGTGAGAGGATGTCGTATCAGGCCTCGTTTGTAGGATATTTTCCGGCAGAAAACCCTCTTTATTCCTGCATAGTAGTTGTAAATGCGCCTTCGAACGGGGTTTACTACGGGAATATAGTGGCCGGATCGGTTTTCAAGGAAATTTCCGATAAGGTCTATGCAACCACTTTCTTCAGGGATTACAGGGCAGAAAGCAAAGAGGATAAAGATAAAAAACCAGCTGCCCCTGAAGCCGGCAACGGATTCAGATCTGATATCAACGAAGTACTGGGCGATCTGGATGTAAGGTATAAAAGGACCTCAAAGGAGGATTGGGTGGCTACGCGTGAAAGCGGCGACACAATAAGGCTTGTCGGAGTCAGCCTTAAAGAGGGATTGGTCCCGGACGTGAGGGGTATGAGCCTGAGAGATGCTGTTTACCTTCTCGAAAACTCGGGTCTCAGAGTAAGGTACAGCGGAAAGGGAAGAGTTCTGAGGCAATCGCCTGAACATGGGGCAAGGGTGTATGAAGGAACTGTTGTTTCGCTTGATATGAATATGTGATTTACAATGATACGGATCAATGATTTAATAAGGAACGTCGGGGTTATCTCAATTACGGGAGAAGAGAATCCGGTCATTGACAGGATCGAATTTGATTCACGCAAAGTGACAGCCGGTACCCTGTTTGTGGCAGTGAAGGGTACCAGAAGCGATGGACATGATTTTATAGCGAGTGCTGTCGAATCAGGCGCTTCAGCCGTTATTTGTGAAGTTCTTCCTGAAAAAGCTGACAGGAAAATCTGCTGGATAAAAACAAATGATTCCGCGAAGGCACTGGGAATAGTTGCTTCGGAGTTTTTCGGAAATCCTTCTTTTTCACTGAAGCTTACGGGGGTTACAGGCACAAATGGTAAAACAACAATTGCGACATTGCTCTACAGGATGTTCACAAGGCTCGGATACAAGTGCGGACTCTTCTCAACGGTATGTAATTACATTGTAATTACAGAGCTTCCGGCAACTCACACTACTCCCGATCCCATCGAGCTTAACAGGAGCCTCGCTGCCATGGTTGAGGAAGGCTGTGACTATGCTTTTATGGAGGTCAGCTCGCATGCAGTTGATCAGAAACGGATAGCAGGATTAAAATTTGCAGGAGGGATCTTTACGAATCTTACACACGATCATCTGGATTATCATAAAACATTCAGCAATTACCTGAATGCCAAGAAAAGCTTTTTTGATTCCCTTCCTTCTGATGCTTTTGCCCTTGCAAACTCAGATGATAAAAACGGCAAGGTAATGCTCCAGAATTGTAACGGAAGGAAGTATACATTTTCAGTGAATGGAATTGCGGATTTCCGTTGCAATGTCGTTGAACAGGACTTCAGCGGGATGGATCTGAGAATCCAGGGAGAGGAGGTCTGGACAAGATTCATTGGAGATTATAATGCTTCAAATCTGCTGGCAGTTTTTGCTGCATCAGAACTTCTGGGAGGAAACAGGAAGGAAATACTTCCTATACTCAGCGATCTCAGGTCAGTGCCGGGAAGACTGGAATCAGTTAATGGTCCGGGCGGAATAATCAGTCTGGTCGACTATGCCCACACCCCTGATGCCCTCCTGAATGTAATTTCAACAATTAATAAGATCAGGGCGGAGGGACGGCAGCTGATAATAGTTGTCGGTGCAGGCGGGGACAGGGACCGGACAAAACGTCCAAAAATGGCAGCAATCACTGCAGAGGGCAGCTCAAAGGTCATTCTTACTTCTGACAATCCAAGGACCGAGGATCCGGAAAAGATACTTGATGACATGGAAGCGGGCATCACTCCTGATGTAAGGAGAAAGGTGCTCAGGATCCGCGACAGGAGGGAAGCAATAAAGACTGCAGTCATGCTGGCAGGTCCGGGCGATGTCGTACTTGTTGCCGGCAAAGGGCATGAAAATTATCAGGAGATCAACGGTATCAAACATCATTTTGACGACAGGGAGGAGCTGAAAGCTGCCCTGCTTTTGAAAAACACCAGATAGGATATGCTTTATTATCTTTTTCAATATCTGAATGAACTTAATGTCCCCGGGGCAGGGATGTTCACTTATATCACATTCAGATCGGCAATGGCAGTAATTACTTCACTCATAATTTCAATGCTGATCGGTAAGCGCATTATAAGATTCTTACAGTTAAAGCAGGTTGGCGAAGTTGTAAGGGATCTTGGACTCGAAGGGCAGTATCAGAAAAAAGGAACACCATCGATGGGCGGCATAATCATCCTGGCTTCAATAGTGGTCCCTGTTCTTCTGTTTGCAAAGCTCGACAATATATATGTAATTCTCATGCTTCTGACAACCATCTGGCTGGGCTTAATAGGATTCATGGATGACTATATCAAGGTTTTTAAAAAGAACAAGGAAGGACTTGCAGCCAGGTCAAAGGTTGCCGGACAGATCATCCTGGGGCTGATTGTGGGGGTGACTCTTTTCTTCAGCAGGGACGTTATAATAATGGAGAAAGTTTCCATTTCTGATCTTACCGCACGTGAGAGGATAGAGCTTCTTGATCCCGATAAACCTTATTATCCTGACGGCCAGGTATCGATGGAGCGCAAATCACTGAAGACAACCATCCCTTTTGTGAAGAACAACGAATTCAACTATGCCTGGCTTGTGGCATTTATTCCTGAAAAGTACAGGCAGATATTTACGTGGCTGGTTTTTGTCCTTATCGTGATCATCATTGTAATTTCAGTTTCAAATGGTGCAAATCTAACTGACGGTCTCGACGGGCTGGCGACAGGGACATCAGCCATAATCGGTACTGCCCTTGGTGTACTGGCATATGTTTCAAGTAACGTCATATATGCCGATTACCTGAAGATAATGTACATTCCGAACAGTGGTGAACTTGTAATATATGCAAGCGCGCTGATCGGTGCGACAATAGGTTTCCTGTGGTATAATTCCTACCCGGCTCAGGTTTTCATGGGTGATACGGGCAGTCTTGCCCTGGGCGGGATCATAGCCGTATTCGCAATTATTATAAGAAAGGAGCTTCTTATTCCCATTCTGTGCGGGATTTTCCTTGTTGAGAATTTATCAGTTGTAATACAGGTTTCTCATTTTAAGAGAACCAAAAGAAAATATGGAACCGGGCGGAGGATTTTTCTGATGGCACCGCTTCATCATCATTATCAGAAGAAAGGATTTCCCGAACCGAAAATTGTCACGAGGTTCTGGATTGTGGCAATAATACTTGCCGTAATAAGCATTGTGACTCTCAAGATCAGATAGTTGTATGAAGAAAATCGTAATACTCGGGGCGGGCGAAAGCGGGGCAGGTTCAGCAATACTTGCACAGCAGAAAGGATTTGATGTTTTTGTATCCGACAAAGGGGAGGTCAGGCAGCAATACAGGGAGATTCTTGACAGGAACAATATAAGGTGGGAGGAGGGCAAACACACTGAGAAAGAGATCTTCAAGGCTGATGAAGTAATCAAAAGCCCCGGTGTCCGTGAAGATGCTCCAATAGTTATTCAGATTCACGAAAAGGGCATTCCCGTAATATCGGAGATTGAATTTGCAGGCAGATATGCAACCGGCAAAAAGATTTGTGTTACAGGAAGCAATGGAAAAACAACCGTGACAAATCTTATTTATCACATCCTGAAGAAAGCCGGGAAAAATGCTGCAATGACAGGAAATGTAGGTAACAGCTTTGCAATGGCGGTTGCTGAGGGGGGGTATGATTATTATGTAATTGAGCTGAGCAGCTTCCAGCTCGACGGGATGTACTCTTTTAAGGCAGATATCGCAGTTCTGATGAACATCACTCCTGACCATCTCGACAGGTACGACCATAAACTTCAAAACTATATAGATTCCAAATTCCGGGTAACCCGGAACCTCACAAAATCGGAATATCTCATTTACTGGGCCGACGATCCGATTATTAAAAGCGAGCTGGCAAAGAGAAACTACGGGATGACCCTTCTTCCTTTTTCTGCCGACTCAAAGGAAGGCATGACAGCCTATATCGAAAACAATGAACTAATTATTGATTACCATACTAAAACCAACCTTATGACCATTCATGATCTGGCATTAAGAGGCCGTCACAACATTTTCAACTCAATGGCGGCAGCAATTGCAGGCAAAGTACTGTCTATCAGGAAAGATATTATCAGGGAGAGTCTGTCTGATTTTCAGGGAGTTGAACACCGGTTGGAACCGGTAATCACAGTTTGTGGAATCAATTTCATCAATGATTCGAAGGGCACCAACGTCAATTCAACCTGGTACGCCCTTGAATGCATGGAAACAGATGTGGTATGGATAGCCGGAGGAATAGACAAAGGGAATGATTATTCCGAGCTTTTCCCTGTCGTGCGGCTGAAGGTGAAAGCAATTGTCTGCCTGGGAAAAGACAACAAAAAGATTGTTGATTCATTTAAGGACCTGGTGCCGACAATTGTTGAAACATCGTCAATGGATGAGGCCGTAAAATCATCATATTACCTGGCAAAAAAGGGACAGACTGTACTCTTATCGCCGGCATGTGCAAGCTTTGACCTGTTCAACAATTATGAGGACCGGGGACGCCAGTTTAAACAGTCTGTAAGAAATCTGTAACTATTTATAAAATGCAGCAGGGCTGGCTCACAAAAACATTCAAGGGCGACAGGGTAATATGGGCGCTGGTGGTCGTATTCATGATCTATTCACTGCTTGCCGTGTACAGCTCGTCGGTGAGTGTTGCATACCTGAAACACGGAGGCAATACAACCTATTTCCTGAGGAGCCAGTTAATCATACTCGCCCTGAGCCTGGTAATAATCGTTCTGGTGCATTACCTGCCGTACAGGATTTATTACCGGCTTGCGGGAATTATACTTTTGTTTTCGATAGGGTTGTTAGCCCTTACATTTGTTTTTGGAGTCAGAGTTAACGATGCTGTCAGGGCAATTAACATTCCCGGTGTTGGAAGACTTCAGTCCTCTGATGTTGCCAAGCTGGCCCTGGTGATCTATCTTGCCAGAGTCCTGGGACAGTTCAAGGATAAGCTTAATGACTTCATGCTGGTAACCAGGTTCATGATGGTTCCTGTTGTGATTGTCTGTGGTCTTATCATGCCCGAGAATCTTTCAACAGCAGTGATGGTTTTTGGTATCAGCATGATCATCATGTTTATCGGCCGGGTGCCTTTCAAGTATCTTATGGCATATCTGGGTATTGCATTTTTAGGGCTTTCTTTGTTCATAGGGGCACTTCTTTTGTTTTCTGATGAAAGCCGGGTACCGACTTGGGAAAGAAGATGGGATTCCTTCTGGTCGAGAAATACAGATGACGATTCGAACTACCAGTCAAACCAGGCAAAAATCGCCATTTCAACAGGCGGTTTGTTCGGAAAAGCTCCGGGAAAGAGTACACAGAGGAACATGCTTCCCCAGTCAAATTCGGACTTTATTTTCGCAATAATTATAGAAGAATACGGGCTGTTGTTCGGGGCCATTCCCCTTATCCTGGCCTACATGGTCCTGCTGTTCCGCGGCATTACCATAGTGAAGAAATGCGACGCTGCATTCCCGGCCTATCTGGTTATGGGACTTATTGTTATGATAACAATACAAGCTGTGATCAACATGCTGGTGGCTGTAGGACTCTTTCCTGTGACCGGGCAGACACTGCCAATGGTAAGCTGGGGAAGAACCTCGGTGCTTGTTATGAGCGTTTCGATCGGAGCAATTCTGAGCGTAAGCAGGGTTGTCAACGCCAGGCTAAGGCAGGAAGAACTGCCTGAAGAGGAAAAAACTGATGAAGGAGAGAAGATATATGAACCTGCAAAAGCATAAGAGGATTATTATCAGCGGCGGAGGTACCGGGGGACACGTTTTCCCGGCTATTTCCATTGCTGATGCTTTGCTGAAGATCGATAAGGATATTGAAATTCTCTTTGTGGGAGCCGAAGGAAAAATGGAGATGGAAAAGATTCCGGCAGCAGGTTACAAAATTGTGGGACTGCCGGTTGCAGGAATCAGCCGGAAGAATATTCTGAAGAATTGTTCGGTATTTATCAAACTCATATCAAGCCTCAGGCTGGCAAAAAAAACAATCAGGGAATTTAAACCCGATGTTGCAGTGGGAGTAGGAGGGTATGCAAGCGGTCCGGTTTTAAAACAGGCCGGAAGGATGGGCATTCCAATCCTTATCCAGGAACAGAACGGCTATGCAGGGGTGACCAACAAGCTGCTTGCAAAAAAGGCATCGGTCATCTGTGTGGCCTATGACGGAATGGATAAATATTTTCCTGCTGATAAGATCATCAAGACCGGAAATCCGGTCCGTCAGAACTTTGATGATCTCGGACGCTTCCGGGATGAAGCCCTTGAATTTTTCGGGCTGAAAAAAGAACTGCCGGTAATACTGATCCTCGGAGGATCGCTTGGAGCCGGGACCATTAACAAGTGCCTCCGGAACAACATTGAAACGCTAGTGAATTCTGATTGCCAGTGGCTGTGGCAAACCGGCAAATACTACTTTGATGATGTTAAAAAAATTATTCCAGGCCGAGCCTCCGGGAGAATTGCAGTTCATGCATTTATCGACAGGATGGACCTCGCATTTGCTGCGGCCGGCATAATTATTTCAAGAGCCGGAGCCGGTACCATTTCTGAATTGTGTCTGGTAGGAAAGCCGGTAATTCTTGTTCCGTCGCCAAATGTTGCTGAAGACCATCAGACAAAAAATGCAATGGCGCTTGCTGAAAAGGGTGCTGCAATAGTTGTATCTGATGATAATGCAGAAAAGAGACTTGTGGGGGAGGCAATAAAACTGGTTTATGACAATCAAAAGAAAAAAACATTGTCAGAGAACATTGCAAAGATGGCAGAACGGGATGCAGATATAAGGATAGCTAGGGAAGTGCTTAAGCTGATTGAAAAATGATCGATCTGAAGAACATAGAAGGGATCTATTTTGTCGGTATCGGCGGTATCGGCATGAGCGCGCTTGCCCTGTACTTTGATCAGGGAGGCTTTCTTATTGCAGGCTATGACATATCAGAATCAGTCATTACCAGATCATTGACGGAAAAGGGATGCATCATCTCGTATGAGGATACTCTAAAAAGCATCCCTCCATTGTTTGGTGATGCTTCAAAGAATGAGAAGGTGATTGTCGTATTTACTCCGGCCATTCCTCCTGAAAATCATATTATTTCATTTTTCCGGAAGAACGGATACCGTATATATAAAAGATCGGAAGTCCTTGGTGACATTTCGTCAACTGCCGATACCCTGGCTGTTGCAGGAACTCACGGGAAAACAACGGTATCCACAATGACCGCCCATCTTTTAAAGCAGTCGCATGTCGATTGTTCTGCATTCCTTGGCGGTATATCGAAGAACTACAATACAAACCTTCTCACCGGAGAGGGACATTATATTGTTATGGAAGCCGATGAATTCGACAGGTCGTTCCACAGGCTGAATCCTTTAATGGCTGTGGTTACCTCTGTTGACGCTGATCACCTTGATATTTACGGCGATCATCTGACTATGATCAAAGCTTACAACGAGTTTTGTTCTAAGATAAGACCGGGCGGCAAGCTGTTCGTTAATTTCAGGATAAAGGATAAGATCAGCATCCCGGCCGGTATAACAGGGTACACCTACGGTTCGGATCCGGACTCTGGCTACAGGTATTTCGAAGTCAGGCATTGCACTGATTACTACAGCTTTAACCTCAGGACGCCTGAAGGAGTATTTGAGGAACTGCATTTCCCGTTTCCCGGAATAATAAATATTGAAAACCTGACTGCCGCAATTGCGATTGCGCTGAATTGCGGTGTTACAGAAGAGGAAATACGCAAATCAGTCATCCTTTTCCAGGGTGTCAGGCGGAGGTTTGATATCAGGGTCAATCTGCCGGGACTTACCTACGTTGACGACTATGCACACCATCCCGAAGAGATCAGGGCATGCATAACATCGGTCAGGGAATTTTTCGCCGGAAGAAAGATAACAGGAATATTCCAGCCTCACCTTTATTCAAGGACGCGTGACCATGTTGATGGTTTTGCAGCAATTCTTGATGAACTTGATGAAGCTATCCTTCTTCCAATCTATCCGGCACGCGAAAAACCAATACCCGGTATCAGTTCTGAGATGATTTTTAACAGGATGAAATCTGGTAAGAAGAGGATGATGAAACCGGAAGAGATTCCGGGCAGCCTTGATCCGGATAAAATTGATGTGCTCCTTACGATTGGGGCAGGTGATATTGACAAGCTGGTGGTTCCGATTGAAGAAAAGCTTAAAAACAGCAGGGGACAATGAGCAGGATAGTCAGGATATTGTTGATTATACCGTCATTATACCTTGTGATAATGCCGGTTTTCTATTCTCACTGGCACAATTCAAAACCATGTAAAAAGATCGAGATCACTATTACAGATTCATCTGATTATCATTTTGTTACAAAGAGAGATATTCAAAACACAATTATAAAGAACAACGGAAACATCGTCGGCAAACCTTTGAAGGAGATCAAAATGGATGAGATTGAAAACACCATGAGCGGGTACAGGGAGCTGAAAACGGCTGAGGTATTCATGTCGATCGACGGCACTCTTCATATTGTTGGTGACCAGCGTACTCCGATAATGCGGGTGATGCCCGATAACGGAGGCGATTATTATGTTGATGATGAAGGAGTGGTTATCAGAAGAAGGAACCTTTATACGCCAAGACTTCATATTGTCGGAGGGAATGTCAATATCAGCCAGGCAATGCTTAACGGGGTCAGTGTTTTGGATACCAGCATAAAGAATTCCATCCTGAAGGATATTTTTTACCTGGTGAATTATATCAGGAGGGATGATTTCTGGTCAGCCCAGGTTGATCAGATCTTTGTTAACGGCAATGATGAAATTGACCTTATCCCCAGGGTTGGAAACCATACGATTCATCTTGGCAGCGCCGATAATTATAAAGGAAAACTCAACAATCTTGAGGTTTTTTACGATAGAGTCCTGCCTGAGGTGGGATGGAACAAATATTCAACAATAAACCTGGCCTTTAAGGACCAGATCGTTTGCAAGCGGAGATAAAAAGAAAAACCATATTTCAGACTATGAGCAAAAAGGAACAGTATGTAGCAGCAATCGACATTGGAACCACAAAAATTGTGGCTATTGTCGGAAAGAAAAACGAGAACGGTAAAATAGAAATTCTCGGGATCAGCAAGGCTCCCTCAACAGGTGTAAGAAGAGGAGTTGTTCAGAATATTGAGGAAACAGTAAATGCCATTCAGGCCACGGTTGATGATGTCCAGAAATTGTCAGGCATTGTGTTTTCCGAAGTCTTTGTTGGCATTGCGGGTCAGCATATAAGGAGCATTAAAACCCGCGGATCCAAAATGCGCGATAATTTCGATGATGAAATAAAAAAGGAAGAAGTCTTCAGGCTGATCGAGGATATGTACAAGATACATGTGGAAATGGGAGAAGAGATAATCCATGTGATTCCTCAGGTATTTATTATCGACAATGAGCCCGGAATAAAGAATCCGATCGGTATTTGCGGACACCAGCTTGAAGCTAATTTCCACATAGTGATTGGTCGTGTTGCCGCGGCAAAGAACATTGAGAGGTGTGTACAAAGGGCCGAAATGAATCTCAAGGATCTGATCCTCGAGCCACTGGCATCCGCAGATGCTGTTCTGACAGACGATGAAAAGGAGGCAGGGGTTGTGCTTGTGGATATCGGAGGCGGTACCACTGACCTGGCAGTCTATTATGACAATATTATCAGGCACACTGCCGTAATTCCGTTCGGGGGAAATGTCATCACAAAGGATATCAAGGAAGGATGCGCCATACTCGAACGCCATGCCGAACAGCTTAAGATCCAGTATGGTTCGGCTCTCCGCGACATAGCTCCTGATGACAAGGTGGTTGCCATTCCGGGTATCAGCGGCCGGAATCCCAAAGAGATCTCTTTCAGAAGCCTGGCTGGTATCATCCAGTGGAGGATGGAGGAGATAATTGATATTGTGAATTTTGAGATACAGAATTCAGGTTATGCCGACAAGCTTGCAGCAGGCATGGTGATAACAGGCGGAGGAGCAATGCTGAAACACTTACCGCAACTCATGAATTTCAAAACTGCGATGGATGTAAGGATCGGATATCCGAACGAGCACCTGGCAGGCAACGGGAGGGATGAGATCAGCCAGCCTATGTACGCCACAGCTGTGGGTCTGATAATCCGGGGGTTTGAACATCTTGAAACTTATAAAAAATCATTCCAGGCCGGAACGAAAGAAGATTATGTGAGGATAAGAAAACCTGTTGCCGAAAAGGGTGAAAGCATAGTTCAGGAAGAACCGGATGATGAACCCGAAAATCCACCTACGGACAGAGTGCCTATTACTGAAAAAATCAAACTGATGATCTCAAAAATGTTTGAAGTAGAGGATCAGAAAATCAACTAGTTGCAAATATGGTTTGGCTCTATGAAAAGTACTGTTCGTAAACAATTAAATAACAATAAAATGACAGATGATATAATGAGTTTTGACCTTCCGGTCGAAAGGTCATCAATTATAAAGGTTGTCGGGATTGGCGGAGGCGGTAACAATGCTGTAAATCATATGTATGAAAAAGGCATTAAGGATGTGAACTTCGTGGTTTGCAACACTGACCATCAGGCTCTCACCCGGAGCCCCGTACCGGTAAAAGTGCAGCTCGGTGCATCGATAACGGAAGGAAGGGGAGCCGGAAGCAAACCGGAGGTAGGGCGTCAGGCTGCCCTTGAAAATATCAAGGAGGTGATGGATGCCATTTCGGGCAATACCAAGATGGTGTTCCTGACAACCGGAATGGGAGGCGGAACGGGTACCGGTGCAATCCCTGTGATTGCCAAGGCATGCAAGGATGCAGGTTTGCTTACAATTGCCGTGGTAACCATCCCGTTTAAATCCGAAGGTAAGGTCAGGATCAATTACGCTATTGAAGGCATCACTCAGCTGAGCGAATTTGTTGATTCCCTTCTTGTAATAAATAATGAAAAGCTGAGGGAGATCCATGGCGACCAGGGAGTCTCAACCGCTTTTGCCAAAGCTGATGATATCCTCACCACTGCCGTGAAGGGCATTGCTGAAATAATAACTGTAGCCGGCTATATAAATGTCGATTTTGCTGATGTGGAGACAGTCATGAAAGAGTCTGGAGTAGCTATTATGGGAATGGGCACGGCTTCAGGAGAAGACAGGGCGCTGAAAGCAATAGAAAATGCTCTTACGTCACCACTTCTGAATTCAAATGATATCACGGGCGCAAAAAGTATACTTGTAAACATATCCTCGGGTGCGGGTTCCAACGAGCTTACCATGGATGAACTGGGCCAGATAACTGATTATATGTATGAAAAATCATCAGAAGATGCCCTCATAATAAGGGGATTATCGCAGGATCTCAATCTTGGGGAAAATATCAGTGTAACTGTCATTGCCACCGGATTTCCTTCAAACAGCATCTTAACGCCCTATAAGAAACCGAAGCCTAAGAAAGTTGAATTGCTTACACCTGAAAATCCTGTTCCGTCGCATGTCATCCCGGACAAAGGAGAAGATTCATTTTCAGTTCATCAGAAATCTTCAAAATCGTTAATTTCAAATATTGACGAAGAGACACAGGGTCAGCTTGACTTTGATCTCGACAGCTTAGGTGATGTAACGGAGCTCAGGATCATGAAGCATCAGGATGATCTTGATGAAAAGGAAAATCAAAAAACAACCCTTCAGAAAGTGAAGCATATGCAGAACTTCTTCAAAAAAGAGGGTCTCTCGAACAAGATCATTAAAGAGAACATTGAAGCCTTTGAGGATGTTCCGGCCTATGTGAGGAGGAATATGTCGATCGGTTCCAAGGATAAGGATAATGACAGCAAGGTGTCAAAATTCACACTCTCGACCGGTGATGACCAGGAGCCGGTGCTAAGGGAGAATAATGCATACCTTAACGATAATGTAGATTAGGGATAGGTTTGACAATTAGGTTTGTAGGGGCGTTGCATGCAACGCCCTTACTATTTTGCATTATTAAT
>Ga0315294_10004069_pt1 | contig 15943 bp, 14 predicted proteins | sample YL17G13_40_MG_FD_203626 | JGI IMG/M metagenome (GOLD analysis project Ga0315294, IMG submission 203626) | Sediment microbial communities from Yellowstone Lake, YNP, Wyoming, USA - YL17G13_40 | ecosystem: Environmental > Aquatic > Freshwater > Lake > Sediment | place: USA: Wyoming | collected... | reverse complement strand
CCTATGGTTCCGCTACCAGTCCAATCGCAAACGACTTTCCTCACAGCACGGAGTTCTTCTATGTGCCTTTGAAAGACCTGATGAATGGACCGCACGGTTTCACTTTCGAAACCGGCCTTGAGCCCCAATTACTCTCAATTTCCGGGCGTGGCCATCAGGCTGTCTTCAGGGTGTACCTGGACTATCCCGGACGCGCGAGCGGTATTCCTACCATCCTGCTTGATGGCGGACTCGTGGTCAGGCAATACCCCTACTTCGGCAATCGTCCAGATCTTTGTGTTTCGCCAAACTACGATGACCCGAGATTGGTCGCTGCCCTCGAGTCTTTCATTGCTGCGCTTGGGACTCGATACGTTGGAGATCCTCGCATTGGCTTTACTCAGGTGGGCTGGCTTGGATTCTGGGGGGAATGGCACACCTAGCCGCAAGATGGGCTCACCCAAGAGACCTCTTTGATCAAGGCTCAAGTGGACGCAAATGAGGAGAACTGGTTTGCCTCCAACGCGACACAGCTGCGGACCCTCAGAGCATTCGACGAAGTATTCAATACAACCCGTCTCCTGGTCCGTTGTCCAATGGCCAAGGTGGGCAGCCAAGACGCGGCTCCTTATCGGCGGTCGACATACCAAAGCGTCACCATGGGTATTGGAACCCATGACGATTCCTTCGCATACGAAACCACATATGGTGCTGAGTGGTACTTCATGAGCAGGATGGAATGGCGTGGTGCCATCAATGCGTGGAAGACTGAGCCGATCGGAGGAGAACTGAGGCCGGAGATCCACCTCGGCATCTGGTTGGATGCTCCTCGCCGGGATGCCGAAGACCTCACTGCCACCGTGGACGCGACCCATGCCTCGTGGTTGGTGGCGCATGCGCTCTTTACGTCGTCAACCTTGCGAAACGGTACTGCAACCTATGAGCGCGCATTGGCTGGTGCCCGTCATTTGGGATACGAGTTCTATGTCTCGGCAGTGAGAATCTCAGCTCCTGAGCGTAATGCTTCTCTTGGCGTAAGTATCCGTGCGGAGAACTGCGGTGTTGCGCCTTTCTACTACGATTGGCCACTTCAACTGAGAGTGGTGGATAGCTCCAGGCAATTGGTGGCCAGTTGGGATGTCCCGTGGCAACTCACTCACGTCGTCATACCCGGCGACTCAGCGGCCCTATACACCGAGTGGTCTGATAGCCGTGTTGGTTTGTCTGACTTGCCTGCAGGAACCTATCGCTTACTACTTCGCGTGGTGAATCCTCTTTCACACGGCAAACCTCTCTTTTCCGCCAATCAATTGCAGGATGCTGACCTGAAGGGTTGGCCTAGACTGGGCACTCTTACCATCCAACATTGATACAAGTAGACATGAATAGTTCTTCAAAGCTCGAGCTAAGACTATTGCCACATGAGTATTGGTGGGGAGGTCTCAGCCGCCATGGCGACCAAATGCCATTTGATTCTGCATCGCAATACCGGCAATCGCTTCATCAGAACTTGCTTGGAAATCAAGGGTGTCCCCTCCTCGTGTCCAGCCGGGGAAGGTATGTGTGGAGCGAACAGCCGTTCACCTTTGAATTCAAGGATGGCTGGTTGATTGTAGAAGACGCCCTTGGGCCTGTGATCAAAGGCGAGGGGCACGGAACTCTGCGAGGCGCCTATTCGGATGCCTGCACGAGATACTTCAGCCCCTCTGGGATTGTTCCGGATCCCCTTTCATTCACGGCTCCTCAATACAACTCCTGGATTGATGTGCGCAAGACCCCCACGCACAAGAAGGTTCTTGAATACGCGCTCTCGATTTTGCAGGCGGGGTTGCCGTCAGGCGTTCTTATGATCGATGATTTCTGGTACAGAAACTGTGGCATTTGGAAATGGGATTCAGATGCTTTTCCTGATCCAAAGGCCATGGTCGATCAGCTCCATGCATGGGGGTTTCTTGTGATGCTTTGGATTTGTCCATGGGTGACGGCCGATACCCGTGAATATGATCTATTGGCTAAGCAAGGGTATCTCCTAACAGCAAACAACATGCCTCATGGGGATGACCTGGAGTTCGCGAGTGCGGCCGAGGATCGCCCGGTCATTCAACGTTGGTGGAACGGGTACAGCGCTGTTCTCGACCTATCCAATCCAGCAGCATTCGAGTGGCTGCAAGCGGAGCTGGATGAATTGGTAGAGAAATACGGGATTGACGGATTCAAGTTCGATGGCGGCGATCCGTTCCGCTACTTGCCATCTTACAAATCCTTCGCCCCTCGCACACCCAATGAGCATTGTGAGGATTTCGGCCGGATTGGTCTTAAGTACAGGCTGAGCGAATATCGCGCCTGCTGGAAACTTGGCGGGCAACACTTGCTACAACGCGTGCGTGATAAAGCACATACATGGGGAATGGGCGGCCTGGCAGACACGATTCCTACTTCGCTGGCTCAAGGCTTATCGGGGTATCCCTATACTTGTCCTGATATGGTGGGCGGAGGAGAGGTAACCTACGATATCGGTCAATTGGATCAGGAGCTCTACGTTCGCTGGGCACAGAGTGGGACTTTCTTTCCAGTGATTCAGTATTCGCTGCTACCGAATCGCGTTCTTGACCATCAGCATCTTCCATACTGCATGGACATGATTGCATTGCGCCGGAAGATGGGGCCGACGATTCTGGCACTTGCGACGCACGCAGCCAATACGGGAGAACCCATCATGCGTCACATGGCCTACGTTTTCCCGGATTCGGGCTTCGAAAAGGTGCTGGATCAGTACATGCTTGGCGATGAGTTTCTGGTAGCTCCGGTGCTGACGAAAGGTCAAATTCGCCGTGTGGTCAAATTCCCACCCGGCAAATGGAAAGGGGATGACGGTAGTCTGATGAATGGCCCATGCGAAGTCGAGATCGATGCGCCGCTCTCGCGTTTGCCCTGGTATACGAGGCTGGCATAACAGGGTTGACGGGAGAGTCTGATTGATTATGAGCTACTTCGACACATTCGATTTTGTAGTTACGTTGGCCGATGGATCGTCGATATCCTTCAACGGCATTTCCTTAACGAATCGCATCTTGGAAAAGGAGGGCTTTGTACTGGAGGTGCGCTCCGGCGAGGTCTTAACGCTGAATCTAGCGCGGAATGATCATCGCCCTTTTGATGTGACCAAGGTGCGTTATGACTTCGATCTACCGCTCAAGAATTTCAATAGATTCTTGGTGCCGGATTGCGGGCGGTATTACAGCCGATACTTTACCCCTTTGTTGTCCTGGGGCCGCACAATTTCCATGGTCGGCGGCAATCATGGCAACCCGTTTGCCGCTTTCATGGATCATCACGACGAGGTTGTTCTTGCGATTGGCATCATCGGGAAGATGGTGGAACTCGGTTTCTCGGTCACATCACCGGGGCGCAGCGTCCGCAATACCTTGGTAGTGGATCGCGGCCGTTTCAGGTTCCAGATCGATCGGCCGGTCGGGAACTTCCGCTTGGGGAGCTTCACACGTTTTCAGGAGGCACTTTTCATCACCGAGGGCGAACGAAGCTGGTTCCATGCGCTTCGGAAATACGCCGGGGCCTTTTACAAGATCAACGGCAGCGCGTTTGAGATCTTGGCGAAGGCCTTCTATCCGACCTGGTGTTCGTGGGTCCCCTGGAATTCCGATCAATTGAACGAAGAGAAGGTTCTAGCCAACGCTCGCCTGGCCAGAGAGCTGGGCATTCGCACCATTATCATTGACGACGGGTGGTATGGACCCGGCTGCGACAGCGCTTCGCTGGAAAGCAACATGGGCGATTATCGTCCCGATCCCGGTAAATTCCCGAACATCAAGGGGACAGCAGAGAAGATTCGGGCCCTCGGCCTGGAATCACTCCTGTGGGTGGCTCCTCTGGCAGTCTCTCCGGAAGCCGAATGTTTTGGTCGGTTGAAGGGGTTGTTGATGGTGGAAAAGGGAAGGTACTGGAAATCGCCAAGTGGGTTCTACGATCTATGCCCATGTTGTCCAGAGGCGCGGCAGGCAATCCTGAATAAGCTTCCGGAACTGCTATCTTACGGCTTCGATGGTCTAAAGGTGGACCTCTACAACAACATCGGCAGCGAGCCGTGTTCAGCGGATCATCCCCATGACTGTTCCACCACGACGGAAGGTGTAATGGTGCTGATGAAGGAATACTGGGAACGCCTGAAGCAGCTAAAGCCCGACGCCATGATGGAGTCAAAGAACAACTACGCCAATGTGTATTCGGCGCAGTTTGGGTCCATGACCCGTGGAGGCGATTCGCCCTTTGATATCAATAACAACTTCTGGAATTGCGTCTATACGCGCGCCTATGCTCCTGTTGTGCACAACGACTACTTGTGCTGGACGCCTTCAGAGACGGAACACGACTTGGCGGTCCTTCTGATCAAGCAAGTGACGGCAGGCGTACCAACCATATCGGTCGACTTAACGGAAATCTCAGGAGGCCAAGAAGCGGTCCTGAGAGGCTGGTTGAGCGTTTACAACCAATACTTGGAGACCTTTGTCAAGGGGACTGTGGAACCGCAGTCCGGGGCGATGGATGTGTGGGTTACAACCGACTCGAGAACAGCAATTGTGAGCCTCCTGCATGATGCCAAGGAGTTTGAATGGCCGGAGGGCAAGGAACAGGTGGTTGTGCTCAATGGTACCGATAATGAGTGCATCTACACCCGCTTGAAGAACAGCGCCGTTGCCTCTCAGGCCAAGATGGATCATCGTACCCAGGTGATTGGACGGGCAGAGGTCAAGCTCGTTGACAAGGGCAGCGTATCGATCCCCCCCGCCGGGATGGCGGTGTTTACCTTCAAAGCCTGAGCACGAATACGGTTCTCGCTGCTTCCAGGCACAACAGGAAGATGCAGCTGCCGCCTGCAAGACGATCTTCGTCGGAGATTGCAGGCCACGATCCTTCCTGGATCAACAAGCTGTGTGTGGCACCCGCTGCGCGCCCGACCACGTGAAGCACTACGAACTTACCAGGCTTGGCTCCACCACCCTATAGCATAGTGCCCTGACGGAAGCAACCATCCCTTGATTGCCATCCCGGAGAAGAGACAACATGCCGGTGGAGATTCGTGAAGGAGTGGATCGACTGGTAGTTACTGGCGCAGACTACGCCGCAGTTGTGGACTTGGCAAGTCTTCAGCTGTACGTACGCAGTGGGACCATGCAATACAACTTTAGTCTGAGCGGTTGTGTGCGTGTTCGGAGAGCGACGGAAGCGGCAGATAACCCGATTGCGGATGGAATGTGTCATACAGCAAGATGCACTGTCGAGGGAAACACGACCATCATTACTGCGACGACCAAGGAAGTGGGTTTGAAGAGAATCATCCTATTGGAATTCAGCAGCGATCATTTCACTTATGCTCTAGGGATGGAACCCAATGATTCCTTGCTGATCTATGACGTCAATTATGGAATGAGCTTGGATGCGGATGGCGCGGAGAAGACCAGCCAGGCGGAGTTTGAAGAGTTCTTTATTTGGTGCCCAGACCGATATCAATCTATAGTGCCATTCAACCAGGAAGTGGAACTGCGTCTTTCCTCTGTGCGCCTGCCCGAGGAAGGATTCTTCCGGGGCGATGCTGGCAAGTATCTGGTTCCTCCCTATATCGCGGCACTTCGTTCAGGTGACCAGTGGACAGGCTTGGCAACGCTGGAGATTCCGGGTTCCCAAATGGGGCTGGATGTCTTTGTTACACGTCATGACTATCGTTTGAACTTCCGCTATTCCCATAACTTGGCCGTCGGTCCTGGCAAAGTGCAGTATTTTCCGAAGGTGGGTTTCTTCTTCTCAGATCATAGGAATGGGATCCTGGGGCGCTATGTAGACTATCTATATGAGAACAAGATAGCAGCCAAGCCATCCACTTGGGCTTCCTGGTGGTCCGGGCCGATGTATTGCACCTATGCGGACCAGGTTTACCAGCACACAATCGACAGCGGGATAATGAAGGATGAGCCGGGTGCTTCGGCCAACTGCACCGAGGAATTCGTTACGGAACGTCTTCGCATCTTGGATGATCATCGTATTCCCTACAACATAATAACGCTGGACTATGCCTGGTTGGGCAAACTGGGCGATCACCTTCCCCATCCGGGGCGGTTTCCCGATCTGCGAGCCTTTGTGGATCGATTGCATCAACAAGGGAAACACGTGCTCCTATGGTTCGCCCCGTTCTTCTGCGAAGCAGAATCCGCGCTGGCGTTGGAGCACCGCGACTGGATGATCAAGACTCCTGACGGCAGCCCCCACTCGCATACTTGGATGCAGAAGACAGTATTCACGCCAGACTTCACCCGGCTGGAAGTGCGCGCATATTTCACATCGCTTGTCCGAAAGCTACTTGGTTCTGCAAGCGGCGAATTCAACGCCGACGGGTTCAAGATCGATGGGTATTCGTTTCTCCCTGATGTTGGCTCGCTGCTTTTCGATCCAAGTTGGGGGACGGGTGAACTATTCCAGTACAAGGCAGACAAGTTGATCTATGATGCTGCGAAATCGGTCAAGGCTGATTCCCTGGTAGAGCAGTCTTTTGCCAATCCCCTTTTCAATGACGTGCAGGATGTCTGCCGGTTGGACGATGCCTCCAACTATGATACCGACCTTTATGAGAACCGGGCCTGGGTGGCGCTGCTGAGCCAGGTTGCGGTGCCAGACACGGATGATTGGAGCGCATTCAAGAAGACGTTCATCCATTCCACGCTTCGCAAGGCCGTCTATGGCATACCGACTCTATATGCAATCAAGTATCGCGGCACCGGCCGGATGGGCGGCGCATCGGGAGGGTATCCGGTCCCGATTACAAGAGACGACTACAGCCGGGTTAGTGCCATCTTGCGCGTTTATCAACATGCTCCAGTTGACTATAGCCAGGAACGTTTTGTGGATCCGGATAACAAGATCTTCTGGCGGAAACACACCGCAGGTAGACTGGCGGGCTTCTATGCAGCGACCACGCTGGCGGGAAACACTGCAATCGCAACCTTTACCCCAGAGGCCATCTATCTAGCCGCGATCGTGGAAACGCAGCCCGTGGTCCCTCTGCCTCCGGGCTCCAAAGTGAAGCGAGTGAAGGAGATCCATGTGGATGGCAGAATCATAGAACCGCGTCACGAGGTCTTGGACGAATATGCCGTGATCTGGATGCTACCATCGATCGGTGATGTGGATCACTACGAAATTGAATTGGCGCGGATATGAGAACATCGGTTTTCGATGTCCCTCACAGACGCTTGAATCCGCTTACTCGCGAATGGGTGCTCGCCTCTCCCCGGCGTGCCAGCCGGCCTTGGCAGGGCCAAGTAGAGACGACTCAGGTGGAAAACCGGCCCCAATATGACCCGCACTGCTATTTGTGTCCCGGCAATGGGCGCGCAGCCGGGATAAGGAACCCGATCTATGATGGAACCTTTGCATTCGACAATGACTTTCCTGCGTTGTTGCCAGCCGTTTTCGGCAAGGAATATCGATCTGATCATCCGCTGTTTGTTGCCATGCCTGAATCTGGGATATGCCGGGTGGTCTGTTTTCCTCCTCGTCACGACTTTACAATTCCCGAACTTGAAGTTGCGGTTGTCGAGGATGTCATTGACGCCTGGACTCGGGAGTCTGTTGATCTAGCCTCAAGGGAGTTCATCGGCTACGTCCAGGTGTTTGAGAACAAAGGCGCAATGATGGGATGTTCCAACCCGCATCCACACAGCCAGATTTGGGCCGAGCGCCAGATTCCGAACGAGCCCGCCAAGGAACTCGACGCCCAGGCAGCATACTTCAATGATTGTCATCGCCCGATGCTTTCCGATTACCTGGCTAGGGAACATGAGCAAAGAGCGCGGATAGTGGCTGCCAACGATCATTTCACTGCCGTTGTACCGTTTTGGGCAATCTGGCCGTTCGAGATCTTGTTGGTATCCCATCGGGCCATACCGCGCCTTGATTGCCTGACTCCTGCTGAAGCAACCGGCCTGGCAGAGCTCTATAGAGAAGTCACAATCCGTTATGACAATCTACTCGAGTGTTCGTTTCCCTATTCAATGGGAATTCATGGGGCACCTGCGGACGGTCAGCCTCATTCCGAATGGGTCCTACACATCCACTTCTACCCTCCACTGCTGCGCTCTCCTACGATCCGGAAATACATGGTCGGCTATGAATTGCTGGCCATGCCTCAACGGGACATTACACCGGAAATGGCAGCAGAACGCTTGCGCAGCACACCTTCCGTCCACCATCGTCAGCGGTGAGGATTTGTGTTGAACATCGGCCGCGAATGTTCCCCAAGGGTGTTCTGTCTTCTACTGCTCCTCAGGGTCACCTTTCTCTGTTGACCGGGGAAGGTCGCTGAGGCAATGGTGCTTGCTGTCGCCTAGCAGGCAAGCCCAGCAATGATGTGGTTGCACAACACCGGCTCCACTGGACGCTCACTCCGCTCGCACCGGTGAGCCACGCCGCTAGGCAGTCTGCGAATGGAACATCAAACATGAACAGAATACAAGATCGGATTGGAGTCTCGACGCATTTCATGCCATCAACGCATGGCGAGAATCTATTGCGAGCCATCGAAATGGTACACAGAGCGGGGTTCACAGGGTTTGAGATCGTTCCAACACTTGACCAAGCTCAACTCGGGTTCCCCGAGAACTACCCCAACGTGGGAGTTGATCTCTTTAAGGCGGGGGAGCAGGATATCGACCGCATCCAAGATGCTCTAAGCGTCTTCGACTGGGTCACTGTCCACTCACCGCATCTGGATTGGAATCTCGCCAGCGCCAATCGCCACGTTCGCCGCTTGACGTGGGATTACTACGATAGATGCCTGGAGTTTGCTGGGCAGCTCGGGGCAGTAGCTATGACATATCATGGCGGCGGGGCCACTTCGGGCTTCATCCGCAAGGAGACAAGTATCTGGAACTACAACGTTGAGTATGCTCAACACGCTGTCGAGCGCGCAAGGAAGCTCCGCATTCCAATCGGATTTGAGGCGGGCGGCCTCGAGTACTTGAAATACGTCTGCGATCGTGTGGATGGCTGGGGTATCAATCTCGCTATTGGACACGCCTACATGAGTGCTGGGACTGATGAGGGTTTCTTCGCGTATATCAAAGAGCTGGGTGATCCCATTGTTGAGGTCCATCACAATGGCGTTAATCACTATTGGGGTCGGTACATGGAACACCAGCCTCCGGACATGAACAACATGATTGATTTTCAAGGGGTGTATACGAAGCTCAAGGAAGCAGGTTACACAGGGCCAATTGTGTGCGAGATTCAAGGACAGGATATCCCGCAGATGATACGTCACTGCCAAGAATCAAAGGAGATGATCGTCGGCATCTGGAACGGTCATAGAAAGCTGGGCTTGCGCTGGAATGTCCCAGAGACAACTCCCGAACAAGGCGCTCCAGCGGACGCGCAGAAGGCGCGCCGCTGAGCTTTAGCGTTTGGCCGCCCGCCGCTTGGTTCGGGAGGCGCCTCTTCCGGATGGAACATCAGCGCCCGCGCCCTGGCTACCAGCGACGCCCCCCGGCGCTCGCCGCGCTTTCCGGTACGAGGAGTATCATCTCAGTGTCAGATCATGTTGCTGCGCGTGTCCTCTCAAGCCGACACAGACAAGAGCTGCTTGCCAGCCCCACTTGCGTCTGTGTCTTGTGCCTGCGAACGTTTCCTCCTTCAGCGATCGTCCAGAGGGTAGACGATGACCCAACGGCCATTTGTCCACATTGCGGCATCGACTCTGTCATCGGCTTCGCCTCGGGCTACCCAATCAATGCCGGATTCCTTGAGCGGATGCACAGCCACTGGTTCACAGCCTGAACCCCCTGCCCTCGCAGCGCCAAGCGCGGCATGCACATGCGCAAGTCAGTCCCGTGCTTCATGTCTGCACAAGCGGGCGGCCTAACATCTAGGAAAGGGCTGCTGTCAAGGGGCGGTAGAGGCTAGCCCCCCGCCGGCTCTAAGCGGGTCTCCCACGAAACATCTATCCCGCCGACTACGCAGGACCTTGTCCCGCCGTCCAGCGGCAAGTGCAACTCCAGCAGGTGCCTGGCAATCAATAGCCGTTCCGGCCACCCTGGCCCACGTATCTCAAGCGGATGCAAGTTGGGCACGCCCTCGCACCTGTTTGGGAGGGGCCTGCCGAACGACAGGCGGCGCGGAAGGTCCTTGTCTGTTGATGATCCACAAAGCCGACTGGTCTAGGTGACAAGCCACCGCCCCACAGCGACGGCATGCCCTTTCCGCTGAGAGACCTGATCGTAGATCTGGCAGACTTACTCGGTCTTCCGGGCCGGGTGATGGCGGTGACGGACGACTACGTTGGCGGCTTCGATGTCCCTCAGCTCCGCTACGGGATGCGGCGCGAAAGGCCCACTCGAGGTAGTTGTTGCGCGGCTTGCGCATGTGACCGAAGCGGGTCTTGCCGCCGCTCGCATGCACGGTGGGGACAAGGCCGGCGAAGCTGGTGAACTGGTCCGAGGTATCGAAGCGATCGATCGAATCGATCTCCCGGTCGATGACGATGGCCAGGACGTCGCCCACCCGGGGGAGGGTCTTCAGGAGCGGGATGGACAGGGTCCATGCAATCCGTTCCCGAATGCGCTCTTCAAGCTGAGTGATCTTGAGTTGCAGACCGTCTAATGATTCAATCTCCTGGGCGACACAGCGCCCCGTCTGCGGGGGAGGTCTTCCGAGGACGCGCTGAGGCCGATGCGGCATTCTCCGGCAAAGGTGTCGTTGTGCTCCGTGGTCGTGATGCCGTTCTTGGCCAGGGTGGAATGGATCCGGTTCTTGAGGGCGGTCCTCAGCTTGCAGAGCGCCATCCGGGTGTGGTGGAGCTCTCGTTCATCGCGGATCTCGCCGGGCGACAGCCAGACCGTGGGCAGCCCCTCCAGATGAAGGAGTTTGGCGAGGCCCTTGGCTGACCTGCCCCCAAGAACCGGTCCACCTACCGAGCGGGCATTCGGCCGCGCCAAGCACGATTGACAGCGGGATGCCGCCGTGCCCAACAGCGGAGTCGAGACACCATATGTGCTGGTGGCGGCTTGCCTGGATCGTCGGGCCGCCCAATGACCGCTTGCCTGCCGACCGGCGCTCCGCCCCTCAAGATGGGGCGTGCAGAACTTGCTGGAGCCGGCCCGACCAGCTCTGCCGACGAAGAGGCACAGGGGACAGCTGCATTCCATGCAATGAAGATACCGTTCAGGACGGTGCTTTCATAGAAAGAAGGGTTCTGCATGGCAGTCCCCAAGGATGTCCTCATTGGCTGCGCATCTTGACTCCTTGCCCCCATTGATGTAGCCTGCCCATCGAGCCTGGAACACGCGGTATGTCTGTTGCCTGGTCCCAGAAGACGGTCAAGGGTCTGGGTCCACCAGGCAGTCGAAAAGCAGCAGACCCTCATACAGAATTCGGCCAAAGGCGAGCAAGGGGCTGAATCGCCTGGGTCGGGTCCTGCAAGACCCTGATCATGGGTTCCCTGGCCTGCGGCTGGGGCAGGCAAATCCCATCGTCGCCTCTAGGCAACACCGGACGACGCCGAACAACAAACAGGTCGCCGGCCTCCCTGCATCGTCCAGGCATTGCACCGCCGCGGATCGCGTAGATCCCCCTCTCGATCTCGGCAGCCACTGTCTCAGGAACTCACCCGCACGCGGGTCGGCGCCCCCCCTGCCATGCAACCACCTGTCTTGTGAGCATGATCATGACAAGGAGTGTTGACGGTGAACCGCCTCGGGAAGCCGACCCGAAGCCTCGCCGGTTCGCTCCCGATGGAATTGCCCTGGCCGTCACCATCCACCAAACCGGGGCGACTCCATTGGCACCGGAGTTCACGTCCTGCAGGATCCGGCGCCGGCTGAGTGAGCTGGGGACGCGGACGCTGTTCATCGAGCCGGGAAGCCCCTGGGAGAATGGGTACATCGAGAGCTTCAACGGCAAGCTGCGGGATGAGCTCTTGAATCGGGAGATCTTCTACACGCTGCAGGAAGCCCAAGTGCTGATCGAGCGCTGGAGGAACCAGTACAACCGAAGGCGGCCGCATAGCTCGCTGGGCAATCGCCCGCCAGCGCCAGAATTGTATCCGGCCCCCTTCCTGGGGTTTCCGCTAACCGCCCCAGCGGCATTCGGACTAACATAGAACCTGGTACAAGAAACGGGGGCAGATCCCCTTGCCTATGCGTCCAACACCGAACAGCATCACAACCATGACAAGAATAGTGATCAGCTCAGTGGGTCCAAATCGCATGGGCATGGAATTCTCCTTCAGTCGGCTTTGCCAAACTCCTCTTCCATCTCGAGCATGATTTCATCAGAGACGCCGTAAATATGTTGCTCATCGGGAAACTTGCCTGCGCGAACTTCGTCACGGTAGGTAGCAAATGTCTCAGCCATAACCTTGTTCAGGTTGGCATACTTCTTGGCAAACTTGGGTGTGAAGGTATCGAACATACCAAGCACATCGTAAGTGACAAGCAACTGACCAGAGCAGCCGGGACCACCACCGATACTGATGGTCGGTACGCGCAGTTTCCTCGTTACGTAGGTAGCCAGTTTGGCTGGAACAGCTTCGAAGATGATGGCAAAAGCGCCCGCTTCCTGCAGGGCGAGGGCTTCGGTCATAACCTTGCGGGCAGTGTCGATGGTGCGGCCTTGAGCTTTCAACCCGCCCAACGCACCGACCGCCTGCGGGTGCAGGCCGACGTGGCCCATAACGGCAATGCCCATCTGGACGATGGCGCGGGTCTTTTCGATGTGGTTGGGGGTGGCCTCGAACTTGACCCCATCCACCCGGGCTTCGGTTACAAAGCGGGCGGCGTTGCGCATGGTCTCATCGATGCCGTACTGGAAGGAGCCGAAGGGCATATCGGCGATGACCATTGTACGGGTACAAGCACGCGCCACCGCCGCGCAGTGCAGGACCATCATATCCATGGTGGCATTGAGGGTATTGGGGTAGCCGTGGACAACCATGGCGGCCGAGTCGCCGACAAGGATCATGTCAATCTCAGCATCATTAATCTGTTTGGCTACCGGGTAATCGTAGGCAGTGAGCATGGTGATGCGCTCGCCGCGGTCACGCATTTCCTGGATGGTGCGAACGGTATGCTTCTCATTGATCATGGTATGGTTACTCCTTGTAATGAAATGGAGGCATCTAATAGAGAGCAGCACGGCGCTCTTTGATCAGGATCATCACCCGGTTCCAACTCCTAATGAAGCTATTGCGGAAAAGCTGCACTGGGCCGAATTCCTCGAATTCTTCCGGTTCCAATCCATCGTCCAAATACCCGCGCTTGAAATCGGGCAATTTCTCCATTAGTTCATCGAGAACGTGCTGGGGAACTGGATTGAACAGGCGGTACATGACCGGAGGATCCTGTTCGATCAGGGTGTCGGCGGTGCCTTCCCAATTGATGGTGATGCAAACCTTGCCACCAACCATCTCGGTGAAGTGGTGCAAGCCGCGTGCCCCTCCACCGATAAACACGCACGGGTAGTCGCGTTCGATCATCATGTTGTAGACCTTGCGGGCTACCGCCAGCCCGGCTTGGTGGAGGACATCCGGCGAAATCTGAACATCGTGCTCTTCAACGTAGTTGCGCAAATAGTCGTCGTAGATGCCGGCGATGTGGGACATGTAGAACATCGGCTTGTGGCCGTTCCTGCCGCTGACCAGCTTGTAGGTCTCGCAGATAGCCACGAACTGGGCCACGCCGAAGATCTCGGTGGCGTTGATCGGGATGTTCTCGGCCACCATGGTCTCCAAGGCCTTCAGGCCGGACGCGGTGGTGGGGATCTTGCAGCATATGTTGGGCGCGACCTGCCGATTGGCGCGGGCGCCGCGGATGACGGCCTCGGGGTCGTCCTCGTTGATCGGGTCACCCTGGATACTGACGTACCCGTGCCGGCCGTTGCTCTGCCCGAACATCGGCAGGAACAGGTCTGCCACCGGCTTGACCAGCTTCCGCTGGAAGATCTCGGCGGTTTCCCAGTCGTCGGCGCATTCGCGGATCGACTCGTCCAGGACCCCGAGGGCGTAGGCGCCCTCTTCGGGGTGGTCGATCATCTTCTGGGTGTAGGACGGATTGTTGGTGCATCCCAGCGCCCCGTTGGCGATGGCCATCTCAGCCTGCCGGCGGGTCGGGTTGTTGATCCAGAACATGGTGGGGGATTGTTCGCTGACACGCATGAAATAGGGTTTCATGAACGGGTCCTTTCCTGGTTTAGGAGTTTGGTGTTTCTACACGGCGGCCTTCTGCAGGGCGTCCAGGGCGTCGATCGGGTCGCCTTCGCGCAGGATGCGGCGCAGTTCGTCGCGGCCGATCTTCTCGATCACCCTCTCGGCCCACAGGATGCTGCGGTAGGCGGACGAGCAGGTCTTGACTGCCTCCAGGCGAAAGGGGGCCACGTCGGAGGTCAGCCAGCCGGCGTAGCCCAGTTCGTCGAGGTGGAACATCAGCTCGACCAGGTCCCAGGGGTTGACCGCGCCGGGGATCATGTCCCAGTCCCAGTTGCGGTAGTTGTCGTTGACATGGACGAGGAACAGGCGCCCGGCCTGGGCCAGCAGGGCGGCCGCCTGCGCGGTGCCCTCCCCGGCATACAGGGCATGGCCCATGTCCATGGTCACGCCGATGTTGGGCAGGCCGATCTGCAGGCAGGCGGCCAGCGAGGTGCCGGCGTTGGGCAGGATGACTTTGTGGCGCGGCTCGGACTGCTTGTATTCCAGGCAGACGCGCACGCCCGGGCGGTGGCTGGCGGCCAAGCCCACGCCCTCGATGAACCATTTCCAGGCCCGGGCGTAGTCGCTCTCAAAGGCATAGTCGTAACCGTCGGAGAGCGGGCAGCAGGTGATCATGTTCGTGCCGATCCTGGCGGCGATATCCATGCCGCGCTGCATGTACTCGACCGCCTCCCGGCGGATGCCAGGGTCCCTGCTGGTCAGCGCCCCGAGGTGGAACTTCGCCTCGGATTTGATGTTGACATTGACGGTCGAGCACTCCAGTTTGTGCTGGTCGAGCAGGGCTTTGGTCGCCGCCGGGTCGGAGAAGTCGAAGGGGTAGATCAACTCGAGGCCGTCCAGGCCTTCGATTTTCGATGCCAGGTCGAACTTGGCGGCCAGGTCGCGAGCCTCGCCATAGGAAGCGAAGCGGTCATTCAGTTTCCCGAGAAAGCCAGAGATGACGGAGTATTTCCAGGCAGGCATGTTGGCTCCTGTAAGAAGTTGCGTTCTATCCCTTGACGGCGCCGGCGGTCATGCCTTTGACGTAATACTCAAGGAAGAACGAGTAAAGGATGGCGATCGGGATCGAGCCGAGCAGGGCGGCGGCCATCAGCGGGCCCCAGAAATAAACGTCGGCCAGGACCAGTTGCGAGACCACGCCGACCGGCAGGGTCTTGAAGATGTTCGACGAGACCAGGGTCAGGGCGTAGACGAATTCATTCCACGAAAGGGTGAAGGCGAACAGGCCGGCCGAGACGATCCCCGGCAGCATGATGGGCAGGATGATCATGCGCAGGGCCTGCAGGCGGGTGGCGCCGTCCACCATGGCGCATTCTTCGAGTTCCCTGGGGATGCCCCTGAAATAGCCCATCAGCAGCCAGGTGCAGAAGGGAATCAGGAAGGTCGGGTAGGTGATCATCAGGGTGATCGGCTTGTCGTACAGGCCCAGGCTGCGGATGACATAGGCCATCGGCAGGAAGAGCAGGGTGGTGGGGACCAGGTAGGTGATAAAGATCATCGTCCCGAGCGCCTGGGCTCCTTTGAAGCGGATGCGGGCAAGCGAATAGGCGGCCAGCGTGCCGATGCTGATGGAGATCCCGGTCGAGACCACCGATACGACCAGGCTGTTCTTCAGCCAGATTAGGAAATCGGTACTCGTGAACAGATAACGGTAATGGGCGATGGTTGGCTGCCGAACCCAGAGCGGGTTGTCCATCAGCA
>Ga0315294_10004067_pt1 | contig 15946 bp, 14 predicted proteins | sample YL17G13_40_MG_FD_203626 | JGI IMG/M metagenome (GOLD analysis project Ga0315294, IMG submission 203626) | Sediment microbial communities from Yellowstone Lake, YNP, Wyoming, USA - YL17G13_40 | ecosystem: Environmental > Aquatic > Freshwater > Lake > Sediment | place: USA: Wyoming | collected... | reverse complement strand
CTTCCCGTCGTCCATCACCTTGCCAGGGCCCACGGCGATGACTTCGCCCTCCTGCGGCTTCTCCTTGGCGGTATCCGGGATGATGATGCCGCCCTTCTTCGTCTCCTTCTCCTCCAGGCGCTTGACCAGGATCCGGTCCTGCAACGGCTTGATTTTCTTCATTGTCTGTCGCTCCTTTCCATGCAGTCGGGACGCTGTTCCACTTCAGGGGATCGCGGCAAACCCAATCCGGCGATCCGCCGCAAAGGATTCGCCAGGGTCTGCCCTTCACAAAATCGACTTGGGGTTTTCTGTCACGATCTACGGGTAGGCCGTATGTTTACTCGCCATTTTGTTGTTAGCACTCTCCGCTGGTGAGTGCTGACAGGACTGCAATCTAACCTCGTTTAGAAGGATTTGCAAGCAAAAAATGCTCTCCAGGTCCCGCGCCTCGACCCAGGACACCTGAGTGTTTGCAACCTAGCGAGAATCCTGGTAAATTCGATCGGGGTATCGGGGGAATCGTGGGAGGAGAGCGGCAATGCGGCCGACCCGGGTCGAGATTAGTCTTTCGGCGATCGAGGCCAACGTCGGGGTGGCCTGCCGGCTGGCCGCCACGGCCCGGCTGATGGCGGTGGTCAAGGCGGACGCGTATGGGCATGGTGCCGTCCCGGTGGCCGAGACGGTGCTCCGCGCCGGGGCGACCTGGCTCGGGGTGGCGACACCCGAGGAGGGGGCCCTGCTCCGGGAGGCGGGCATCCGGTCGCCCATCCTGGTCCTGGGCCCGACCCCGCCGGACCAGGCGGAGCTTTCCGTGATCCACGGCCTGGATCAGTGTGTCACCGACCCGACCCAGGTAGAGGCGCTGGACCGGGCCGCGGAGGCCCGCGGGGGGATCGTGGCGGCGCATCTCAAAGTGGACACCGGGATGGGGCGCGTGGGGGTGGCACCCCGCGAGGTGCGCCGACTGGCGGAACGCATCGGCGCGCTCCGGGGCGTCCGACTCGTCGGCCTGATGACCCATTTTGCCGAGGCGGAGGCGGAGGAGCCGGCGTTCACGCGCGAACAACTCACCCGGTTCCTGGAGGCAGAGGGTGCGTTGCGCGAGGCGGGCATCCGGGTCCCGCTGCTCCATGCGGCCAACAGCGCCGCCCTCCTGTACCATCCCGCGGCCCGGCTGAACCTGGTGCGGCCGGGCATCCTGCTCTACGGCTGCCATCCGGGCCGTCCGCGCCCGGGGGATCCCGTCCTGCGCCCGGCGCTCCGGTTCCGCACGGCGATCTCGCAAATCAAGGTCCTGCCGGCGGGGGCCAGCGTGAGCTACGGCCGCATGTTCGTCGCGCCGCGCGAGATGCGGGTCGCCACGCTCCCCGTGGGCTACGCCGACGGCCTCTCGCGCCTCCTGTCGAACCGAGGCCAAGTCCTGATTCGCGGCCGGCGCGCCCCCATCGTGGGCCGTGTATGCATGGACATGACCATGGTGGACGTGACCGGCCTCGCCGAGGTCCGCCCCGGGGACGAGGCCGTCCTGATCGGCCGGCAGGGGGACGACGAGATCACCGCCGACCTGCACGCCGCCTGGCAGGACACCATCAGCTACGAAGTCCTCTGTCGCATCGGTCCCCGCGTCCCCCGGGTGTACATGGGATCCGGTGCGGCAAGCGTCGAAGGCGCTGCTTAGCGAGCCGGTGTGAGCCGGAGCCGAGATTGTCGAGTCCCCATCCACGATGCGCACGCTCCACATGTGCCCCGGAGTGGATGGCTTGCAGCCGGAAGGGCAGCGTGCTATGGTGTGTATGTTCCTACACAATGCACACTGATCGTGCTGCATATCGCAGGACAGGGGAACAACCGATGAAGCGCACGCAGATCCTGCTCCCCGATGAGCTACACCAGAGGCTTCGGCGGCAGGCCAAGATCCGGAAAACTTCCATGGGGACCCTCATTCGGCTGGCCGTGGAGGAAACCTACTTCGCCCGGCTGGACGACTTGGCGCTGGCGGCCTATCGCAATGGGGTAATCAGTCTGGGCAAGCTCGCCGAGTTGTCCGGAGCCGACCCAACCCGTACGCTGGAACTCCTCAGAGAAAAGGGCATCAAGCCGCTTTTCGGGCCCGAGAGCACGGAGGAGGCGCGACAGGATGCCACCGTGGCCGCGCGGGCTCGCTGAGGGTGCCACCCCGCTTCTCCTGGACACGACGGTTCTCAGCAATTTTGTGAAGGTCGGCCGCTTCGATCTGCTCCGCCGGGTCTTCCCCGTCACCCTTTGTATTGCCGCGCAGGTCTATGACGAACTCAAAGCCGGAGATTTGGACTCTGCCGTTCTGGAGGGGGTCGCGGCAGCGTGGCTCCGCTTGGTCGCTCCGGAATCGGAGCGAGAGGTGTCCCTCTACCGGGAGTATTCCCAGAACTTGGGGGCGGGCGAGTCCGCGAGCCTGGCCATCGCGATCTGCCGGTTGTGGGCGCTGGCCACCGATGATCGCGTGGCCCGCCAGGCAGCGCGGACAGCCGGCGTTCCCCTGACGGGCAGCGTCGGCATCCTTATCGCCGCCGTCCAGGCGAACCTCCTGACGCGGGCGGAGGGCGAGACGCTCCTCCGCGACATGCGCCGCCAGGGCTTCCACTTCCCGGTAAGCAACCTCGACGGTCTACTTTGACGCTGAGGAAGGCGACGAGATCACCGTGGACGGGTTCGCCGACCGGCAAGAACCCATCAGCTACGAGGTGCTCTGCCGCATCGGCCCCCGGGTGCCCCTGGTGTACCTGGGGTCGGCCCCGGCGACCGCGCATTAAGCGGAATGAGTGGCCAACTCTTGTCCCGGCCGCGTGTCGGAGTGGCAGAGTCGCCAAGGAGCGGCGAAGTTGAAGAAGTATACGTTCTCACTCCCAATCGTATTGAGAGACCTCTCTGCCAGGAACTGGGACCATCTTTCTCTGCTCGCTTTCATCGTCAGTTACCTGGGGGAGCTCGTTGTCTCCAGTCCCGAATTTCCGCCCGAAGCGCTGAGGCCGATCTATGGCGAGTTCCGAAGATATGGAGCGGAGCTTGAGATCCTGGAGGATGATCTTCGGCAGTGCCTCAATGAGTTCAGCATGGCCGTCGAGATGTACTCGGAACCCGAGAATCTTCCCATCAAGAAGTTCGCCCTCGTGTATCACACCGATAACTACAATGTCCGGGTCCACAAACTGGTTGCCAATCTCTTTGTTCTTCTGGCTTACACGTGCAAGGTCGGCCGCAGGACACCTGAAGACCCAGAGGGCCCTTTTCGAAGTTTGGTCATCCGGAACCTGCGAGAATGTGGCCTTGGAGGCGTCGCACAACGAGTGCGAGCCTTTCAGGGGAGCAAGTACATCATGCCGGCCGTGGATGATCGCAACCGGTTTGTGCACAGTTATCGGGTTGAACCCGAGTGGCCCAGTCTTCGCCCGACGGAGCGGTATGATGATACTGAGGATGAGCTGGCGGTTAAGATTCGGCAAATCGACCAAACAACCGATCTTGACCGGTACGCCAAGCGGAAGGTGGGTGAGCTTACAAAGGCTCTGGAGGCAATCCGGACGTTCAGAGACGATTTGTTTCAGCTATTCCTGAAGCGGTACGATGACTTGACGGCACACGTGAAGTCAAAGCAGAAGGGCGAAAACAGGCGGAGGCGTGCCCCAGCGGGCTGAGCGCAGGTGCTGGGCAAATGGTGGCGGTCGAACGCGACGACCGTGCGCTGGACGGTGACAGTGCCCAAGGGCCAAGGGAAGTAGGCTACCGGAACATCCGAGCAGCTTCTTGACTTGAGCGGCCCTTGGAAGTCCCCAAGGGCCGCTCGCTTCATTGGAGCTTGGTTGCGGCCTATTACGAGCAGGAAGAACGCGCGAGGATCAGCTAGACCTGCTGGTGGCTATTCCATGGGTGCTACGGCCGCCGAGTCTTCCTTGGCTCGTGCACCCGCTTCGAAGCGTCAAGGACGGTGATTCCGACCAGTTCTGTTCCCTTGTAGCGAAGCAGAATCCCCTCGTCCTCCAACAGTTCCGTGTCTGAGGCCTTCTGTGGACGCTTGAGGCTGACAGACAGGACGTTGGCCTCCCGGTCATAGTCCACCCAGGCCCTACCGGTCGGGAGGCGAATCAGGTGGGGCAGTGCGCCCGAGATTTCCTTCACCGCTTTCGCGGCCGCAGCGCTCTTGGCCATATGAGGGCTCCTTCGGCTGAAACCTATCACTTGGAATGTGCGGCGGTCAAGCCGTCCGCGCGGTCGCAGGTGCCATTCCGTGTCATGCCCCCCCTCAGCCGGCCAAGTAGCCGCACGAGCGCTTGTGCATACCTGGGTCAACTGGTATAAGGCTGGACGGACGAGACTCCTTACCTCAGCCTTTCCGCTCCTGGATTCAGGGATGAGGGGGGATTCTCCAAGGGGGTGCCCGATGCCGATAGCGAGCGGAAGGAAGAAGGTGAGGACGACGAGCCCGAAGAAGAAACGCCGAAGTCCATCCGCGGCAAGCCTCGATCGGCTGATCGCCGAAGCGCTGGTTGATGCCTATGGCGAGGCGGAGCAGCGGATCGCGTTCTACACGATGCTGAAGGATCACCTCGCCATGCCGTTCACGACGGAGGTCCTCGGAATAGAGGTGACGGTCCGGCGCGTTGACCTCACGGACGACGAGCAGATCGTCGCCGTGTGCACGCGCGGGCGCCTACGGCGAGCGATTCCGATCCTCGCGCTGCCCCTTCCGGACCCGCCGCCTGCGGGTGCGGAGTGGATCGACGCTTACCGGCGGTGGGTGCGAGGCGCGGTGGGAGAGGGCGCCCGATGAGCGAGTATCAATACTACGAATTCCAGGCCATCGACCGACCGCTCACCGCAGAAGAGATGCGCGAACTCCGCTCGTACTCGACGCGGGCCACCATCACGCCCACGCGCTTCACGAATCACTACGAGTGGGGGAGCTTCAAGGGAAATCCGTCGGTCTGGATGGAGAAGTACTTCGACGCCTTTCTGTATTTTGCCAACTGGGGCACGCGCGAGCTGATGTTCCGGCTGGCCTGCCGGGCGCTCGATCTGGCCGTGGCAAAGCAATATTGCTGCGGAGAAGCGGCCACCGCGCGCGGCAAAGGGGATATCGTCACTCTGAGCTTCTCGTCGGAGGACGAAGAGGGTGGCGACTGGGATGACGATGGCAGCGGATGGCTTTCCTCGCTGGTCCCGCTCCGGGCGGATCTGGCGAGTGGCGACTACCGGATGCTCTACCTGGCATGGCTTCTCTCCGTGGAAGTCGGCGAAGTGGATGACGAGGCGCCTGAGCCGCCGGTGCCTCCTGGACTCGGCACGCTCACGTCGCCCCTCAGGGCGTTCGCGGAGTTTCTGCGCCTCGACCCGGACCTTGTCGCGGCAGCAGCCACCGGCAGCGCGGCGCAGCCGCAGGCTGCCTCTGAGGCGGAGATCAGTCAATGGGTGGCCGCGCTTCCGGAGTCCGAGAAGACCGCCTGGCTTATGCGTCTGGCCAGCGGACAGGAGAGCCATTTGCGGGCGGAGCTGTTGAAGACCTTCCATGCGGCTCAACCCCATAGTGCCCCCGCCGGCCCACCGCGGCGCGTCGGCGATCTTCTCGCGGCCGCCCATCAGCAGGCGGAGGCGCGTGAGCGCAGGGAGGCAGAACGGGCCGCGCGCGAGCGTCTGCGCCGCGAGCAGGAAGCGGCAGCGGCTCGCGAGAAGCGGCTGGCGAGCCTGGCGAGGCAAGAGCCGGAGGCATGGCGGCAGGTGGATGCGCTGATAGCGGCGAAACGACCTGGCGATTACGAGAAAGCGGTGGAGCTGCTCAAGGACCTGGCCGAACTCGGGGAGAAGTCTGGGCGGCAGGCCGAGGTGCACGATCGCCTCGCGCGACTGCGGCAGGAGCACGCGCGCAAGCCGACGCTCCTCAGGCGCCTTAAGGCAGTTGGGCTGCTTGGGGACTAGCGTCAGGCACCTCCTTGTGTCGTGCAGATAGTCCACCATCGTGGCGATATTGCCCCTACGCAGCCTGCCGATGATCCGTCACGCGGCAGCGCGGGGCTGAAGGATCTCATTCAGGGTGATGTCGCCACGCTCCACCGATAGCCCAGATCCTCGGAAGATATGCCGGCACGCTTGGCAGCCGCCAGGTGATCGAACATCACGGCTGATCCCCCTACAGTTCTGGCGGGGAGACAATCTCGATCGTCGGATAGCCAGCCAGAATGTTGACCTCGTTCACGAGTGCTCTGCGTCGCCGGTTGACCAACTGGCGGAAATAGATCACCGAAATAGAGAGGAGTGCCTCAACCAGAACAGCCCCCGGAGCCTTCCGGGGGTTGTTCTGATTTGGAGTAGCCTCATCGCGGCGCCTACCTATGCGGCCGGCACGCTCCCTTGACGCCGGTACAAGCTCTTCGTGCTCGCAGGTCGCAACGGTTGCCCGTCTGCGCTGGAATAGCAGGCACTGGGTGGCGCGACAGCGAAGCATGGTCGCAAAAACCACCTGGAACCGGAGACGGCAGTGGGCAGAAGGGGCACCACGGGGCGAAGGGCAGAGAAGAGAGGGGGGAAGCAGGCTGTATCGGATGGGATCAATCGGATAGGATCATTCTTGACACGCCTTGCGGGCCACTCCTATATTGCAACATATAGGCTGCGTGTGCGATCGGAACGCGCCGATCTAACACCAGGGGAGGGTGGATCATGAGTGTCCGCGTATCAGTTGAGTTGCCGGACGGGGTGTTTTCGGCGCTGCGGACGACGCCCGAGCTTTTCGTGAAGGAAATGCGCCTAGCGGCTGCCATTAAGTGGTACGAGCTTGGCTTGGTGTCGCAATCGAAGGGCGCGGAAATCGCCGGGGTGACTCGGCACGAATTTCTGGACGCGCTGGGGCGCTTCGGGGTTTCACCCTTCCAGGTGACGCCGGAGCAGCTCGCAGAGGAAGCCGCGCGTGAGTAGGCGTTGGGTGGTCAACGCCTCTCCCCTGATCGTTCTTGGCAAGCTCTCCCTGATTCACCTTCTGCCTGAGTTGGCCGAGACCCTGGTCATTCCCGCTGCCGTCGCTCTCGAAGTAAATCAAGGACCAGAAGCTGACCCAGCCCGGGTCTGGCTGTCCGGGCCGGGGAGGGAATACGTTAAAGACACCGATCCACTTGAGCCGATTGGCACACCTCCAACCTTTCCTGAACCAAGTGGTCAAGGTTGGCCTCCACGTTTCTCCGGAGGTGCTAGCTGCCGTTCGGCGCCTGGCGGGGGAAGACGAGTAGCGCCGCCGGCCGACCCGAGAGCGGGGGACAATCTCCATCCCCTTCCAGGCCCTCCGCCTGTATTCGCTCCTTCCGCTTGACAAGCCTCGCGGGGCGCCCCTATAGTGCGAGCATCGTGCGCGTGCGCGCCTCTGCAGCGCTCTCTTCTCCACGGGGGTGAACGGATGAACGCCGTGATCATGGCCGGGGGGGTCGGGACGCGTCTGCGCCCGCTCAGCAACAACCTGCCTAAGCCCATGATCCCGATGGCCAACAAGCCCATGATGGAGCACATCGTGGACTTGCTCCGCCAGCACGAGATCACCGACCTGGTCACGCTGCTCCACTTCCAGCCGGAGCTGATCGAGGGCCACTTCGGCGACGGCGCGGCCTTCGGCGTGCGCATGACCTACGCGGGGGCGACGGAGGACTACGGCACGGCCGGCGCCGTGAAGAACGCGGAGGGGCACGTCACCGGCCCGTTCCTGGTGATCAGCGGGGACCTCCTCACGGACTTCGACCTCAAGGCGGCCATCGCGTTTCACCGGGAGCGGCGGGCGGACCTCACCATCCTGCTCACGCGGGTGGAGAACCCGCTCCAGTACGGTGTCGTCATCACCGAGCCGGACGGGCGCATCAGCCGCTTCCTGGAGAAGCCCACCTGGAGCGAGGTCTTCAGCGACACCATCAACACGGGGATCTACCTCCTCGAGCCGCAGGTGCTGGACTGGATCCCCCCCAAGCGGGAATTCGACTTCAGCAAGGACCTCTTCCCCCTCATGATGCGGGAGAAGCGGCGGCTCTTCGGCTACGTCGCCTCCGGCTACTGGCGGGACGTGGGCGACCTCCTGGAGTACCGGCTGGCGCACCAGGACATCCTGGCGGGCAAGGTCCGGGTCGGGATTCCGGGCCGGCGCGTGGAGGGGCTGGACAAGGCCATCTGGCTGGGCGAGGGGAGCCGCGTGGACTTCACCGCGGGGTTCCGGGGGTCGGTGCTGATCGGCAAGAACGCCCGGGTGGAGGCCAACGTCCGCCTCAGCAACAGCGTGGTCGGGGACAACTGCGTGGTGGAGGAGGGAGCGATCGTCTCCGACTCGGTGCTGTGGAGCGATGTCACGATCGGGCCCGGGGCGGTCCTGGCCGAGAACGTGGTCGGCCGCGGCAGCCAGATCCGCGCGCGCGCCCGCCTCTTCGAGGGGGCGCTGGTCAGCGACGGCTGCGTGATCGGCGAGGGCTCGGTGGTCAAGGCCGACGTGAAGGTCTGGCCGCAGAAGGTGGTGGAGGACGGCGCCGTGCTCTCCACCAGCCTGGTGTGGGGCGACCGCTGGGCGCGCTCCCTCTTCGGGGCTTACGGCATCACGGGCCTGGGCAACGTGGAGCTCACGCCCGAGTTCGCCGCCAAGCTGGGGGCGGCCTTCGGCGCCACGCTCCGCGAGCGCGCCATCGTCTGCACCAGCCGGGACCCGCACCGGACCTGCCGCCTCATCAACCGGGCGATGATCAGCGGCTTCCTCTCGGTGGGCGTGGACGTGCGGGACCTCCGCGTGACGCCCATCCCCGTGGTGCGCTACCAGATGGGCAAGCACGAGGCGGTGATCGGGCTGCACGTGCGGCGCTCCCCGTACGACCCCGAACTGATCGACATCAAGTTCTTCGACGAGCGGGGGATGGACATCTCCGCCGGCCGCGAGAAAAGCGTCGAGCGGTTGTTCTTCCGGGAGGACTTCCGGCGCGCCAAGGTCGAGGGGACGGGGACGCTCTCCTTCCCGGAGTACGATCTGGAGTACTACCAGGAAGGGCTCCTGGGCTTCGTCGACCAGGCGGCGATCCGCGCCCGCGCCCCCAAGGTGGTGATCGACTACTCCTACGGCAGCGCCGCCACGATCTTCCCGGCGGTCCTGGGCCAGCTGGGCTGCGAGGTCATCGCGCTCAACGCCTACATGGACGAGCGCCGGATCACCAAGACCGCCGAGGAGTTCACCCGCTCCCTCCGGCAGCTCAGCGAGATCGTGCGGATCCTGGGGGCCGACCTGGGGTTCATGCTGGACGCGGGGGCGGAGAAGCTGTTCCTGGTGGACAACAAGGGGGACCTGCTCTCGGACGACCTGGCCCTCGCCGTGGTGGCCTTCCTGGTGGCCCGCACGCAACCGGTGGGAACCATCGGGGCCCCCGTCACGGCCAGCGGAGTCCTGGAGGGGCTGGCCGCCCCGCACGGCTTCCGGGTGGCGCGGACCAAGATCGCCCCGCGGGCCCTGATGGAGGCGGCGACGCAGGACGGGGTGGTCTTCGTGGGGGACGCCTTCGGCGGGTTCGTCTTCCCGCGCTTCCAGCCGGCATTCGACGCCATGCTGGCCACGCTGAAGATCCTGGAGATGCTGGCCGTGAGCGAGCTGACGCTGCACGAGGCGATCCGCTACGTTCCCCAGCGAATGATGGGCCGGGACCAGCTCCCCTGCCCGTGGGAGAAGAAGGGCGCCCTGATGCGCACCCTGATCGAGGCGACGGCCGGAGAGAACGTCGAGCTGGTGGACGGGGTGAAGATCCACCTGGGCGAGGATTGGACCATTCTCTACCCGGACCCGGATCGGCCGGTCTTCCACGTCCTGGCCGAGGCCACGACGCAGGCCCGGACGGAAGAGATCGTCGGGACGTATCGGCAGTTGGTGCAGGAAACACTGGCACGCGCGACCGCGGCCTGATCGGCCGCCGGCCGCCGCAGCGCCCGGCGGGCGCACGGGGACGCGCATGGGAACGATCGCATTCGGGACGTCGGGGTGGCGCGGGATCATCGCGGAGGATTTCACCTTCACCGCGGTCCGGGCGGTGAGCGCCGCCATCGGGGAGTACGTCCAGGGGCAGGAGGCGGACGCCGGAACGCGCGGAGTGGTGGTGGGTTACGACCCCCGCTTCCTGTCCGAGGCGTTCGCCGCCCAGGTGGCCAGGGTCCTGGCGGGCATGGGGATCCCGGTCTTCCTCTGCGACCGGGACACCCCCACGCCGGTCGTGGCCCACGAGATCCTGCGGCGCCGCGCGGCCGGCGGGGTGATCATCACCGCCTCCCACAATCCGCCGGAGTACAACGGCATCAAGTTCTCAGCCGCGTGGGGCGGGCCCGCCCTGCCCGAGGCGACACGCAAGATCCAGGAGCGCGCCAACGCCATCCTGGCCGGCTCGCGGGTCGTGGACCTCTCGCTCGCCGAGGCGGAATCGGGCGGCCTGATCCAGCGGATCGACCCGCGTGAGCCGTACCTGGAGCGGCTGCGCAGCCTGGTGGACCTGGAGACGATCCGGGACGCGCATCTGAAGGTCGTCGTCGATCCCCTGTACGGCTCGTCCCAGGGCTACCTGGACCGGATCCTGCGGGACGCCGGCTGCGAGGTGATGACGCTGCACGCCTGGCGCGATCCCCACTTCGGCGGGCGCGCGCCCGAGCCCTCGGAGGACCACCTGCAGGAGCTGGCGTTCCAGGTGGTGGAGGGGTCGGCGCAGTTGGGGTTGGCCACCGACGGGGACGCCGATCGGTTCGGCCTGGTGGACGCGGACGGATCGTTCCTCGAGCCCAACTACTTCCTCGGGCTGCTCCTCAGGCACCTGGTGAAGACGCGGGGGTGGACGGGCGGCGCCGCGCGGTCGGTGGCCACGACGCACCTGGTGGATGCCGTGGCGCGGCACCTGGGCATTCCCGTCTACGAGACCCCCGTCGGCTTCAAGTACATCGGGGAGCTCATCGCCAAGGACGCCATCGTGCTGGGCGGGGAGGAGAGCGCCGGCCTGTCCGTCAAGGGGCATGTCCCGGAGAAGGACGGGATCCTCGCTTGCCTCCTGGCCGCGGAGCTGGTCGCGTCGCGCGGGCGCGCCCGGCTGCGGACGCTGCTGCAGGAGCTGTACGGCGAGGTGGGGACGTTCCTCACCCGGCGCAAGAACTACCGGCTCCCGCCGGGTGCCGTGGAGGGGTTGCAGCGGCGGCTCGCGGAGCCGCCGGCCGCCCTGGCGAATCTCGCGGTCATCGAGGTGAAGCGGCTGGACGGGGTCAAGCTGATCCTGGAGGACGGGAGCTGGCTCTTGCTCCGGGTCTCCGGCACCGAGCCGGTGGTGCGGCTGTATGCGGAGGCCGGGACACCGGAAAAGCTCGAGGCCCTGACGGCCGCCGGGGAGGGGTTGATCGTCGAAGGCAAGTAGGAATTGGAAACCGACAATGCCAAACCAGCCAAGGGATCGGCACGCATGAGGGTCGTGAGGCAGTTCGGCTGAGGCCATTCATCGAGAAGGGAGTCATGGCATGAGCGAGATCAGTGAAATCCGTGCGCGCGAGATCCTGGATTCCCGCGGCAACCCCACGGTGGAGGTCGAGGTGCTCCTGGAGAGCGGCGCCCTCGGCCGGGCCGCCGTGCCGTCCGGCGCCTCCACGGGCACGCGGGAGGCGCTCGAGCTCCGGGATGGGGACAAGGGCCGCTACCTCGGGAAGGGCGTCAGCAAGGCCGTGGAGAACGTGAACGAGACCGTCGCCCCGGAGGTGGAGGGGATGGAGGCGACGGACCAGGCCCTCCTGGACCAAGTGCTGTGCGAGCTGGACGGGACGCCGGAGAAAAAGAAGCTCGGGGCCAACGCCCTCCTGGGCGTGTCGCTGGCCGTGGCCAAGGCGGCCGCGGACGAGATGGGGCTCCCCCTCTACCGCTACCTGGGCGGGGTGAACGCCAAGGTCCTGCCGGTCCCCATGATGAACATCCTGAACGGCGGGAAGCACGCGGACAACACCGTGGACCTGCAGGAGTTCATGATCATGCCGCTCGGGGCCGAGCGCTTCAGCGAGGCCCTGCGGATGGGCGCCGAGGTCTTCCATGCGCTGCGTGGCGTCCTCCGGCAGAAGGGGTACAACACCGCGGTCGGCGACGAGGGCGGCTTCGCGCCGGACCTCAAGACGAACGAGGAGGCGCTCCAGCTCATCCTCACCGCCGTCGAGAAGGCCGGGTACAAGCCCGGGAAGGACATCTACATCGCCCTGGACCCGGCGGCCAGCGAGTTTTACTCGGAGACGGAGAAGCGCTACGTCCTGGAGGGCGAGGGCGGCAAGGAGCTCAGCTCGGAGGAGATGGTCGAGTTCTGGGCCCGCTGGGTGGCGCAGTACCCCATCGTCTCCATCGAGGACGGCATGTCGGAGCTGGACTGGGAGGGCTGGGCGGCGCTGACCAAGAAGATCGGGGACAGAGTCCAGCTAGTCGGGGACGATATTTTCGTCACGAACGTGGGAATTCTGAAGGAAGGCATCGCCAAGAACGTTGCCAACGCCATCCTCATCAAGGTCAACCAGATCGGGACGCTCACCGAGGCGCTGGACGCCATCTTCACGGCGCATCGGGCGGGCTATGCGGCCATCGTGTCCCACCGATCCGGGGAGACGGAGGATGTGACCATCGCCGACCTCTCGGTCGCCACGAACGCCGGGCAGATCAAGACCGGCTCGGCCTCGCGGACCGATCGGATCGCGAAGTACAACCAGCTGCTCCGGATCGAGGAAGATCTGGGCGACGCCGCGCTCTTCCTCGGGCGGGAGGCCCTGGCCCAGTTCCGCCGGCCGGGAGCCTAGTCGCCATGTTCCGGCTGCCCGGCGGCGATCGGCCGGCCCGTCTTCGACATCTCCGGCTGGCCCTCCTCTTCCTCGCGGCCCTGGTGGCGGCCTCGGTGATGGGGAACCGGAGCCTGGTGCGCCTCTACCACATGCACCGGGAGAAGGCGGCCCTGGCGCAGGAAGTCGAGCAGCTCAAGGGAGCCAATGCCGCCCTGGCGACGGAAGTGCAGGCGTTCCGCACCGATCCCGCCAGGGTGGAGGCGATTGCCCGGGAAGAGTTGGGTCTGGTGAAGCCCGGCGAGACCGTGTACGAGTTCCGGGCTTCACCGCCCCCCGCCGCATCCCGCTAACCTCCCCACGGACAAGCGCTTGCCGTCACCCCGCAAGGGGGAAACTCCTTGCGGGGTGACGGCAGTTTCTCTATACTCAGTCGCCACGCCGACCGCGTGTGTTCCCCACGACGTGACACGTTCCGTTCCCCGATCGGACGCGATCCCGGACCGCCCGGCGCAGAGGCGCCGCGGGGCCGAGGCGTCCGTCGTCATCGAGGCGGCATGAAGCGACTGTCTATCCTGGGCTCCACGGGGTCGATCGGGACCCACACGCTGGACGTGGTGGAGGCCCATCGCGATCGGTTCCAGGTGATGGCCCTAGCCGCCCGGGGGAGCCTCGACCTCCTGGAGCAGCAGGTCCGGCGGTTTGCGCCCCCGCTGGTCTCGCTGGCGGACGAGGCCGGCGCGCGCGAGCTCCGGCGCCGGCTGGGCTCGACCAAGACCGAGGTGGCCTGGGGGACGGACGGGCTGCGGCGCGCGGCGGCCGATGCCGGGGCGGACGTGGTCGTGTCCGCCATCGTGGGCGGCGCCGGGCTCCTGCCGACGATGGCGGCGGTCCGCGCCGGCAAGGTGGTGGCCCTGGCCAACAAGGAGTCGCTGGTCATGGCCGGGGAGTTGGTCACGGCGGAGGCCGTCCGGCACGGGGCGCGGATCCTCCCCGTAGATTCCGAGCACTCGGCGATCTTCCAGTGCCTGGCCGGCGACCTGACGCAGGTGCGACGCATCGTTCTCACGGCCTCCGGCGGTCCGTTCCGGGCGCTGCCGCGCGCGGCCTTCGCGCACATCACCCCGGAGGACGCCCTTCAACATCCGACCTGGTCCATGGGGAAGAAGATCACGATCGACTCCGCCACGCTGGTGAACAAGGGCCTGGAGGTGATCGAGGCCCACTGGCTGTTCGGGCTGCCGGTGGATCAGGTGGACGTGATCATCCATCCGCAGAGCATCATTCACTCGATGGTCGAGTACGTGGACGGGTCCTTCCTCGCCCAGCTCGGCACGCCGGACATGCGCCTCCCGATCCAGTACGCCCTGACCTACCCGGAGCGGGCGTGGAATCCCGCCCCGCGCCTCTCCCTGGAGACGCTCGCCGCGCTGACCTTCGAGCCGGTGGATCGGGAGAAGTTTCCCTGCCTGGATCTGGCCTACGAGGCGGCCCGGAGCGGCGGGTCGTGCCCGGCGGTCCTGAACGCCGCCAACGAGGTGGCCGTCCAGTGGTTCCTGGACCGTCGCATCGGGTTTGACGAGATCCCGACGGTGATCCGGAAGGCCCTGGATGCCCATCCTCGAAGCCCGGTGCGGAGCGTCGAAGAGGTGATCGAGGTGGACCGGACAGTGCGGCGAAGCCTCGAGTCTACGGCCTCGAGATGAGGGGCCTGGGGGGCGTTCGGGTGTTGCGTTCAACTTCTTGTTTGGAGCTTGTATGAGCATGCTTGGATTCGTCCTGGGGTTCATCGTCCCGTTGGGTATCCTGGTCTTCGTCCATGAACTGGGCCATTTCCTGCTGGCCAAGTGGGCGGGGGTGGGTGTCCTCAAATTCTCTCTGGGATTCGGCCCCAAGCTCGTGGGTGTGAAGAAAGGCGAGACGGAGTACCTGATCTCCGCGCTGCCCCTCGGGGGGTATGTGAAGATGATCGGGGAGGATCCCAGCGACGAGTCCCCCGAGGCCGCCGACCCCGCGCGATCCTTCTCCCAGAAGCGCGTGAGCATCCGCTCCCTGATCATTTTGGCCGGACCGGTGGCCAACTTCCTACTGCCGGTCCTGATCTTCTGGGGCATCTTCACCTTTGTGGGGCAGGCCTACCTCCTGCCCGTCGTCGGTTCGCCCGAGAAAGGCTCTCCGGCAGCCCGGGAAGGGGTGCTCGCCGGGGACCGGATGCAGGCCCTGGACGGACAGCGGATCGAGCGGTGGGATGAGGTTGAGGCGGCCGTGCGTGCCTCGTCGGGACGGCCGATGGCCCTCACGATTCTCCGCGACGGCAAGCCCCTCGAGGTTTCCCTGAAGCCCGAGGTTCGCAGGACACTGGACATCTTCGGTCAAGAGATCGAGCTCTGGGATCTCGGCCTGCATCCGTTCAGGCCTGCACGGATCGGGGATCTCCAGCCTGGAATGCCAGCTCAGCAGGCTGGGCTGAGGACTGGGGATCGGATCACCGCAGTCAGCGATGTCCCAGTGGCCGACTGGGACGAACTTGCCAAGACTATCCATGCCAACCCGGGGCGGCCGGTCCGGCTCAGCGTCGAGCGGGGCGGGCAGACGCTCAAGGTCGAGGTGACACCCCGCCCCACGCGGCAGCAGGGGCCCACGGGCGAAGAGGAGATTGGCCTGATTGGCATCATCATGCCGGCCCCGGAATTCCAGTATCGGCGCTTGAATCCCGCGACCGCGTTCGTCGCCGGGGCGGGCAAGACGGTGGACCTCTCCGTCCTGGTCGTCCAGGGCCTCGTCAAGCTCGTGCAGGGCAAGATTTCGCCCAAAACGATCGGCGGGCCGATTCTCATCGGACAGATGGGCGGGCAAGTCGCTCAGCGAGGGGCCGTGGAGCTCTTTTCTTTCATTGCGCTTCTCTCCATCAATCTGGCCATCCTGAATCTCTTGCCGATCCCGATCCTGGATGGCGGGCACCTCTTCTTCTCGCTGATCGAGTGGCTGCGGGGCAAGCCGGTCAGCCTCCGGAAGCGCGAGATCGCCCAGCAGGTGGGCATGGTCCTCCTGATCGGCCTCATGGCCTTCGCCTTCTACAACGACATCTTCCGACTGCTTGGATGGCAATGACCGGGTCCGGGGACTCGTACGAGCAGAGACGAGAGGCGGTCGATTAGAAGGCGAAGGCCAT
>Ga0315294_10004066_pt1 | contig 15946 bp, 17 predicted proteins | sample YL17G13_40_MG_FD_203626 | JGI IMG/M metagenome (GOLD analysis project Ga0315294, IMG submission 203626) | Sediment microbial communities from Yellowstone Lake, YNP, Wyoming, USA - YL17G13_40 | ecosystem: Environmental > Aquatic > Freshwater > Lake > Sediment | place: USA: Wyoming | collected... | reverse complement strand
GAAGACGCAGTTTCAAACACCGCATGGGGGAGTGTTGATAAAACCTCGCTAATGCACAAAGTTTTAAAAGCTTCTAATTATAAATCCCTTGTCCATGATGTATATTTGGTTGTTGATTCGGGTTGGGAAGAACACCCAAGTTCGAGTTTACATTATCCCATTATGCAAATAGTGGATGGGAAAGCGGTTTATAACAAAAGCGGATTAGCTTCTGCTCTAGGGAGAGCACAAGGTCAAAATGAAACTAGTGTTGTAAGCAAACTAAACGGTCTCTATGAGAAATTGGGACTAGGAGAAAGCAATACTGTAAAAGCGTCTGCGGACGATACAGAAGATTTTGTTAAGGAGGAAACTATGACAGAAGAAGAAAGAATTGCTGCTGAGAAAGCAGAAGCAGAAGCAAAAGCTAAAACAGAAGCGGACGCAAAGTTTGCTGCTGAAAAAGCAGAAGCGGAAGCTAAAGCCAAGGTAGAGGCGGACGCAAAGTTTGCTGCTGAAAAAGCAGAGGCGGAAGCTAAAGCCAAAGAAGCACAAATGGTTGCCGATGAAGAGGCAAAGGCTAAAGTGGCAGAAGAAACAAAGAAAAAGTTAGAAGAGGAAAAAGGGAAGAAATTCGAATTCCCACTCGAAAAAATGCAAGAAATGTTCTCAGAAGATGACGATGAAGACGATGTGAAAATGGCTAAGGTCGAATGTGCCAAGGGCAAAGAAGCGGACTTCGGAATCGTTATGCAAGGGGCATATGCTAAGATGTGCAAGATGGCTAAAGTTATCGAAAAGATGGCTGAGGACAACAAGGCATATATGGCAGAAAACGAGGAACTTAAGAAGTTCAAGGCAGAACTAGAGGGTCAACAAAAAGAGTTTGCGGTTAACGAAACTTTGAAAGACCTCTCGGTATCTGTTTATCTCCCCGATGACGTTAAAGCAGAAATGAAGGCTGATGCCGCAAATTATACTTTAGCAAATATCGAAGCATGGAGAAATGCTTGCAAAGCGAAATCATTCGATTTTGCAATCAGAATGCCACAAAATCAGGGCATTATAGAAGTTGGATTACCTTTCGGTGGTGCAACAAAGAAACAAAAAAGCCTGTGGGATTAATACCAAGGCTAATATCAATTTTATTTAAAAACAGGAGGTTTTTATTATGGCTTATCACAGTGTTTTAATTCCATCAGCGATTGCAGCAATGAATATCGATTCTTTAAACAGAAGCGTTATCAGTGCTTCACCAATTGATAATGGTAATATTTTTGCAATGGGTGCAGAATATACTTCTGGTAGTTTAACAGAAGTATTCCCTGTCACTCAACCAAGTGCAGGTTCTGCAACGGGTGCATGGATGGCATATTCCGGCGACGAAATCACTGTCACCAACGCACAATATAAGGGCTTAGACCCTGACCCACGTAATTTCTTCAATGCGGCAGGTAAAGTGTTTTCCGCTTTCAAACCGCAGGTCGGAGATATTATTGTGCTTACAGCAGAAGCGTTCTCTAACACTTTCAGTTCTCACACCTATGCTGCTCCCATATTAACTAGCTATAAATTGCAATGGGAAAGCGCAGCGGCAGCATCTGGCTTATGCTACAAATATATCGGTGCTACATATATTTCTCTTGCTACGGGCGCTATTGATAACCAACGTGTTACAGCCTACAAGCTAGAATGCGTTTCTATATAATTTATTGGAAAAAAGGAGAAAATATATTATGAAAATCCCAAATCAAGTATTAACTTTCGCAGGTGAACAGAACTTAACACCTTACAAAATGTTCGTTGATTATTGGAATCATTATCGTGCTCTTAACGGCGCAAAGAATGTAGAATATCAACAGAACACAGTTACACCCGAGGGGGCAATTGTTCCTCTCAGTTTTTCAGAAAAAGAGGAAAAACTAAACGCGGCTTTAAAGCGTGAAATTATACGTGTAGCAGGTATTCAAGGTTTTGACCAGTTCTCTATTGAGACTTGGGCAAACCACCCTGCTTTAAAGTGGGCAACCTTCGCGGTTATTTCTGCCGTTATCGATATGATTCTTCCAGAAACCATCATTGAGAGCATCGGAATTTATTCTGATGTTCGTACAATCGGTTGGGGAGACTCGGCGGCATTCGATGTAAGCCCTCGTGATTTATTCATCGTTTCTAAAGCGGGTCGCAGCAAGAGAACAACCGAATTGCACAAGCAATTTAAAGGTCAGATTACAGTTATTCCAGAACCTCGTGAAATGACAGTATTTGTGTCATTAATGAAAGTTTTAGCAGGAAAAGAGTCTTTAGCAGACTTTGTTATGAAGATGGTACGCTCATTCGAGACAGCTTTAGCTGTTGACGTGTACAACGCATTCTACACCGCAATGGATGCTATTGATAGTACTTCCAGCACTGGCTTGCTTGTTGCTGGATATACTCAATCTGAGTTTGTTCGTCTTTCACAGACCGTTGCCGCATGGAATGGTGGGTCAAAGGCTGTTGCTATCGGTACTCAACGTGCTCTAGCAAGCATTCTCCCATCAAACGCCAACTATCGCTATGATTTTCAGAGCGAGTACGTAAAGGTTGGTTATCTACGTGATTTCCAAGGGACCGATATTATGGTTCTGCCACAGGTAGCTGATTGGCAGACTCCATTCGGTTTGAAACTCTCAGATTCTCGTATCTGGCTTGTTTCACCTTCGTCACAGAAAATCATCAAAGTTGTATTGGAAGGTAATGTACTTTCATACACCAGCGATGTATATGCAAACGCCAACTTAGTTCAAACCTCAACCATGATTAAGAGTTGGGGCACAGCAGTTGCTACAAACGCAGTTGCTGCAACTATTCAATTGGCATAATAATCTATTATGGAATGGGGGCGAGTAATTAAACTCGCCCTCTTCTAAAACCTAAAAATATTGAGGAGAAAATGAATACAAAAACATCTAAAGAGCTTTCAGACGACGAAAAAAAAGAAGTCGATTCATTGAAAGCGAGATTAGCAGAACTAGAAGAGCCTGTTACTAATACTGAAAAATCAGAAAAAGGACAGAGCATACAAGCTAAAAGAAGCAGAGTTCTGCTAGACGATTATGTTCCTGTTATGAGCCTTTTACCTTACAGATTAAATCTGTCAACTAAGGAAGGCGGACAAGGAGACATTAAAAAATTTACCAAATTTGGAGAAGTGAAAAATATTCTCTATAAAGACTTGGTAGATATAATAGAGGTTGACCGCAGTTTTATGGAAGCAGGATTTTTCTATATCCTCGACCCCATAGTTATACGCCAGCACGGTCTGGATGAAACTTACTCCAAAATATTAACAAAGGAAAAAATAGACGAAATATTAAATAATATAAACACAGAATATTGTATAGAGCTTTATAATTCAGCCAACTCGGAGCAACAAAAAGTAATTGTACAATTACTTATCGAAAAGATAAAAACCGACCCTTCCTCTGTAAATTTGTATACGGTTGATAGAATTTCTAGACTATCAAAAATTGATATTTCAAATAAGGCGGAAGAAGAAAAGGCATTGGCTCAGGAATTGTCTGAACAAAATCAACAACAATAATCAAACATAATATCAAATAATTTAAAAAATCCGCTTGATTTCTTAGACGGAGGTGAAAATGGCTAATACAAATTTATCAGAGATTTACGATTTTTTCATGATGACTGTTACTGATTATAGACTTATGGATTTGTTTAATACATCGGTCCCGGATTTTGAAAATTATCTACAAGCATGGTTAGATTTTGCAATCGTAGACTTTAAAGTGTGTGACCAAGATTTAAATTACGACAATATTACAAAAGAATTTCCCGCGGCTTTAAACAGGGATAACAAAGTTGTATTAGCCATTTTAATGATGAAATATTGGCTTCAGAAAACTGTAAATGATATAACCCAAATGAATCTGCATATAAGTGACCGAGATTTTAAAATGGCTTCAGAAGCACAAAACCTAAGAGAAAAAACAAATCACTTAAATATGGTAAAAGAACAATGTTCTCAGTTATTGCAGGATTATGGTTATAGAAGAAACGATTGGGAAGACTGGTATAATCAATCTTTTTCGGGGGCACAATATGGCGTATGAATATAAATCTATACCCGCATCTATGTATGCGAGAGCAAAAAAAGGGGAAAGCCCCAAACAAGAATATATCGATTTATTCCAAAAAACTCTTGATGAGCAGTTCTATAATTCTTCGGATTGGTGGACAATTCAAGAAGAGACCGGAATAGGTACTGAAATATATAAAAATACAGACGTTCGTATTAACCATGTTATCAATGCTGAAACGGGTTTAAAACTCGGAGACGATTGGAAAACAGTCTTATTCCCCGACCTAAATCATCAGATGAATTTGGGAAGACGTTATATATTTGATAATAATATTTGGTTAATAATAAATATCGAGGTAATTAAAAATATTGCCGCAACATGCACGGTTAGGAGATGTAATAATACTTTAAGATGGATTGATGAATCAACAGGTGTTTACTATGAAGAACCTTGCGCTATTGAATATCAAATAAAAGAACCTAGAGATTATATCACACAAGGTTCCCCTTTTCCAACTCCGGGCGGATTTATGAAAATCTATGCCCAATTAAATGCTAACTCTGGAAAAATAAATGAAAATCAAAGATTTTTATTTGGAAACACCGGGCATTGGGTCTGTTATAAAGTAACCGGAACAGGTATAAATGATTTTACAAATGTAGAAACATACGACAATGAAAGCGCGCACATATTAACATTAGACATGAGTGCTAATTTCATTAATAACGAGTTAGATGATGTTATTAATGGAATTTGTGATGTTCATACAAATATCTACCGTGTTATTTTAAGCAGTGGTAGTATATCAGGTTCTCCGACTGGCGCTATGCAATTAAATGCAAGCGTTATTTATAACGGGGATAGTGTTGTAAGAGCAATGGAATGGGTAAGTTCTAATCCAGCAATAGCTTCAATCAGTGGAAGTAGTGGAAGCGCTCTTGTTACTTTTAATACAAATGGAACTTGTACAATAACAGCGTCTGTTTATGGAAATCCAGCAAGCGATATATGCTGGATAACTGTCAGCGCTAGTCCAACGATGAACAATGAAATATTAATTAGTCCGAATACAAATTATATTCTGGAAGGAAGCAATAGAACATACTCTGTCTATTTATATGAAAACGGTGTTCAATCATCCGGTTCATTCGTTATTACGTGTAGCGGTAGCAATGTTCCTTTAACTGATTATATTTTTGCTCAAACCGATGGAAATCACTTTAAGGTTACAAATGTACTAAAAAACCTAATATCTCATCTGACAGTACAGTGCACAACAGGTTCTGTTGTAACTCCAAAAACGTTTGATATTTTCTTACGTGGTGCATGGCAATTCGATAACGCATAGAAAAAATATATGGAGGTAATATGCCAAATATACTAACTCAAGATATCGGGATGATAGCTTATAATAATTTTCAAAATTTCAATCAGTTATCATATAATTGCATAAAATATATGATGGATAATAACGAACTCGTGTGGAAATTATTAAAATATACCAGCCCCGACGCTTGGAATAAAGCAGATTTAACCCAAGAGGAAAAAGCGACTCTGATATATGCCGGACAGCAAGATAGTTCGAAATTTAATGTTTTCATGGACGGTAAGCAACCCGACGTTTTAGTAGATGAATGCACACTGGTTAGAATAATGCCTCAATATGCTATAGGTCAGAATCGTACAATTGGAGTTATAGAAATAAGCATGGAAGTATTTTCCCATTATAAAATAAATCATCTATCTAATTATACAACAAGAATTGATACGATTACAGGAGAACTTCTTGCTCTGTTTAATGGTATAAACATAGGTATATTAGGATTAATGGCTATTGATAGGATGATTGACCAAAGTTCTAGGTTGTTTCAGGCAGGTCAAATACCCTTTGGCGGAAAACAAATAATATTTGCAACTTACTCGGCATAAAAAATAAAATGGATATTACATATTATCTTACTTATGATTTGCCTATATCACATAAAAATATAAAAATATATCCGGTGACAGTAAAAGACTATTTGCTTTTTAATGTTTATTCCCAATGTCTAACAATAGACAAGAATAGTATTCCCGACCCAAAAATAATCTCAATGACTTATATGGAATATATATTTCGTATCACCGAGGAAAATCCTATAGATTATCCTTATTTAATATGGTATGATAGATTACTCCACATGTGTCTTAAGGAAGAGGATACATTTGAAAAAATAGAAGAAAGTATAAAAAGATATAGATATGACAAAAAAGGAAAACCCATTTTTACTATACGGGAAGAGACATATACATCAGATGACTTTGATGAAATTAAAAAAATAATAGCAGAGCAGAATTTAGTAGAGTTAATAGACGAGAATATTTCCAAAGAGGTTAGAGATTCTATGGAAAAAGCCAGAGAGTTTAAAAGAAAATTATCTGGTGAAAAAACTGCATCTGTTGAAGATTACATAATCGCTCTTTCTATTGCAACGGGGTCTACCCTAGAGTACATATATTCTTTAACAATAAGAAAATTCATAAAGAGTATAAGGAGGATGGATAATCTTATACACTATAAAATCTATCTGGCTTCATCAATGTCGGGGATGGTTGAGTTTAAAGATAAGTCGTTTATTAAACACTGGCTAACAAGTTTAGACGACGAAGATAAGTATGGAGATGTTACTGTAAGTCTGCAAGATATGCAAGACAAAGTATCATTCGACAGTGCTAAAAAATAGCATTTATTAAAAAAATACAGGAGGTTTAAAATTATGGCTATAAAGAAATTCTTGACAAGTGTCGCAGACGTTTTTGGGTATGACAACGATGACAATCTGCTTTTCGTAGCAAAGACACTGCTAGACAGTTCTATCGAAGTTTCTCTAGGTTCAGCACCTGTTCGTGGTGGACGTGGTAATCAATTGCTTTATACTTACTATCACACTGCGGAAATGAAATTTAACTTAACAGAAGCGCAATGGAATCTAGAATTGGTGGGAGCAACAGTAGGTACTACATACGAGCTTGGTAACTATTATGTACAAGAAACATTACCGATTACAGCTAGTTCTGGTTCTGTTAGTGAAGTGCCGTTAGCTTTCACAGGTACTACTATATATGGTTGGGCAACTTCTCCTTTGGGAGTTACTCAGAGAGTTACATTCAGCGGTTCGGCGGGTGGCTTTACTGTTACCGGGACTGAAACAAGCGGAAACTGGTGTATACGTTACTATACAGCCAATGTAAGTTCCGGAAAGAGTATTACCATTAAAGCAAGTATGATTCCACAAGTTGTGAAGTTAGTCATGGAAACTCAGTTGAATTCCGCTGATGTTACCACAAATAAAATCGGTATGGTACAAATCGTCATACCAAGGGGTCAACTATCAGGGGCTTTCACGATTTCGATGAAAGCAGATGGTGTTTCTAACACTCCTCTAACTGGTACGGCTCTCGCTTACACGCCTGTTGCTAGCAGCACAGCAGATGCGTGCGCGGTTGATTCATACTACGCTACAATCACTGAAATCATCGATAATACAAACTGGTATGATAGCATTTTGGCATTATCAGTTGCGGGTGGAAATTTCTCAATAGGAGTTGGTGAAAGTAAAACTTTGGTGGTTTATGCCGTTCCTTATACGGGAAGCTCTTTCAAAGTCCCTAACTCATATATTTCCTTTAGCTCTGGTTCAGCAGCGGCAACAGTTGGAGGAAGTACTGGTGTAGTTACAGGAGCATCGGCTGGTACAGCCATCATATCGGCTTCTGCTACTTCGGCTTCTTCGGTTAATGGCTCAGTCACAGTTACTGTTACAGCATAAATAATAGGAGCAGAATAAAATTTGCTCCTATCATATTAAGGAAAATAAAAAATGCCAAAAAGTATTGAAGAAAATAGAGACGAAAAAATTATAGAAAACAAGATAGAAGAAATTACTGAAAAACCCTTGCCGAAAGAAACTGTTGAGGAATCCACAAAAGTAGAAAAAACTATTGAGGAATCCACGAAAGATACACTAGCTTTAAATAGTATTCAGTTTACAATCCGTAGAGTTAGTGAGGGTGGATTATATGTAATCGATAGCAACGGAAATGGTACTGATATTGCTATCCCAAAAAAATATAAAAATAAAGTATTAAATGCTGGCGATATTATTTACATATCGAAAAGCGAATTATAAAGGAGGATTAGAATATGGCTTTAACTACAAAAGAAATTTATGACCTTGATAATTCAATGGTCGCTGCACAAAATGTGGAACTAGGAACAGTGCTAAATGCCCTGATTTCAAGTTCAGGAAGCACTGGTGCATTAAAAGTTGTGAGTGGAACAGTTTCACCAAGTTCCCCGTCTACAATAGTAGCTTCGGGATTATCGGTAATTGATAATGTTGTTGCGAGTTTGGAAGGAACACCAACGGTATATCATACATGGACTTCCGCATGCATTGTGGGAACAAATATTGTGGTTACTTGTTGGTCGGGGAGTGCTGCCCTAACTGGTGTTGTGAGTCCTATCGCTTCTAGCGGAAGCGCCAGCGCTCATTTTGCAAAAGTTTATTGGATGGCGCAAGGAACTGCCTAACATAAATTAAATACACCGTCATTAAAAAATGGCGGTGTATTTTTTAACTAAAAAATAAATGGAGAAATAATGGATACTGTTGAAAGAGTTAAATTGGAGATAAAAACTCCGGAAAATAAAACAATTGATTATAATGGGACAAGTATAGAAATAAACCCATTTATCGATTTTTCAGAACAAGTACTTTTAATCAATGAATATGTTAAAGATTTTTTTGGTGATATGACTGAAATCGTAATTCCGGAAACCAAAAATCATGTTTTTGAAGCAGAATGTAGATTAAAAAACTATATAATCCAACTCAACACGAATATTGATATGAGCGATATAGATAATAATATATATGTTGCCGATGAACTTTGGGAAACAATAACTAAAGAAATTAATAACTATTGGAATTTTAGAGAGAGACTAGAGTCGATTGTTTATGAAATAAAAGACCAAGTAAAACTAGACAATTCTCTTGGAAAAGTTCTTTCCGATTTATTAGGAAAAGCCGAAGGATTTATAGACCAAATAAACAAGATTTCCCCGGATGATATTAAAGAATTACAAAATGTCGGGACAGGACTTATTAATGATTTAGAGAAAGCCAATATCATGAGAAATCCTTCTGATTTAACTGCTATAGAGCAACCCCTAATAGATGAATTAAATGAGGGAATAAAAAAGGAATAAAATGATAGGTAGATTAAAACGTTCCCTCGGTGAACGCTGCCCGGAGTGCAGAAGCATACTTCAAATCAGAGTAAGAGATATAGGGGAAATAAGAAACGGGGTTCAGGTTGTTATTTCAGAAGAGTATATTGCTTGTTCTAATAAAAATTGCGGGTATAAAAAAGAAATGGAACAAAAAAGGATACGGAGACAAGAAGATGATTTAGCCTATTAAAAGGATAATTTTAAAACCTTCTTGTAGATTATAAGGAGGTAAAGATGCAATACAGATTAGGGTCAGCAACAGTTCCTACAATTGATAAAGTTAGAGAAGGCTTAGTAAGAGAAATAAAAAGAGCTTTATCTGAAAACAAAAATATATCAGATGAAAAGATGTTGCCAATAGAAAAAGAAATCGAAAAATATGTTAAAGAGCTTGCTAGTTCTGTAGCTCGTCATGATGAGTTGGGGGAATATTGGAAACAAGCAACAAAAGAAGTCGATGGTTTACCCGGATATTATCCCGTTACCGAATCGAAAAATTTACCTCTCGGCTCTCCTAATTTCGGGACTTTTCTTCAAAGAGGTTTGTTTGGATTGAGAATTCTCCTCGCCGGAATATCTGAAACTACTTCGGGACCTGATATTGCAATTGCAGAAAACGAACCGGGAAAACCGCTAATAGTAGATGGTCGAGGTATAGAATTAAAAAGCAGTAGTGCTAGTCTTGAGGCTTCAAAAAGAAATCTTGGAGTTACAGTAGGAGACATAACTATAGTAGAAAAAGCAACAAAGGATTTAGAATCTATTCTCGAAACAAAAGCAGCGGAAAACATAGCGGCTCTTAGCAGATTTATAACAAAAATATATTATCTTTTATGGATGCGTTTTGAATCTCCCGGAAATACGCAACACGGAAGCCTACGCTTAAGAGTTATGATATTATTTATGCGTTTAAAAATTCTTGAATTAATAAAAACACTAACTTCAAAACATGCCGCAAATGAACCACAAGTTTCAATACATAAATCAGAAATAGAAACAAAAGAAGGATTAGAAAAAACTTCATCTGGAGGAGTAACAGGAGGAGATATTCTTTTAAATAAAAGAAAATTTACAGTCAAAATACTATTCGGGGAAGTAGATACAACAGATATTAAACAAATTATGCGTCATGAAATTAAGGTTTTAAGTAGTTTCTATGCACAACGACATGATTTTATAAATGAGATAGAAAATAGTCCGAAAACGGCTCAAAAATTTTATGCTTTTATAATGGGAAAATTTATTAAAACTATGAAATTTAAAAATCTTGGAGAAATGTAATAAAAACATAAATTATAAAATACTTATTTTAAAAAAGGAGAATAAAAATGTTAGAAAATATTTTAATGATTGTTGCCGGATTAGCCGGATTAGGTGCATTTGTTTCTATTTTTATAAGTGTACTTAAAAAAATTGGTGTAATTAAAGATGGTCAATCTGAACAATGGTATCAAGGAATCAGCCTTTTTGTATTCCTTGCAGTAACAGTTGTTTACTTCTTAAAAGTACCTATTGTATGGTCAGATGTAAACGAATGGCTCAAGTTACTTACATTTATTTTGGGTTATGTCATTCAAATTTTGGGTGGTCAACTTACTTACAGCACCATTAAAGGTACACCTTTGTTTGGTTTTAGCTACGAGAAAAATCAGCAAAGAGCAGAAGCTAAAGCAAACGCTGGAAAAGAACCAGTACAATAAAATATCAATTTAGGAAGGGGCATATAAATTTTATGCCCCTTTCTTTTTTGGGAGGTATAATGGAAAAAACATGTATAAAATGTAATTTTAAAGGTAAGGAAAATCTATTTAAGAGCAACATATGTAAAGAGTGTTTGAAAAAATATAGAAAACAATGGAATGAATTAAATAAAGATAAAAGAAGAGTTTATCGAGAACAAAATAGAGAAAAAGCAAAAGAATATGCCAAAAATTATAGGGAGAAAAATAGAGAAAGTATTTGTATAGATAAAAAGATATATAGAGAAAAAAACAAAGAAAAAATAACAAAACACAAAAAAGAATATTGGGAAAACAATAAAGAGAGATTTCGAGAAAAAAGAAAAGAATATTATCAAGATAATAAAGAATTTATTAATAAATCAAAATTGATGAAAATTTTTGGAATAACAGTTGACGAATATTATCGTATGTTTGATTCTCAAAACGGAAAATGTGCTGTTTGTGGAAGACCCCAAAGCGAATGTTCAAGAGCGTTTGCTGTTGACCATATTCACATGACCGGATATGAAAATTTATCATCTACAGAAAAGAAAAAATATGTAAGAGGCTTGCTTTGTATTTCTTGTAACACTGCTCTTGGAAAATTACAAGATAATCCAGAGATACTACAAAAAGGAATAGAATATCTATTATATTATAATAGAAAGGAAAATAATATGACAAATAAATATTTTTTTGGTTTAGACCTTAGCCTTAATTCAACAGGCATTGCTGTATTTACAACCGATGATATGCAATTTGTAGAAACATCTACGATAGCTATTAATAAGTCTTCTCAAAATATGAGAGAGACTAAAAACAAACTGAAATATATCGGGGAAGAATTAATAAAATATAAAAAAGAATATAAACCGGAGTTTATAGTAACGGAACAAGGATTTATGCGTTATGTCAATTCAACAGCACAACTTATGAGGGTTGCCGGAGTTACAGAATATATATTTGCCGATATTCCTCAATACTGCGTTCCTTCTTCCACAATTAAAAAAAAACTAACTGGTTTCGGAAATTCAGAAAAAGAAAAAGTCGCAGATGCAATATTAAAAATTTATCCAAAAATAAGATTTACTACAACGGACGAAAGTGACGCTTGTGGTCTTTGTATTTATTGGGGTATTCAAGAAGGATGGATGAAAAACAATGCCACGCTCAACATTTAGAGATAAAATAACAAGTCCTGAACTTACCAAACAAATAAATCCAGAAAATATTAAATTGATGGAAAAATTCTTAAAGGATAAATCCATAAGAACTTCTCCAAAGACAATTGTTGTATACGAAAGTAACATGACAATGTTTTTTACATGGAATCTCTTATATAATGAAAATAAATTTTTTGTAGATATAAAAAAATTAGAATTTTCTGATTTTTTTTCATTTGCATCTACAGAACTTAAATTGGGGTCAGCTAGATTGAATAATCTCAGAAGCACGTTATCTTCTTTATCGTCTTTTATAGAAAAATTTTTGGATGAGCAATATCCAAACTTTCGCAACATAATTTTGCGAATTGTAGAAAGTTCCCCAAAGGAAACCCGAAGAGAAAAAACTATCTTGACTGATGAGCAAGTAGAAAATTTATTAGAACATTTAAAAAAGAATGAAAAGCAACAAGCGTGTTGGCTCGCCCTTGCGGTAACAAGTGGGGCTAGATTTACCGAACTTTTAGCTTTTGAAACTGATTTAATTGATGAAAATAGAACTGCTTTCGGTGATTTGTTTCTTGAAACAACAAAACAAATTCGCACAAAGGGAAGGGGAAAAAGCGGAAAATTGCTTTATAAATATATTTTAAAAGAAAAATTTTTACCTTATTATAAAGAATGGTTAAAAGAGAGAACCAAGATTTTAAAAGAAAAGAAATTAAATCATAATTTTTTATTTATTAAACAAGATGGAAATCCCGCAACAGGAGCTACAGTACGAGGATGGATAGACGGATTTGAAAAGTATTTAGGTGTACCTTTCTACGCCCACGCACTAAGACACTATTTAGTAACATTATTAAGTAAGAAAAATATACCCCAACCTTTAATCCAAGAATTAATGGGTTGGAGTTCTAGCGAAATGGTCCAAATTTACGATGACACATCAGCCCGGGATAGAATATATGAGGGATTAGAGAACTTAAAATTGTAGTTTTATGGCATTATTGAGGAGGTTTTATATGACAACAACTTCTGGTAGCAAAGTGGAAATCGTCTTTCCCATCATTACTGTCTTTGATATCAAAGAAATTGAAAAAGTAATGAAGGAAATAGGGGAGGTGTCAAATGGCTAGTGGTTTAGAAATTGTATTTCCTGTATCGATGGTATTTAATCCATCATCCGCAGATAGAACAATGGCGGGAGTAAATAATGCTTTTAAGGCTATAACAAATTCGGTTAATACCAGCACAGGTGCTTTACGAGGAGCAAGTCTTGCGGAAAAAGTATTTGGTTCATCACAAAATTTTCAAAAATATGTCGATGAAGCCGCAACAGGCGTAGGAAAATTAACAACAAAATTTGTAGATATTAAAAACCTAGCAACTGGAAAAATAATGTCAGTACCTATTTCAGAAATGAAAGATTTTACGGGTATATTAGGAACAAGCACTACGCAAATTTTAGAATTTACTAAGAAACAAAAAGCGATGGCTGAGGCGTTAGCAAAAGGAAAAATAGAAATAGTAGGACATTCTGAATCAACTGCAAAATTCACCGAATCCGAAAAACTCAATGTAAAACAACTAGAAGCAGTACAAAAAGAAATGGTAAACTATGGAAATACCGCCGATAAGCTCGATACACGACTAAAAAATATGCGTGGAAAACAAGCACAGTTAGCCAAAGACGCAGTAAAAGACCTTAGAGCAGAAATAGTTGCTTTTGAAGCGAAAAGAAAAGCTACCACAGCTACTACCGCAGACTTAATAAAACTCGAAGATGCGTATAAAAAAGTCGGGGTTGCTATGGAAGGAACCAAGATGGGAGCAAACGCCTTTCAAGAATGGAGTTCAAGAATCGGCAATGCTGTTAAACAAACTATCGCTTATTCTTTCTCTATAGGTTTAGTGTATAAAGCCCAACAATTGTTCAATGATGCTGTAAAATATGCCATTGACTTGAATACCGAAATGACAAAGATTCAGGTTCTTCAAGCAGAAGGTGCAAAAACACCTGAAGAAATCAACACGCTTGCTAATTCTTTTAATAAACTCGGTCAAGAAATGGGTGCTTCCACTCTCGAAATTGCAAAAGGTAGTGTTGAATGGTTCAGACAGGGTAGAACAGTTGATGAAACCCAAAAACTTATGAAAGCATCTATGATGCTTTCTAAATTGGGTGCTATGGAATCTGCTGATGCTACTAACTACCTTACCTCTATTACAAATGCTTTCAAAATAAGCGTTGGGGATACTACAAGTGTTGTTGATAAGCTTATTGCGGTAGATAATATTGCAGCAACTAGTGCGGGTGAACTTGCTACCGCTTTGAGATATACTTCTGAATCGGCTGCTTTAGCTGGTGTTGAAATGGAACAATTAATTTCATATATTGGTACTGTTTCTACCGTTACCAGACAGAATGCAGAAATGATTGGTCAAGCATTCAAAACCATGTTTGCTAGAATGACCCTTATTCAAGGCGGTGGTACAGATGAAGAAGGTTGGACAATCAGCAAAGTAGAAAAAGCTTTAACCGCTGTCGGTATTGAAATGAAAAAAGCCGATGGCACTTTCCGTAACATGGGTGATGTATTAGAAGATACTGCTGCCAAATGGGATACTTTAGGCGAAAGAGAGAAAATCGAAATCGCTGTTGCTATCGGTGGTGTACGTCAAAAAGAGGCGTTTCTTGTTTTGATGGATAATATGGATAAAGCTCTCCAATATCAAGCAGCCCAAACTGATGCTACTGGTTTAGCGATGAACCGTTATGGGTATTATCTTGAAAGTGTTCAGGCTAAACAGGGTAAACTTACCGCAGCAATGCAAGCTCTTTATGGAACAATAGTTAATTCCAATATGGTAAAGTGGTTTTTAGATGCTGGTCTTGCTATAGTACAATTTGTAAGTGCTTCCGGAGGAATAATACCTATACTTACAGAAATAATTGCATTAATGATTCTTTTTAATAGAGCATCAATTATAGGAACATTAACAAAAGGATATAGTGGTATAACAAATTTTATTGCGGGGCTTAAACTTTTAGGAATTAATCTTCGTTTTGTTACCGTTTCAACAAATAACTTGATTATTGCTCAACGATTAGCAATAGTTACTAACAATACAGAAGAAGCCGCATTAATTGGAGTAGCACTTGCTTCAAGAACCGCCGCAGGGGGAATGGCGGTTTTTAATGCGGCTCTCGGTGCAATTGGAATAGTAATGATGGCGGCAGCGGGTATTTACCAATATTTTAAAAAGAAAGCCGACGAAGTAAAACAAGCCCACGAAGAAGTAACAAAATCCATCGAGGATTATATAACAAAATTAGAAGAACTTCCGAGTGTTTTGAAAAATGCAGAATCTATTTATAAACAAATTACTGTCCTTTTAGAAAAACAAAAGACTATTGGTTTGTCTACAGAAGAAAGCGATACTCTAACATCTCTCTTTAATCAACTATACAAGTTAGCCCCCCAATTAATTTGGGGATTTGATGAGATGGGTAATGCAATTCTTAAAGATATAGTAAGTTTAAAAGAGCTTATGATAGCTACCGAAGAATATGCATTACAAACTGAGTTAAGTGGTAAAAATCTTATAACATATTTTACTGATAAAGTCGACCAATACGAAGAAGAAAAGAAAAATATTGATATTTTAATTTCAAAGCAACAATATTTGCAAAATGTATATAGAATGTCAGCAGAAGAA
>Ga0315294_10004065_pt1 | contig 15947 bp, 20 predicted proteins | sample YL17G13_40_MG_FD_203626 | JGI IMG/M metagenome (GOLD analysis project Ga0315294, IMG submission 203626) | Sediment microbial communities from Yellowstone Lake, YNP, Wyoming, USA - YL17G13_40 | ecosystem: Environmental > Aquatic > Freshwater > Lake > Sediment | place: USA: Wyoming | collected... | reverse complement strand
CGGGCGACCTGGCTTTCCGCTTGCGCGGACTACAGTTGCGGGTCAGCGCCGGACTTGTACCGGCTTCGCCATTGAGCCCTCCCTTCCGGGGGAGCGGGCACCCTGTCTGTGTGTATTCAGTTGTTGGCGAAGAGTCTAAGTGCAAGGCCGTCACATGTCAAGTGACATTCAGCGTCTGACATTCAGCGTCTGTCGCCTTTGCCCTGTGCCTGGTCCATGAGCACAGTCAGCCCCAGTGCCACATGTATCAGGAGAAGGGCGGTGTCGGCAAAGGGGTGGTTCGCACGACGGGCCCGAAGTTGAAGGCCGCTGCGAGCGTCGGTTATCCCGAGCGTGCAACAGCACCATGACACCAGGGCACCTGCGTTGTGGTGGAGATGTTGATCCGGTATGGGCAGCACCTCAACGGCCGGGGGGGCCTCCGATTCGAGGCTTCCCCTGGTGTCGTTGACTTGTGCGCAGGCGATTCGTGTCGCGATACTCCCGACAATAGCAGGGTTGGCAAAGCATCAAAGCAGCCTCCAAGTGCGCCAACTCGGCGAGATCAGGGGCACGGATGCTCCGTTCGCGGGGTCGCTGCCCGAGCCGCCGGAGGCTCAGCTCGAGGCCCTCGCATGGCTTCCACGCGCAGTGCTCGTCGAGATGAGGCTTGTCCAGAGTCTTGCTGTGAGGTTAGACCACATGAATAGCTCCGCTAAGGATACAACGAACCCGGCCGATCCCCGTTATGAACCAATGGGCCTGGAAGAGGCTGGGAGAGTGATGTGGCTTCGTAACAACTACAGACCGCTGGGTGATCTCCCTCCCACTTCTTTGCCATTGTGGAAATCCCGCCAAGCGAAGAACTCCATCGTATTCACCCAGGCGCTGTTCACCCCAATCCCCTTCAGCCGAAGCAGCTGCCGTACCTTCTCTACCTCAGGGTCCGCTGACCGGCGAATGGCCTCGACCCGCTGCGCTTCCAGCTCATGAATCTGCCCCTGGATGAATTGCAGCCGCATGTACTCCCTCTCCAGCCGGGCCCTCAGCCCCTCCAGAATCGGTCGCCCATCCCGCAGCCGGATTGCACTCACCTGTTCCACAAATGCCGACCCGATGTCCAGCCTGACTCCCTGGCCGGCCAAGAGCCCCTTCATCCGGTTGACCTGCTGGGTCCTCTCCGCCTTCAGCTCTTCCAACTCCCGATGAAACTGCCGGCGGTCCTCCGCTTCCACCCCAGGCATCCGCACCACGTGCCACACCTTCTTCTCGTCCCGCTCGTACCGCATCAGCTGATCCAGCAGCTTCGCCACATCCATTCGGTCCGTCTCCCTGGCACCGCCCGGCACACCGTCCCGGCACCGTCCCGGTGTTCCTTCGGAATGTCCTGCCGGGAGGGCAGGTGTCGCCCGACGAAACCGCCGATTGACCTCGATGCTCGACGAGTGCACCACCAGGTTCTCAACCCCCGCATCCTCCAGGTAGCGGTCCAACCACATCGTCCCGACCCAGCACCTGCGGTACTGGGCAGGTGTGTCCTTCGGGAGAAGCCATCTCGTCCCGCTTCATAGCAGCTCACTACCCGGGCGGTCTCCGGCAAGCCAAATCGTTTCTTCGCTAGCTCGATCTCCCTTTGCAGGCCTTCCAGGTCCCTTGCCGGGATCGTTCGCACCCGTGGCCTCTGCCCAAAACCCACACTGAACCCTAGCTTCCACTCAATGTTGCCCAGTTCAAACGCCAGGTATAGAACCGGATCTTCTACGCTGTACTTCCTCGTGCGGGTCGCTGCCGTGTCCATTGCTCCTCCTCGTGTATGTCTTCGATTGGACGGAGCTTACACGCAGCGGCCCGATCCGTTCAATCCCTAGCCTTCATAGTATCTAATGGCCTCGAGCTTCGCGCAGCACCCTGAGCTTGCGAGGGGCAGCTGACCCGGCAGGCCGGGCCTTCGGGGCTTTCTGGACACTCTCCCGGGGGACAACCGCATCGCCATGGAAACCGCCGGCACCGGATTGTCCCGAAAACGCCCCGGGGATGTGCGAATTGTCGACGGGGCTTGTTCTGTGCGGAGTCGAAGAATCGAAGCCGCCGGGCAGGTCCGCTCCTGACCCATGGCGCCAGGCGGCGGACATCGTCCCGAGTCCCCGCTGGATCAGTGTTATGGGGTGGGGCGGCTCAGGGCCAGTCCGGGCCCAGGACTCCGTCGGCCGATCCCCCTTGACATCAGCGCCTCCATAGACGTTAGGCAGCAGGGTGATTTCATAGGCACCCGACCAAGCAAGAGCGCGTGTAGGAGAGTAGATGGTCATGGATTGATTGTGAGCAGTGGACTTGGCAGTAAGGGAATGAGTAAGAGAGAAACCAGCCCGAGCAAGACTGTGATGTACCGTTCTGCCTCCGGCGGCACATCCATTACGAAGGACGAGATGTTCGCCGCAGCATGGAACGCCATGGCTGGCAAGATGCTGCCGCTTCCAGTGACCAATACCGTCATGATTGCAGACCAGGCGATTAGGGAGTACGCATAGTGCCAGAACGCCCCCTTCTGGTGGGAGGTCGGGACTTGGAACATTGGCAGATGCCAGAGTGCCCATACCAGCCCCACGGCAACGGTTCCACCAACCGAACCCAACATCCTCACTAGCAGAGGCAAGGCGAAACCTCGCCACCCGACTTCCTCCGAACTGACAACATAGAGCTGGCCCATGAGGAGAGCGAGCCATCGTTGCCTGGGTCGGCGGAATATGCCTGTGGGTCTGGCAACTTGGCGCCAAGAATGAATACCAGTGCCAGCGAGGTATATCGCTGGAATCGTGAAGATAGCGAGAAGCCACCATTGGATGCCGATCGGCCAATGGAGGATTCCCCGGGCAAGCTGATTGGTGGAGCCTGAGGCACAGGCAACGGCAACTGCCGCCAATGTAGGTCCTGGAAGACCAAGCCAGTAGAGAGCGCATCCTCGCCCCTTTTCGATCGATAGGCTCTGCCTCGCAATCTGCAGATGAAGAGCCCACGTGAACCCAAAGGCGAAGACGACATAGGCTATTAGCTGCGTCATGGGCGATGTGGTTAAGAGGTTTGTGGGAGAAATCATCATCGATACCCCTGCGCGCAATCACAGGTTCTACGGCACTTGGGCTCGCGAATGCAAACCGACGGAACTGCGACGCGCGAGTGTGAAGGACGCGTTTGGTGGGTGTCATACGGCGCCTTCCGTCCGCGAATCCCCTCACGGAGCACCCTCAAGAGCGCAAGATTGAGTTCGATGCCAGGGCTGGACTGGACTGTGGGGTGGGGGAGGCCGGGAGAGAACTCGGCGAGAGCCACATACGCCGTCAGGGCCTCACTCGGTGTACACAAGAAGACCAGGAGGGTCGTCTTGCGGGGCTGCCCGCCCCGGAGGTGTTTGCGGTCCAGCGCCAGCAGAGGAAGAGGCCTTCGGTTTGGCCTGCGCCCTGGCCTCCATTCCGAGATCCGAACTGCATCCGCCGAATAGGCCGCCGGACTAGTCCTCGCGTCAGTCTCATAGACCTCGCGCTCGGCGGTCTTGGCGTCGAGCTGGGTGGTGCGGATCGGGTGGTGGTATAGGAACCGCTGCACATGGTCGATCGGCACACCCTGGCGAAGCATCTGTGTCGTCCTCCAGTTCCGGCAACCATGCGGATGGATGTGTGGCAGTTTCGGGCCTCTGGCGGTTCTCTGGACAACACGCCAGGCGGAGTTGGGGGAGAGGGGGCCTTATCGGAGACTGGGCCTACTCCTGGCGGTCTCGCACCGAACAGGGTGTCCTATCGGGATGAGGGTCAATCCCAAAAAGGTGGGTCTCAAGCCAGGACCATGCTTGTGTCTCTCATGCTGAGACGAAACAGTCACGGTAACACCTGTCCGGTCCGTCGGTGATCCTTGCTGGCCGAGACGTGCCGCCCATGCCCTTATCCGATGGAGGCGGTCCGTATCTTGAGCGTGCCCCGTTGCCTGTGGTCGACCAGGTCGATGTCGTCTCTTGCGCATGGTCCGGAAATGCCCTGCCCCGATCTCGCGGCGACACGAGGGCAGGTCCGGTCGACACGCCGGAGGACGCATGGGCCCGACCGCTCAGACGGGGCGCTCAAGGAGCAGGGCCGATTGGGAGCCCCGATTGTGAATCGCCAGAGCCTGCCGCGCTTCATCCGGGGTACATCCAATCAGGAGCTTGACCTCTGAATCAGCCTTTCTGGCGTCAATTGTGCAGAGAACGCCTGTGACAACGGATGATCCGAGGCTTCCGACCCAAACGTCGATACCCTCGCGATCGCTGGAGACCGTGTTTTCGAGGTATCCGTAATCCATCGGGTAGATCAGATCAGGCTCGGTGGGTTCCACGGAGCCTCGTGGGCGGTCAATGTGTATCGAGTGCGAAGCGCCCAGCCCGTCAAGCGCTTGCCAGAATGCCATGTTTTCCCTCTCGCGCGGTCTAACCTCGTGCCTGCCTGAGCTGCAAAGTCCTGCTGCAGGCCCCGTGTTTCATGTGGGGATTCCTCTGCGGAGGCCGGCGCTCCCAGAAGAACCTCATGTCAGACGCGGTCCTGATGCCCTGTAGGTTTCATTCCGGGCCCAGCGCCGAGGATCTGCGCCGGGCCGAGGTATACGTGCGGCCCAATCGGCGGGCGCCCCGCAGAATCCGCCCCGGGAGACTCGGCGCGCGCCCTCGCTCTCGCCTGATGGACATTGGTCATGGCAACCCAAAGAGGAAGTCCGCGTCCTTCTCGGGGCACTCAAGCATGGTCTCCGACAGGCCAATGGGCGCGTACAGCATGTGCTCAGGAGCTTCGATCCGCGCGACGACCGGCCAGGCATCCGGTGGCAGCGCGGCAGGAACCGTCGCCAGCGCGCAGTGGTTTTCCGAGGTCTCGGCTACGAAACGCGTCCCGTCGGCAAGTGTGATAACAAAGGCCAACCCTCCCAGGAGTGTGTCGTCCGGATCGATTTCGCCGTTTGTGTTCGAATCGAAGTAGGCACAACCGGTGAAGAACGTATCTCCGACCAGATAGGGAAACGACGTACTTGTCGCCTGAGGGACAAAGGGTGAAGACCCGCAGGCACCCAGCATCAACACCAGGAAGCAGCAATACGGGAGAACCACTGGCGTCTTCATACTCAGCTCCCCTCTCTCGAAGGACGGGTTCGGGCAAGAGCCTGAGCCGACTCTGCCCGGCTGTGGGCAGGCGCAAGCCTCTGTGCAGGCGAGGCGATCAAGCTCCGTCCAGATGATTGTCGCCCTGACGAGAGCTCCTGTCCGTTTCCGATCGGCCGACTTCACTTGGTGTTGGGCAGGGCCTCCTTCAGCTGATCATCATTCCGCGCCGGCACCCTGGGCGCCGCTGGCAATTCAGCCTCCCGGATCGGCATCCCGAACGGGGACTTCGTCGTGTTCTTACTGACTGGCGCTGTGCAAGACCATGTCTGCGCGACGCCGAAGGCTTGAGCGCTCCCATCACTAACTGACGAACCCGGCCTAACTGCTACCGTTCAGCTTCCCGCGGACCCCCAAGCAGAAGATGCCTCCGCTCGTGGAATTCGCTGGACTGTGGCGTCAGCAGGCCACAACCTCCGGTAGCCGCAGGTGTCGCTGCACACGTCACGTCTGCGCAGATCCAGGTCAGGGGAGGCATGGAGATCCTATCCCGAGTGGAAGAGCCCGGCCCGGGAACCGCCCACGCTGGCGGCTCTCAGCACACACCTGTGCTATGGCCAGGCGCAGGCTATTGCGGGATTCGATCGCGATGAGCCAGGGCGGCCATGGTCGTGCGTCTTGACCTGCCGCCCCGATACGAACGGCTCCTGCTGACGCGGAACCCCTGCAAATCCCCGTCCCCCTTCTGACCGATACCTGATCGCCAGATGGTGGTTGACAGCGAACCCGAGTTGTTATAACCTATGTCACATAGTATGATGGTTATTGACGGATGTCAAGAGGGCAGTAGCGGCGGTCCCTGGGTAGGAGGCCCGAAGCGTGTTGCCAGCGATCGCCGCAGGGTTTCCTTCCACTGGATTGAAGGGACGCCAGCTATTCCCCCGCAAGAATGGTCAGGGGATGACGTGGTCTCCGCGCGGTGGACATTCGGAAGGCTGGCGCGTTGGGAGTCGCGTGCCACCCGCTTCTGTCGATTGATGCCGGGCCCCGAGAGGGAGAAGGCGATCTGGTGGCCTCACGAGCGCATGGCGTCCCCTCAAGAGGCGCGTGGCAACCGCCGATCGCATAGGAGTCAGCTATGAAGAAGATCGTGTCCATCCTGCTGGTCGTGATCATCTTTGCCGTCGTCCACGAAGGCACCCACGCCCTGACGGCAGCGCTTGCCGGCGAGTATCAGGCGTTCCACGTCAGGCCTTTCGGTCTTGAGGTTACGTACATCACTCCCGTAAGTGAGAGACACGGGATCCAGTGGGCCTTGATTGCGGGATCCCCCAGTGTGATCACCGTCCTGATCGGGTACGCCGTCTTTGGTGTCCGGCACCGGATTGCGTCCACCGGGCTGCCCTTCCTCAGGGGCCTTGGGTACTATGCAACCGCCTTGTTCATGCTTCTGGACCCCATCAATCTGGGAGTTGGATCGTTCATCTATGGGGGTGATGCCCCCGGGGTCGCGGTTGGGCTTGGGGTGAGTGTCCTGGTTGTTCAGGGGATCTCACTGGCGGTCCTGCTGCTCAATCGCGAATTGATCGTCCGGGAGCTCTTCCCGGTCTTCCAGATACAGACGAAACATCCCCTCTTCCAGCCGTTGAGATGGAGACGAAAGGCTTCATAACCTTTCGCGGGCCGGCCACTCGCCAACCTGCGAGCAGACAACGCGCCGGTCAACGCATTATCTCTTCCTCCGTATGGGGTGGGAGGAGACACCCAGGGTTTGCCCGGGGATGCCGGGCGGCCAAGGCAACGCGATCAGCCATCGGGGGTACAAGGTGCAGGCGCGTGTGGCAGTGGCCAGGGCTGGCGGGCAGGCTCGCAGCCGCTCAGAGCGTCTGAGAGCCGGCCAGAGAGCGCGCTCCGGCGAGGCCTCCTGGAGGGAGAGGCGGAGGAGACTGAGCTGGTGGACGGCGGCAGCTTCCGGGGAGAACAGGATGCCAGACGGGATCTCTCAGAGAACTCCAGAGGCCATTGCGGCTGAGATCGACGCCCACATCCGGGGTTTGGTGGTCAGGAACATGCCTGGCGTGCGCGCCGTTCGGAGCCGATACTCTCGCATGCTGGCCAAGGCTGACCCGGCATTCGTCCTGGCCGTCTCCAGATCGCTGCTTGAACGCTATGGGTTGCGCAGCGTTGCGTACGAGTTGATCTTGCAACACAAAGCCGCCCTGCAGCGGATCGGGCCGTCAGAGCTTGAGGAGCTCGGGCGCGGAATCGATAGCTGGTGGTCGGTAGATTCCTTTGCGCGCACCCTGGCGGGGCCGGCATGGCGCGAGGGATACGTCGGGGACGACCTCTTTGTCCGATGGGCGCGTTCTCACGACCGGTGGTGGCGAAGGGCCGCGCTCGTCAGCACCGTGGCCCTGAATGTCAGGTCTAAGGGCGGGCATGGGAACGTGGGGCGCACACTCAAGGTATGCCGCCTGCTGGTGGATGATCACGACGACATGGTGGCCAAGGCGATGTCGTGGGCCTTGCGGGAACTCATCGTCCACGATCCGGCGGCGGTCAGAGGCTTCCTGGAGCGGTATGCCGATCAGCTAGCGGCGCGGGTGAAGCGCCAGGTCCGGAACAAGCTTGAGATCGGACTGAAGAATCCCACCTCCGGCGTGTCTCGAACGCGGAGGTCGAAAGCTGGCCGCCAACAGCCGCGGACGCAGCTCTCCAGGCGCGAAGCTGATCGCCAGTAAGGGTGAGCCGCCAGGTCAGGTCCCAACGCACTTGTCGGGCATACCCGATGGAGCGATCGCCACGGAGACCGGGACAGCTCCAGGGCTGCCCGCGTGTTCTCCGGCGCCAGCCGGGCGCGGGGAAGCTTCTCTCGGGCTTGAACGAAACAGGCTCAGGCGAGGCGGTCGGACGGCGCCCGATGCGCCCGCCTGGCGCAGAGGCACAGGGTTCAGGAGCCCACGATCCTGCTCGCCTGTAACTGGTAAACGTCGAAAAGGGGGTTGACAACGAAACCGGAATGCTGTAACCTGTAAGGCACATGATACGGGTTATCCACTGGAGGTGAGGGCGTGGCGCCAAGCGCTCCTTCGGTCAGTGATCTGAAGCTTGTCGGCGGTGAGCTCTGCCTGGATTTCGCCAACACGGTTGATTGGCACGCCAGCGATGCCCCGGTAGAGCGGCTGGTCGACTACGACAGCCTGGTATCGTGGAGCCGGGCTGCCGGCATCCTGGACGGGGCGGGCGAGAGACGGCTTCGGCGCGAGGCGGCCAGGAATCCGGCCGCGGCCCAGAAGGCTCTGAAACATGCAATCACCATTCGGGAAGCGCTCTATCGCATATTCGTGTCGGTCGTTCACGGGCAGCCGATCGATGCCTCCGACGCGGATGTGCTCAGCGAGGCCCTGGCACAAGCGCATGACCACCTGCGGGTGGTGCCCGCCGGGAATGGGCTTGAATGGCAATGGGCGGGCAAACCCCAGGATCTCGAGCAGATGCTCTGGCCGGTTGTCCGTCCTGCCGCGGACCTGCTCACTTCGGACAGGCGGTCAAGGCTTGGGCAGTGCGCCGACGATCGTGGCTGCGGCTGGTTGTTCTTGGACACGAGCAAGAACCATAGGCGGCGCTGGTGCGCCATGGAGGATTGCGGGAATCGCGCCAAGGCCCAGCGGCATTGCGAGCGTTCGCGGCGACACGAGGCAGTCCCTCGATATGAGGGCAGGGGAACACGTTGATGGCAGGGCACCCATCCCGGGGCAGAAAGCCAACTGGCCCGCCGCGAAGCTAAGACTGTTTCACGGGCTTGCCAAAGACGGAGACCACAGCGAGCAGGAGGCCCTCTGCAATGACCCACATCGCACACAAGCTCATGCGACATGTCGCGGCACAGGGGTGGGCCGGTCGGATCGTGCCCATCGAGCACCTGTCAGATCTCGAAGAGAGGATTGTGGGGAGCGGCCTGCGGGGGCTGATCGACGATGAGTTCTACCGAGAGCGACTCAGTGGCTTTGCCTTCCGGGCTCCGCCGGAGCTTCAGAATCCCCGATCGATCATCATCCTCGCCGTACCTGTGCCGCAGGTTCACACGATCTTCCACTGGAAGGGAGATCGGTTCCCCGCAATTCTCCCCCCGACCTATGTCGGCTATCGTGCGACATCCGAGCGCGTCCGTGCTGGCCTTGGCGCCTTTCTCGGCCAGGAAGGTTATGAAGTCACAAAGGCGGACCTGCCTCTGAAGACCCTGGCGGTTTGCAGCGGGCTTGCCGAGTATGGCCGGAACAACATCTCGTACATCCCCGTATGGGGGAGCTTCTTCCAGCTGGTCGGCGCCCTCTCGGACCTGCCCAGCCCAGACGACCCATGGGGGAGCCTCCGAATGATGGAACGCTGTGAGTCCTGCATCGCCTGCCTCTGCGCATGCCCGACCGGGGCCATCACCCAGGACCGCTTTCTTCTGCACGCTGAACGGTGCATCACCTTTCATAACGAACGGAGTGCCGCTTTCCCGGCCTGGATCGACCCTGCCTGGCATACCTGTCTCCTCGGCTGCATGCGTTGCCAGAGCGTCTGTCCCGAGAACAAGGGAGTCCTTTCATGGGTGGAGGAGAGGGAGGAATTCTCCGAAGAGGAAACCCGTCTTCTACTGGCTTGTGCACCCCTTGAAACCCTGCCGACTAGCACAGTGGAGAGATTGCGCCGGCTCGACATACTGGACGACCTCCCAATCTTTGCGCGCAACCTGTCGGTCCTCCTCAGCGCATAGCCATTACCGGCCGATGCCCTCGCTGGTAGGCCCGGGTGTCGCGTCGGCGGCGCAATCCGGTCGTGTGTCCATCGGCTTGTGCTGACGGGAACCCAGCATCGGCCTGGACGCGGATAGATCATGGGGACGGTATGTCTGACAGGTGCGCCTCCGAATGGAACGACGCTCCTGGGATCCGCACGACAGGACCTGCCTCGACCCTGAGCTGGCGCAGGCACTAGGTCGCGCCGACCCGCTGCCGCGGCGCGTTTTGTGTCGCCATTCGGGTTCGGCCCGCAACGGAGGTCATACTGCCGGCTGTTGGTCTCCATGCAGGTGCGCTGTGCTATGACACCACGGAGAAACCCCTGGTGGACAAGAGCCCTCTTTCTCATGGGCTGGGCGTAGCTGCCGTAGCCATGCCGTCGGGGCTCACCGCCCGGGGGAATCCCTGCGCGATGCTGGCGTTGGATCTTGCTGGCCTGGCCGTCGTGATTGTCTTTTTCCGAAGGCCCTTGACAGCGCCGGCCACCCGGCAGCTCTTATTGGTGGCCTCCTGGCCAATGACACCGCGATCGTTGCTCTGCTCAGGTAGGCCGGACGAAGCTCTCTGCCGCAGATCACGGACCGGACCTTTGGAGATTCCCATTCGTGAACACATCCGACGAAGACGCTACAGTCCTCTTCGGCGGGGCCCAAGTTCCCAAGACACAAGGCGTGGGGAACGGTCTACGATCCCAAGCGCCCGGCTGTTCCTGCCCAGGATACAGGCCGCGAGGCTTCCCTTCTGTGAACCGCATGTATGCGGCGCTGAGAGGATGAGGACAGGCAATGCACGAATTCCTACTCGATAGGCTCGTGTGCCCCATGTGCCACGGGTGCCTTGAGTGGACCATTGTGGATGCTGCCGGCGGCAAGATCAAGACAGCCGAGGCAAGCTGCGCTTCATGCTCGGCCTCCTATCCTGTGATGGAAGGAGTTGCCCTCCTTCTGACTCCGGAATTGCCGCGAAAGGATATGTGGGAGCAGCTCGAGAGCCAACTCGGTCGTCAGGTCCGTGCCCACCCGGAGGTTGAGCGCAAGCTGATGAAGGTGCCCGTGAACACCCTGACACCGGCGGACCAATTCCTTCGCGGCCTTCTGTTGGAGGAGCGTGGAGAGCACGAGCAGGCAGCGCAGGTGATCGGACAGGCGAGCCGCGGCCTATACACTCCGGAGTATCTTGCCTGCGCTGACAGCATGATTGGCCATCTCATTGGGCAACTTGCCGGGGTCGATGAGCCTGTCTTTGACCTGGCGTCCGGACGCGGCCGACTCGTCGAGGAGATGCTGCGGAGGCTCAAGAGCCCTGTCGTGGCGACGGATTTCAGCCCGCGCGTACTGCGCGGCGACCTCCGGCGCTGGCAGTGGCTCGGCATGCATGACCGTGTCAGCCTGCTTTCATTCGATGCAAGGCGGACGCCGTTTGACGACGGCGCCGTCAAGACGATGACTTCTTACCTTGGGTTGCCAAACATCGAAGAACCCGGGCATCTCCTCCACGAGTTGCGCCGTGTTGTGTCGGGCAAGCTGATTGCCGTGATGCACTTCTTCCCTGAGGACGACGAAGCCAATCGAGAAGCCATCCTGCAAGCAGAACTCCAGACGATGCTCTATCGCCGGACGGCTCTGGCCGCATTCCTGGCGGCTGGCTTCGATGTGGAAGTGGCATGCGTCTGTATGAGTAGAGCTTGCCCCACTCCACGGAGCATCGTGCTCGATGGGGTGGGCATCGACGCGCTACCCGTGGCAGAGACAACCCTGGAATGGTGCGTTCTGGTTGCGCAATGACGTCGGGATCTCGGTTCGGCGGTTGTCAGACCACGCGGTACATAGGCCGTCTTTGGCCAGCGCGATCTGCCTTGCCTGATAGGGGTGGCCTCGCGTGCAGTTGGCAGGTTGCGCGCGGTCACTCTGCATGCTGCAATGACCTGCCTGCAATGGCGGGGAGATTCAGCCGGCTCGACATCCTGGACGACCTCCCGATCCTTGCGCGCAATCCGTCGTTCCTCCGCAGCGCAGAGCCATTACCGGCTGATGCCCTCGCTGGTAGGCCCGGGTGTCTCGTCGGTGGTGCAATCCGGTCGTGTGTCCATCGGCTTGTGCTGACTGGACCGCAGAATCGGCTTGAACGCGGGGAGATCCTACGGACAGTATGTCTGCAAGAGGCAAGCGGGCGGGACCACCAGCGAGGGGCCTGTCACAACCGGCGGCGGGTGGCGGTGAGGGAGTGAGGATGGCAAGCGGCGTCGGTCATAGGCTAGGAGCGATCTACCGCGAGTACCCGCGGGCGTTCTGGTCACTGGTGGTGGTGACGTTCATCGACCGCCTGGGCGGGGCGCTGCTGTTCCCGTTCTTCGCCCTGTACATCACCAGCAAGTTCGGCGTGGGGATGACGGAGGTCGGGATCCTGTTCGCGCTGTGGTCGGTCTCGAGTTTCATCGGAACCGGACTCGGTGGAGCCCTGACGGATCGCATCGGCCGCAAGCGGATGCTGATCTTCAGCCTGATCTCGACGTCGCTGAGCAGCCTGATCATGGGTCTGATCGACTCCCTGCAGGCTTTCTTCATGCTGGCGTTGCTGGCCGGGATCTTCACCGACACCGGCGGGCCGGCCCAGCAGGCCATGGTGGCCGACCTGCTACCGGAAGAGAAGCGGGCGCAGGGGTACGGCATCATCCGGGTAGCCTTCAACCTGTCCGTGACGATCGGGCCGGCCATCGGCGGCTTCCTGGCCTCGCGCTCCTACCTGCTGCTCTTCGTGGCGGATGCTGTCATCAGCCTGGGGGTGGCCGTGATCGTCGCCCTGGCGCTGCCCGAAACTAGGCCGCAGGCACCTACTGAGGCGAAGCGTGACAGCGTGGCGCGCACATTCGCTGGCTACGTCCGGGCGCTGCGCGATCGCGTCTTCATGATCTTCCTGGCCGCCTGCATGCTGATGACCTTCGTGTACATCAACCTGAACACAACCCTGGGCGTGTATCTGCGGGAAGTCCACGGGATTGCCGAAGCGCGCTATGGGCTGCTGATCAGCCTGAATGCGGCCATGGTGGTTCTGTTCCAGTTCCCGATCACCCGCCGGATCGAGAACCTGCCGCCCATGTTGATGATGGCTGTCGGGACGCTGCTGTACGCCATCGGATTCGCCATGTACGGCTTCACCGCCACGTACGGCTTCTTCATGCTGGCGATGGCCGTGATCACTGTAGGCGAGATGATAGTGGCCCCGGTCTTCCAGGCTCTGGTCTCGAGCATGGCGCCCGAGGACATGCGCGGCCGCTACATGGCTGTCTCGGGGATCATCAGTTGGGCGCTCCCGTTCGCGATCGGGCCCATGATCGCCGGAGCGATCCTCGACAACGCCGACCCCCGCTGGCTGTGGTACCTGGCCGGGGTGGTGGGCATGGTGTCCGTCGGCGTGTTCCTGCTCCTGCATCGCTCCCGCCAGGGCGCGCGGGTCGCGGCCGCCGCTCCAACACCGGGGAAATGACACGAGTCGGGGGAGCCTCCGGCCCCGCTGTGCGTTCTGGCCGGATCTGGTGAAAGGCGGCAGACGCGCGGGAGAGCTTCGCGGACGCGAAGCTTCGAGAGGCCGCGTCAGGCCAGGCCCGCTCCCGCCCGTGGCTCAGAATCAGGGACTTGGCGTGGGACCACAGCAGGGGCAGGGCGGATCCGCCCGAAGGTGAGGCGCCAGCTGCGATGGTGACGCTGGCGTCGAAGGAAACTCGCAGGGCGTCGGCCATCTAGCCCCTGGACAGAAGCCGCCGCACTTTGGCTGCGGTCGTCGCGTCGGTCTTGTCTTCTTCCAGGAAGGCTTCGAGCTCTTTGCGGTTGAAATCCCGGAGGGCGCTGCCTTCCTTCGCCAGCTGAATGGGATAAACCTCGATCGTTGATCCCTGCAGCGTCAGCTGGAGGAACGTGCCCTGGTCAATCCCGAGGCGCTGCCGGAATTCGGCCGGAATCGTGATCTGGCCTCTTGCCTGGAGTCGCACAATTCGCGTAAGGGGCTTATCCGTCCTTCGGCAAGTCCTCCTTCCCACCTTTCCGCAACCAGACTACAACCGGGCCGGAAACGAGTAAGCGGCCTTCGGCCTGGCCTTCAAGCCCAAATCGGGCCGGCATTCGCTCAGCGGGCCACGGGACTGGTCCTCGCGCCGGCCTCATCGACCTCCCGTTCGGCGGTCTTGGCGTAGAGCTGGGTGGTGCGGATCGAGCGGTGGTTGAGGAACCGCTGCACCTGGTCGATCGGCACTCCTTGCCGGAGCATCTGTGTCGCCCGCCAGTGCCGGAAATCGTGAGGATGGATATGCGGAAGTCCTAGATCCCTGGCGGCCTTCTGGACAACACGCCAGGCGGAGTTGGGGGAGAGGGGGGTTCCGCGCGATTTTGGCCTGGTCTTTGCGTGGCTCACAAAGAGCGCAGTGGCCCCTGGATCCTGGCGGGTCCGGAGATACTCATGCATTGCCGTCAGGGTGGGGGAGGTGAAGCGCAGGGTCACTAGGCGGCCGTGCTTGCCGCGACCCTTGCCGCGAACTTCGACCGACCAGACGCCGGAGCGATTCAAGCGAGCCCCGCCCACGTCATCAGCGTTCAGGCGCAAGATCTCGCTCACCCGGGCGCCTGAGTCGGCCAGGGCATAGACCAGGGCTCGGTTGCGGAGCGCCTCCAGCTTGAGCCGGTGGCTTTCCTTTAATGGGAGATCGACGGGGATGGCGGGGCTGTCAAAGGCGTGGATCAGGACCTCCAATCCTTCGGGGGGTTCTGGAGCCGACTCCCTGGCAGCGCTCTTTGGAACATATGTTCTCATCCGCCGGTTGGCACGGGCGATCGCCGCGGCGGCAGGGAATCGGTCAGGGAGGAGCAGCTCGTCGGCCAGGAAGGCAAACCAGGTGACGATCGCCTGGCCGTACAGGCGGACCGTGGCGGGTTCGAGCCTGCGATCGCGGGCTCGTTTGGCGGTGTGATCAACATGGACCCGCTCGACCTCCTGGCCAAGGTAGTTGACGAACCACGCCAGGAGGTTGACATCCTGATCCTGTCGGCCCAGATCGCTCAGGGCCCGGGAAGCCGCCTCGGGACCGGCGATCGACAGAGGCTCGGCGTTCCTGGAGGCTTCCAGGAAGGCAAAGAAGTGCTGGACGGCGTAGGCGTAGGTCTCCAGTGTGCGCGGGCTCAGGTTGGACTGGGCCCGGAAGCACTCGAAGGCTTCGCCGAGGGTGCAGGTATTCTTGGGCATGGAGGGAACTCTCTGCCCGGCAGTGTAGCACAAGTTGAACACGAGTGCAACTTAACAGCCATTTAGTTGCATTAGTGTCCCCCGTGCAATGGCGCCTCTGGCGGCACTGAGTCCGGGGCACCAAGTGTTCCCGGCGGAAAATCGCCCGAGAGGGCAGACAAGATGGGTGTGCTTGTGGTTGGGCAACTGACGGCTGCCCAGAGAACAAGACCCGCCTGCCCCACAGCCGTGGAAGGCGAATCCTCCCGAGATGACTGGGTCTAATTGTGGAAGGGGTTATGCTCGCAAGGGAAAGTTGGCGCTCCCGGGAGACAGGAGATCCATGATCTCCTGCTACCCTTGGCAGAGATCACTCTCGCCAAAGGGCGATGGCCATGCGCGGGGGTTGATGGGGGTAGCGAGCGCTCCAAGGCTGGATCAAGGGATTTCCTGCCAGACCTCATAACAAGGATTATGACTTTAGACAAGCCACTCGGGGGACTGCCGTGGGTGGGTCCTGGGTTTGACTAGGATGTACTGTTCCGTAATAGTGTAGACAGTGATCGAGGGTCATGTGACGTATCCTTCCCGTTGGTCCAAGTCCCCTTATGGGGAGACGGGGAGGTGCGCCCATGACCCTCGACGACAGTGTACACGCGTTCCGCCTGCGCCTGATGGCTCGGGCACAGGCACTCGGGAATGTGAGCCAGGCGTGTCGCGAATTCGGGATCTGTCGGAGCCTGTTCTACCGCTGGCGCAAACGCTACCTGACGTACGGTCCGGATGGACTGCACCCTCGGCGGACGGGTGCTCGGCCGGGTCGGCCGCCGACGCTGAGCGTGCAAGCGGAGCGAGCTATC
>Ga0315294_10004064_pt1 | contig 15948 bp, 9 predicted proteins | sample YL17G13_40_MG_FD_203626 | JGI IMG/M metagenome (GOLD analysis project Ga0315294, IMG submission 203626) | Sediment microbial communities from Yellowstone Lake, YNP, Wyoming, USA - YL17G13_40 | ecosystem: Environmental > Aquatic > Freshwater > Lake > Sediment | place: USA: Wyoming | collected... | reverse complement strand
CCCCCGATTTGACACCGCCCATTTCTTGTGGTATACTTCTGGTGAGTTAGAGGTCGGAGAGCCGCTTTGGGCGGCTTCGGGCCTTTAGCATCGTGGGACAAGTTTTATCGGCGGATCCCGGCGCGGGACCGGGAAGGAGGTAGGCCGAATCAAGTACTCGATTCGAAACGACTCCTTTTTGTCCGCCATCTTGTCCGCCGTAGCCTTGGCGAAGGCGGAAGTCCCGGCGCGCCGGGGGTGAACTTGGAAAAAGCATCCTTTCACATCTTTCAAAGGAGCCTGTGATGAAAACCCGTACAAGTCTCATTCTGTGCGCCTTGGCCGTCCTCGGCCTCGTCGCCGTCCAGCCCGTTCAGGCGGCAACCGTTTACTGGGACATCAACGGCGCCACGGTCGGCGCGGGCGGCCTCGCCCCTGCCGGCACATGGGACGGTGTGAACACGTATTGGAACGGCGTCGCCAACGGAACCGGGGTCCCGGCCGCCTGGACGGCCGGCGACACGGCCGTCTTCGCCGCCGGCTCGGACGCCACGGGAATCTACACCGTCGCTGTCAGCGGCACGCAGGACATCGGCGGCCTGACCTTCGAGGAAGGAACGGTGACCCTTTCGGGCGGGACGGCGCTCCGCCTCGTCTCGAACTCCATAGTGGACGTCGCCCCGGCGCTGACGGCGACGGTGTCCTCCGTGATCTCCGAGAACGTCGCGGGCCGGAATCTGACCAAGAACAGCGCCGGCACGCTGATCCTCTCCGGCAACAACTCCTACACCGGCGTGACCACGCTCAATAGCGGCGTCCTGCGGGCCACGTCCAGTGCGAATGCCCTCGGCACGGGCGCGGCAACCTTGACCTTGGCCGGCGGCACGCTGCAATTGGCCAACGACGGCGGTCTGAACTTTGCCCGCAACACCACGGTTTCCGCCAACACGACAATCACTTCGGATCGGACATCTGTCGGCGCCGCTCAGACGCACACCCTCGGCACGCTGGCCATCGGGGCCCAGACGCTCAGCACCGCGCCCGGCGCCAACGTCAACAGCGGCACGGCGGGCGTGACTTTCGGCGCGACAACGCTTTCCGGCGCTCCCATCCTCAATCTCGGTTACCGCACCTTGCTCACGCTGGGCGCCATTACCGACAATGGCAACACGGTCACCCTGCAAGGCGGCGGTAACCTTGCCCAGTCCGGCATTTGGGGCGCCGGCGCCGGCGGATTGACCCTGAGTTCCTCCTATCGCGGCACGGCCACGTTGAGCCAGGCCAACACCTTCACCGGCACCGTCACCATTCAAAATGGCATTGGCACTCTGGCCGCCAACACCAATGCCGGCGCGCTCGGCGCCGGGACGTTGGATTTGCAGGGCGGTTACCTGGACCTCAACCACAGCGCCGCCTTGAACTTCGACCGGAACACGACGGTCAATAACAACGCGACGATCATCTCCGAGAAAAACGCGGCCGGCGCGGGCGTCACCTACAGGCTCGGCACGCTCAACATGAACGGCGCCTATACCCTGACCGTCCGCGGCGGCAACGTCAACAGCGGCACGGCCGGCCTGATGTTCGGGGCGACCACCCTCAACGGCAATTCGACCTTCGACACCTGGAATCCCACAGTCGGCAGCGCCGCCAGTGCGGTTTCTGGCAACGTCGTGGTCTCGCTCTGCCCTGTTACCGGCAATGGATACTCACTCACGAAGAACGGCTCCGGCACACTTTATAGCCCCGCGCTGCCCGGCGGCACGCCGTTCGGCGACGGCAACATCATCTTCAACGGCGGCACGATGCAGATTGCCCCCCCTAACGCCGGCGCTTATACCGGCACCGGCGTCAATGCCCTTCCCGGCAGCACCCTCACCTATCTTTCCGGCACGCTGCAACTGACGAAGAACGGCGCCGGCGGCTCCAGCCTCGACTACACCATCGGCAATGCGGGCGCGGCGGCTGACAGCGTGGTGGTCCGCGGGACCCGAGGCGCCATGGTCCTGGGCGTTACGGCGCTGGCCAACCTGGGAGGCTTGGCGGGCACGGAGCGACTCCTCGTCAACGGCCAGACCACCGCCTCCAACAAGGACGGCGCGGCCGCCGGTTCCGGCATCTACGATGCCTCGCTCGTCGCCCAGGAAGGCACCGGCAACACCGGCATCGGCACCTTCGTCGTCGCCGATACCGTCGCCAACGGCGGTTTCAGGCCGGCCACCTACACCGTTGCGGTTACGGGCACCACCATCCCCGCCGGTACCATTTCGGATGTCACCAGCAGCATCGCCATCAATGATACCAGCAATCCCTACGCCCTGCGCGTCGGCCCCTATACCCTGACCAACAGCGGCACGACCACCGTCAACGGTGGGGTTTTTGGCCCGACCAACAGCGGCTTGGGCGGCGTCATCCTCAATCCCACCGCCACCGCGTCAACGATCACGGGCGGCACGCTGGCCTTTGGCTCATCCGAAGGCGTCATCTACGTCGGATCGGGCGCAGGCAACGGCACGATCGCCAGCCAAATCACCGGCGCGGCCGGCCTGACGAAGTTCGGCCCCGGACAACTGGCGCTCACCAGCACCACCAGCAACTACACCGGCGGCACCGTGATCAACGGCGGCACGCTGTGGATCACCAACGAGGCCCAGTTGGGCACCGCCGCCACCATCAACATCAACGGCGGCGGAACCCTGTTGTTGGGCGATGCCAGCAATCAACCTTCGTTGGCCGCCGGTCGCAATATCGTTCTCGGCCCCGGCATCCAGAACATCGTGAAGTGGACCCGAAAATCGGCAACCATCAACGGCGTCATCAGCGGCAGCGGCGGCTTGAATTTCGGCGATAACACCGCGTGGAATCAAGACGGCGGCGGCGGCGGACGCTTAACGCTCTCCGGCGCCAACACCTACTCCGGCGACACCCTAATCACGTATGCGGGGCAGAAGGACCCAGGGATCGTGCTGGGCAATTCCCTCGCCCTGCAAAACACCACGTTGGACTACAACTTGACGAATCAGCCCAACGACCAGGGCAGAGCGTTGATCCTCTTCAATGTCGCTAATATCACCTTCGGCGGATTGAAGGGCAACAAGAGCATGGCTGGCCCGAGCGGCACGTTGTCCATTGGCAACAACAATCAGGACACCATTTACAGCGGCGTGCTTAGCGGTGGCACCGCTCTCACCAAGATCGGCTCCGGCACGCTGGTGCTCTCCGGCGCTAACACCTACACCGGCGTGACGGAGATTCAAAACGGCACTCTGGTGCTCTCCGGCGTGAACACCACCAACGGCAACACCTTGATTTCCGGCGGCACGCTGCTCGTCGCCAACAACCTCGCCATCCAAAACAGCGCCTACGACACCGCGAGCGCCGGCACGCTCGCCTTCGCCACCGGCATTAACACGCCCACCTTCGGCGGCCTGACCGGCAGCGGCAACCTTACCATGCCCGCGAACATCCTTGCCCTCACCCTCAACCCCCAGGCGGCCAAGACCTATTCCGGCATTCTCGACAGCGCCACGGCCGGCATGACCCTCTCCAAGACCGGATCAAACGTCCAGGTCCTCTCCGGCCAGAACGTCTACACCGGAAACACCATCCTCACCGGCACCGGCGCGGTGCAGATGGGCATCGACCCTTCGGGCGGGGTCGGCGCGATCACCTACAGCGCCATCGGAAAGGGCGGCCTGGTCTTTAACGGCGGCGCTCTTGCCTCCAACAGCACGGCGGTACGCACCATCCTGAACGCGGTCTCCTTCACCGGCAATGCGACCCTCGGCGATGCCACGAATATCGGCAAACTCACCTTCAGCGCCAACGCGGACCTCGGCACCGCAGTCCGTACCATCACGGTCAACAGCGAAGCGCAATTCGATGGGATCATCAGCAGCGGCGCCGGCGGCGGGATCACCAAGGCCGGAACGGCTACGTTGACTCTCGCCGGCAACAACACCTACACCGGCCTGACGACCGTCTCCGCCGGCAAGTTGATCCTCTCCGGCAGCAACTCCTCGGCGACCGGCGGCATGACCCTCAGCGGCGGCATCACCCAGTTTAACTCGCCCGCCGCCATCAACGGCACGACCCGCAACGTCACGGTCACGTCGCCCGGCACGGTGCTGTTCGACACCGGCTTCGGCGCCGGCAACATTCCGGCTGCGTTGTTGAATAGAATCGTGGCTTCCTCAACGGGTGTCATCGCCGCGGACAACTATGCCGGCACGAACTTCGACTTTAGCGCCGCCGGCCTCACCGCCGCTTATCTCGGCGCAATCGGCAACGTGACCTACACCGGCCTCCTCACGCCCAACGGCACGGCCTATCGCCTCGGCGGCGGCGGCGGCACGCTCACCATGAGCAACACCAACGCCGTCACCGGCAGCGGCAACACATTGACCGTCAACGGCAACGTCACCCTGGCGGCCGCCAATAATTTCACCGGCGCCACGACAATCAACAGCGGCTTCACGCTCCAGTTGGACGCAGGCGCAACCGGCGTCGGCAGCACCAGCATCGTGGACAACGGCACGCTGATTATTAACAGCGCCGCCACGCAATCCTATGCCGGCGTCATCAGCGGCTCGGGCGCCGTGACTAAGAACAACACCGGCCAACTGACCTTCTCCACCCTGCAAACTTACACCGGCCAGACCACGGTCAACGCGGGCACCCTGGTCCTCGGCGGCGGCGACCACACCCTGGCGGTCAACAAGCCCATGGTGGTCAACACCGGCGGCACGCTCGACCTCGGCTCCAATAAACAGTACGTCGGCAACTTCACCGGCACCGGCGGATCCGTCACCGGCACCGGCGGCGCAAGGCTGACGACGAACGCCGCCAACGGCACCTTCGCCGGGGCGATCGCGGGCTCCGTTGATTTCGTCAAGGCCGGGGCCAATACTCTCATTCTAACCGCTGACAACACAACCAACGGAGCGGTCAGCGTGATCGGCGGCGGAGTGACCCTCAAGGACAGCGGTGCGTTGTCCAATGCAACGGGTGGCATCACGCTCAATGGCGCCACGCTCACTCTCGACAACACGGGCACGGCCGACAACAGCAACCGCGTCGACAACAGCAAGGCCATCACCTCCAATAGCGGCAGCATCACCTTCAACGGCCGTGCCTCAACCAACTCGACAGAGACTCTCGGTGCGGTGACGTCCAATACGGGATCCTCGATATTCTATGCGCCTATTGGCACCTCGGGAAGTGCCCAGTTGACGATGACCAGCCTGGCCCGAACTACCGGCGCTACGATCTTTTTCAACCAGGGCATGACGAACTTCGGGCAAAGCGGCAACTCCTCTCGCATCCTTGCTAACACCACCAACAGCCCGCTCACCGGCAACCTCGCCCCGATCAATGGCGTCGTCCCGGGCGCTTTTTACATGCAGAACACCGATAACTATTACTTCGTGGACTACTCGACGACCCTGGGCTTCAAGCAGTTGGGAACGACCACCAACAACTTCATCACTGCTGGCGCCACCGACAACGTCTCCGACCCCACCCAGAACCCCTGCGTGGTTGGCGCCAACAAGACCATCAATTCTCTCAAACAAGGCAACCTCAGTTTTACGAACGGAACCTCGACCGGCGGCACGGACCTTCTGACTTTTGCCAGCGGCATGACGATTTTGGCGACCAACACGTGGGGCAGCACGACGCAACGCGGTAGGATCACTTCGGGAACGAATGAACTCTTCCTTTTTAAGAGAGACGCCAATGTTACCCCGGACCCCGTGGTCAATTCCGTGATCGTGGATAAGAACGGGAGCACTGCGGTTGACCCGGCCGACAAGGTCAGCCTCGTCATTCATTCCCAGCGACAAGACCGAGGCTACTATGTGCATCTGACCGCCCCCAACTTGTACAGCGGTGGGACGTTTGTTGACGTTGGACCTTTGAACGTCACCGCAGCAGGCCTCTCGCTCGACGCCACCAGTTCAGGCATTGTGACTATTCCGGCCGGTGGCCTGACCATCAATAACAACAGTCTCGTGGACATGACTGGCTTCGCAGGCCAGATCGACCCGACCAACGTCGTGACCATCAACGGCGGCGGACAACTGCACCTGATGGGCACCAATACACTGGCCGGGATCGTCTTCAACTCTAACGGCGGCACGGTCGTGCCGACAGTCACCCCGTACATCACCATTACGGCGGGGACTTCTAATGCGTTGGCTACTTACGGGGCGAAGACCGGCACGCTCAAACTCGCCGCCACCGGCTATATTACTTCCACCCCGACCAACGTGGCGGTGACTCCGCTTATCGACTCCGGCTATTTGGACCTCAATAACACGGCCACCCACGACATCACGGTCGCCGCCCTGCCCGAAGGCAACTTCGTGAACACCTTGACTCCGCTGAACGGCCTGACCATCAGTTCCGTCATCCAGAACGGCGGATTCACCAAAAAGGGCGCCGGCGTCCTGAACCTCACGGGCGCCAACACCTTCACCGGGGATTTGACCGTCGAGGAAGGCGTCCTGAACGTCGCCACGTTCAACGAAATCAGCGCCAACGGGCCGCTCGGCAGGAGCGCCAACCCCGTGGTCCTGGGCGGCACCGGCGGCAAGACCGGCGCCATCGAATACACCGGCGGCACCGTCACCAGCACCAGGCTCTTCACCATGGCCACCGGCGGCACCGGCGCGTTCCAGGTGGATACGGCCGCGAGCGTCCTCACGCTCAGCGGCCAGATTGACGGCGGCGGCGGACTGACCAAGACCGGCGCAGGCGGCCTGACACTCTCCAACGCCAAGACCTACGCCGGCCCGACGACCGTCAGCGCCGGCACGCTGAAGGTCACCGGCTCGCTCGCCAACAGCGATATCACGGTCCAAGGCGGCAAGTTCACGGGCGGCAGCGGCACGATTACGTTCAACTTGGGCACGTCCCCGGACCTCATCACCATGACGGGCGGCACGCTGGACATCTCCACCCTGACCATCGACTTCGCCGGCGCCGCCGTTCTACCTAAGTACGTGCTGGTGGACTACTCGGTCGGCGGCACGCTGACGAAGGTGTTGCCGGGGTCGACCCCCTCGACGGCCGACACCTTCTTTGCCGCCACGAACGTCCCGGGGCCGTACGTTTTCGAGCACGATACGGTCAACAAGAAGATCCTCATTACCCCCGAGCCGGCGACGTTGGCCCTGCTGGGTCTTGGCGGCCTCGGCCTCCTCCTCGGCCGAAAACGCCGGTAATCCTGTTATGTTCCCTCTCCCTTGACGGGAGAGGGGCAGGGGTGAGGGTGAACACGTAAAGCCGAAACCGAGCGGCGGCCTTCGGGTCGCCGCTCTCTTTATCCTCCCTCTCCCCTTGTGGCCCCTCGACCATGCTCGGGGCCACCCTGAGGAAAGTCGAAGGGTGGGAGAGGGTAGGGTGAGGGGAAAAGTGTAGCGCGAGGGCTTGCCCCTCGCGCGGCGGGTCACGTGCCAGGGTAGTTCGAGGCCGAAGGCCTCACACAGTAAAGCCCAGGCCAACGGCCTGGGTCGGCAGGAGCCCGGAGGACGACGCCGGGTTGCCTTTTGCCTTTCAATCCGCAATCCGAAATCCGCCCTTCGACCATGCTCAGGGCCCTGAGGCTCTCGAAGGGCAATCCGCAATCGTTCCCGCCCCCCCTCTGCGTCCCTTCGACTTGCTCCGCTCGCTCAGGGCAGGCCTCCGCGATCTCTGCGGTGAAGGCCTTGCCGTTTCGCCGTCTCCTTTCCCCCTATCTTTGTCTTTCTCCGCGCTCTCCGCGTCCTCTGCGGTGAACCGCCGTGCCGTTTGCCTTTGCCTTTCCCCAATTCCTGTCGTTCTCTGCCCTTCGACCTCGCCCTTCGACCCTTCGACACACTCAGGGTCGCCCCTCGTTCGACCCAGAGGCTCTCGACGGGGAGCGTGGTCGAGGGGCGACGGGCTCAGGGCCGTGAGCATGGTCGAACGGCTCAGGGCAGCCCTCTGCGGTCTCTGCGGTGAAGGCCTTGCCGTTTCGCCGTCTCCTTTCCCCCTATCTTTGTCTTTCTCCGCGCTCTCCGCGTCCTCTGCGGTGAACCGCCGTGCCGTTTGCCTTTGCCTTTCCCCAATTCCTGTCGTTCTCTGCGGCCTCTGCGCCCTCTGCGTTGAAGGCTGTGCAATTCCCATGCCAAAGACGCGGAAAAAAAGTTATTAACATAAAGGTATGCACATGACATGGATGCGAAAAGCCCCGAATGGCCGCAAAAAGCCCTCAAAACGGGCCAAAAACGCGACAAAAAATTGCAAAAAGTTGCAAAATCCGCGCTTGCCCATCTTACCAATAGCACCCCTTCCGCCGAAAAAACCCCCCGGACGCTAGCGCCAGGGCCGGTGGGTTCCAAAAAACCGCCCGAAAATCACCCCTAAAACCTCCGCCAAAAAGTTATCCACAATCGCCGGTCGCCGTAAGTGAAGGCGTGTCTTAACCGCAAAGATCGCCAAGATCGCAAAGTACGGCCGAACCAGGGGAACGACCACGAGCAAACATCCAACAGACGCTTTGCCGTTTGGCCCTTGCCCAATCCTCGCTTTCCTTTGCGCTCTTCGCGCCCCTTCGACTTCGCTCAGGGCAGGCCTTTGCGGTTAGAAGGGTTGCGGGGAACGGCAACTACTTCAGCGCTTCCAGGAGGTCGCGGGCGTCCTCGGCCTCGGGCGAATTTGGATACGACGCGATGACCTTCTCCGAGTACTGGCGCGCCAGGTCGAACCGGCCGGCCTTAAAGTAATTCGTCGCCAGGCCCATCCACTCGCGGGCCTGACGTTCAGCCGCGACCTTCGCCAGACGCTCCGCCACCGCCGCATCCTTCCGGATCCGCGCCATGGCCTCGGCAGCGGCCTTCGCCGGTTCCGTCTCGCCTCCCTGGCGAACGATCCGGTCGTAAAGGGCGTAGGCCTCGGCGAGTTTCTCGATGCGTTTCGCCTGCCGCTCTTCGGGCGTGAGTTCCTTCGGCGGCTCCGGGGGCGGACCGCCCGCCTTGACATCGCCGCTCCCTGCTCGCCCCGTCGAGTCGCCCGTGGCGACCGGTCGCGGCTCGGATTCAGGGGGTGGCGGTTCGGCGGACTGAGGCTCGGATTCGGGAGCGCCGGCGGCCGGCGGATGCAGGATCGCCTCGGCCTCCGCCTCCAGCGCACGGGCCTTCTCGAGATCGTCGGCGAGGCCCTGGGCCAGGACCGCCTCCCGGAAGGCCGGGTCCTTCTCGATTTCCCGGAGCAACCGGCCGGCCTCCTTCGCCGGCGCCAGGCCCAGGTACACCCGCATGATTCGCCGGAGTTCCTTCACTCCGGCGGCGTGGTCCTCGCCGGCCACGAGTTCCCGCGCGACGGCCAGGTCCTTCGCTCCCCGGTCGGCCAGGATTTTGAGTTGCTCGAACGCCTGCTCGGGATAGGGCGAATCGATGCGCATGCGGCCCATCTTGGCGACCCAAAGCAGCCGCTGGACCGCCCGCTCGACGTTCCCCTCCGCCAGGGCCTGCATGCCGTCCTTGTAATACGTCTCGGCCCGTTCCTTGGCCTTGGCGTGCTGGACCTCTTCACTTTCCTCGATGGTGCCCATGCCGACGCCGGCGCGGGCGCGCCGGGGGCCGGCAGATGCGAGGATCGCCAGCGCCAGCACCATCGCGGCCGCCCGTCTCATGGGTTGCCCTTTTCAATGAGCGTCTGGGTCTTCAGGATCGTGGCCTCGGCCGGGAACCCGTGCCAGGTGTGCACGAGGAGGCTGTTGGCCCGCAGTTCGGGGACGGCATAGGAGAAGGCCCGCCCCGCCACACCCGCCGCGGCGGGGTGGCGCCCCGCCTCGTCGCCCGCGTTTTCCGCGAACAGATGCGCCTGCCGCGCGCCCGCCAGCAGTTCTTCCGCCTCGCGGCGATAGGTTTCGGGTCCGGCGGCATCGACCTGGTAGGCCATCTGATAGACGAGGGGCCCGCGGGCCTCGAACCGTTCCTCGCGTTCGCCCGCGAGGTTGATTTCCCGCACGAGGCCGCGCTTCGGCAGGGCGAGGTCCCGCGGGGCGATGACTTCGGTGACGGCCTGCTCGCCCTCGATGAACGAAATGACGTGGCCGGGGTCCAGGAGCCACACTTCCGCCTGGAACCCGCCGGCCCCCGACTCCAGCGCCCGCCGGGCACGGATCGTGAAAAACTCCGGATGCAGCGGCCGAAGGAACACGCTCAGCCGAAGGTCTCCCACGGCCGTTTGTCGCTCGCCCTGTGCCATCCGAAAGCCGTCCTTTCCCCCCGATTATACGGCCAGCGGGGTCCTACGCAACAAATCCGCGCGGCAACAGGGTAAACTGCGGACGGCGGGGATGTGGAAAGGGCGCCGTTCGAGCCGGGTGCGGGAGCACCCGGTCAGGCGTGATCGGCCGTGGCACGTGCCATGGCGGGGAATGGGGGAGGCAATGCAGAATGCAGAACGCAGAATGTAGAATGGCGGAAGCACGGCTAGATCCTCAGGATGACCCTCCGGCGAACCAGGCGCGCGGGGCACGTCAGACGGGCGTGCGGGGCGAAAGGCGCTCGCCCAGTAAACTGGGCGGCTAAATGTGGCGCGCCGGGACCAGTGGCACCCGGCGCATCACGCGGCGCGAGGGGTTCCATCGCTTCTACGGACTTTGCTTCGTTGAGGGGGCGGGCAGGGGGGATTCTTTGGTTGGCTGCTTCCCCCACGGCACCTTCCGGTCGGCTTCGGTCAGAAGACTGTCGATCCACGTGACGATCGTCTGATAAACCCGCTCGTTGGTGCTACGGATGGGCTTGCTCGGGTGGCCCGGCGGGCCGGCAAGCGGGACGGTAAGGAGCCGGCTCTCGTCGGGTTTTTCGCGGTCGAGGTACTTGTTGATGGCGAGGAAGTTCTGGACGAGCGTCTTGTCGGTCGAGGCCCCCGTGCGGATAAAGGTGAACGGAGCGTCGGGGTTCTCCGCGACGTGGCAACCCGTTCGGGCGCAGGAGGAGATGAGGGCGCTCTGAACCCGTCGGAAGCCGTTCATCGCCTCCGCGCCCTCGAGGTCGAGGACGGCCTTAACCTCTTTGGCCGAGATGGGAACGACGGGGGTGATTGCTTCGCCGCCCGTTTCTTCGCCTGTGAGGTTGGCGGCGGTGACGGCCCAGGCGAGGAACTTCGGACGGACATCGTCGGGGGCCTTGGCGTTCGCCTCGATCGCGAGTTTCAGGGCCTCGTCCTTCAGGCCGTTCTGGTAGGCCCACTTCGCCAACTCGAAGACGGCGTTGGGGTTGTTCCGGTCCAGTTCTCCGTTGCGTTTGTCATATTGCGTACGGACAGCCTGCATGCTGAGTTGAGCGACGGCCACCACGGCGACGCCGAGGAGGCCCACGATTACGAGCAAAGCGATCAGGGTCAAGTGCCGTCGTCGCGTCATCTCGCCACCGCCTTTCGCAAGTCCCAATGGCACCGTCCACTCTACCGCGTCCGGCCGATTCGTGCAAGCCCATTCGCAACGCGTGATGAATAACTCGCCCCGCCCAGCCTTCGCCCTTTGGGCTACGGCGGGTCTCCGCTGCGCTTCGACAAGCGGGGCGGCTAAATGTTACTGCCGTTCACCAATCCCAGCCGTCCTTTGCGTACTTTGCGTCCTTTGCGGTTAAAACACCGCTTATCGAAACAGGGCGGTGCCGACGCGTACGATCGTCGCCCCTTCCTCGACGGCCGTCTCGTAATCCTGGGTCATGCCCATCGAGAGTTCCACGAGCGGTGCCGGGAGGCGGGCCTCGCGGTTGACGCGCGCGAGGCATTCGCGCAGGGCCGCAAACACCGGCCGGACGGTCTCGCCCGTCTCGGCGAGGGGCGCCATGGTCATCAGGCCCACAAGGTCGATGGCGGGAAGGGCGGCGATGCGGTCGGCGACGCGCGGGGCCTCGGCGGGCGCGACGCCTCCCTTGGCCTCCTCGCCGCTCACGTTCACTTCCACGAGGCACGTCGCCCGTGCGCCGGCGGCCTGGGCGCGCTTCGAAATTTCCTCGGCCAGGCGCACCGAATCGACGCTGTGGATCATGGCGGCGGCGGGAACGACGTACTTGACCTTGTTGCGTTGGAGTCGGCCGATCATGTGCCAGCGGACGGGCGCGCCTTGGAGTTCGGCCGCGCGGTCCCTCAGTTGCTGGGCCCGGTTCTCGCCGATGTCCTGCTGGCCCGCCGCCAGGAGGAGGCGGATCGTTTCGGTCGGGACGGCTTTGGTGACGGCGACGAGACGGACGGCGTCGGGAGTCCGTCCGCTTCGGCGGGCGGCGTCGGCGATGCGGTCGCGGACCTCGCGGAGGTTCGCCAGGACGCGCTCGCGTGGCAGCATTTCCATGGGTGTGTTTCGCCCTTGGTTTTTGTGCCCCGCCGCTTCCGGCTTCGTCCCGGCGCGCCGGGACTACGCCGGGACAAGCCCGCGGCGGGATCGGAGCGTCTTTCACCCTAGCACGCACATCGCTACCCTGCAAGAGCGGGGGCGAATGTGGTTGACGGTCGGCCGCCGCGCGGCGACAATGGGCCGCTGATGTTCGGCCGATGAGTGCCACGCAAAAGGGGAATCCGATGGCCAAGCGCAAATCCGCCAAGCCGAACCTGACTGAAGAGGTCCTGAAGCGGGCACGCGACGAAAAGATCCGCTTCATCCGCCTCTGGTTCACCGACCTGTTGGGGAACCTGAAGAGTTTCGCCATCACGGTGGACGAACTCGAAGGGGCCCTTGAGGAGGGGATGGGGTTCGACGGCTCGTCAATCCACGGCTTTGCGCGGATCGACGAGAGCGACATGATCGCCAAGCCGGACCCGGGGACGTTCTGCCTCCTGCCCGAGGATCGCGGCACATCGCGCGTGGCGCGGATGTTCTGCGACGTGCTGACACCCGACGGGAAACCGTACGTCGGATGCCCCCGCAACGCGCTGAAGCGTGCCGTGGCCCGCGCTGCCGAAAAGGGTTTCACGATGAACGTCGGTCCCGAGGCCGAGTACTTCTACTTCAAGAACGCCGAGGGCACGGAAGTGCTGGACCAGGCGGGGTACTTCGACCTGACGGCCGTGGACGTGGCCCACGACCTGCGGTCGCAAACGGTCGAGACGCTTGAGGCGATGGGCATCCCCGTCGAGTACAGCCATCACGAGGTCGCTCCGAGCCAGCACGAGATCGACCTGCGGTACGCCGACGCCCTGACGATGGCCGACCGGCTGATGACCTATCGGCTGGTGGTCAAGGAGGTGGCCATTGCGAACGGTTGCCACGCGACGTTCATGCCGAAGCCCCTCTACGGCCAGAACGGTTCCGGGATGCACGTGCACCAGAGCCTTTTCAAGGGCGAGCGGAACGCTTTCTTCGACCCGAAGGACGAGATGTACCTGTCGAAGGTGGCGCGCGGATACGTCGCAGGCCTGATTCGCCACGCGCGGGAGATCATCGGCGTCTGCGCCCAGTGGGTGAACTCGTACAAGCGGCTCGTGCCGGGCTACGAGGCGCCCGTCTATATCTGCTGGGCCCGCCGCAACCGCTCGACCATGATCCGCGTGCCGATGTACAAGCCCGGCAAGGAGAAGGCGACGCGGATCGAGTTCCGCGCGCCGGACCCGGCGTGCAACCCGTACCTGGCGTTCGCCGTGATGCTCCACGCGGGCCTGGAGGGGATCGAGAAGGGTTACAAGTTGCCCGACGCGGTGGAGAGAGACATTTACGACATGAGCGAGAAGGAGCGCCGGGACCTCGGCATCGCGAGCCTGCCGGGCAGCCTCAACGAGGCCATCGAGGAGATGGAGAAGAGCGACCTGGTGCGGAAGGCGCTCGGCGACCACATCTTCGAGAAGTTCATCGAGAACAAGAAGATTGAGTGGAACGAGTACCGCACCCAGGTCCACCCGTACGAACTGAAGAAGTTTCTGGGCGTGCTGTAGGCGGGCGTGGTGGTCATTCCTGGTCACCGCGTGGGTTTCGCAGCGGCCGGGCGTCACAGCGCGGCGGCCAGGAATGGCCGCCGCGCAGGAGCAACGGATAGCGCGGCGGCCATTCCTGCCCGCCGCGCTCTTGAGATTTTGACATGCCCCGTGTCAGGCACTACTTCGAAAACGGACAATTTGTCCATATCACTACTCGCACGCGAGCGGGAGAGTTTTTCCTTGCCTCGGATGCCTCCAAGGAAATCGTCGTTCAAACCCTGCGAGGTTACGAGGGCAAGGGGGCCTATCAAGTCCTGACGTACGTCGTGATGGACAACCATTTTCACATGGTCGTTGTGGTGCGCGACGCCAAAGGCGTGGCCGAAGCCATCGGCCGTCTCAAGGGCGTCTCCTCTCGCCGAATCGGCCGGCTGATGGGTGTGCAGGGACCGATTTGGGAACGGCGGTTTGACGACAACGTGATCCAAAGCGAACGTGAACTCGCTCAAGTCATCGAATACGTTCACTATAACCCTGTCCGCGCCGGCCTTGTGGACAACCCACATGCTTATCCGTGGTCGAGTGCCTTCGAGCCGGAGCACGTGAAGGGTTGCTCCGGACAGTCGGTACTCTGAGAGCGGGCATCCGTCGCATGCGCGGTGGCCAGGAATGGCCACCGCGCAAGAGCAAAGGATAGCGCGGCGGTCATTCCCGCCCACCGCGCAAGAGCAAAGGATAGCGCGGTGGGCATTCCTGCCCGCCGCGGCGCACCAAGTCTTCACTCGACGCCTTTGAGGGCCTTGAGGCGTTTCATGACGTCGTTCCCTCCCCGGCCGAAGTAATCGTGCAGAGCGTCGTACTCGGCGAAGAGTTTCTCATAGACGGCGTGGGCGGCGGGGTCGGGACGGTAGGTTTTCTTGCGGACGCCGGCCATTTTCGCCGCCGCCTGCTGGATGGCGTCGTAACCGCCGGCGGCTTTTCCTGCGGCGACGGCGGCGTGCATCGCGCTTCCGAGGGCGCAGGTCTGGGCGCTTCGGGCGATCTTGAATTCGCGGCCCGTGACGTCGGAGTAGATTTGCATGAGGAGGTCGTTCCGCTCCGGCAGCCCGCCGCAGCAGTAAATCTCCTCGACCGCGACGCCGCTTTCCTCGAACGTGCGGATGATCTTGTAGGTTCCGAAGGCGGTGGCCTCGACGAGCGCCCGGTAGATTTCCTCCGGCCTCGTGCCGAGGTGCATGCCGACGAGGAGGCCCGTCAGGTCGGCGTCCACGAGGACGCTGCGGTTGCCGTTCCACCAGTCGAGGGCCAGGAGGCCCGTCCGGCCGGGGCGATAGGCGGCGGCCTTTTCGGCGAGGAGGTCGTGGACGGTCTTCTTTTTCTTCCTGGCTTCGGCCTCGTAGGCGGCGGGGACACAGGTGCGGACGAACCAGGCGAAGATGTCTCCGACGGCCGACTGGCCCGCCTCGAAGCCGTAGAGGCCCGGCAGGATGCCGTCCTCGACGACGCCGCACTGGCCGGGCACTTCCCGCTCATCGGTTCCGCAGACCATGTGGCAAATGCTGGTGCCCATGATCATGACCATCTTGCCGGGCGCGGTGACGGTGCAGGCGGGGACGGCGACGTGGGCGTCGACGTTGCCGATGGCCACCGCCGTGCCGGGTGCAAGGCCCAGCCGCTTGGCCATCTTCTCCGTCAGACCGCCCGCGCGGGCCCCGAGGGGCTGCACGTCGCGCGACATCTTGGAGTCGACGACGTCGGCGAAGTCGGGATGGAGGGCGGCAAAAAAGTCGCGGCGCGGGAACCCCTCGCGCTTCGACCAGATGGCCTTGTAACCGGCGGTGCAGAGGTTGCGTGTCTCGCGGCCGGTGAGTTGCCAGACGATCCAGTCGGCGGCTTCGATGAGGCGGTCGGCGGCGCGGTAGATGTCGGGCGCTTCGTCGAGGATTTGGAGGGCCTTCGGGAAGAACCACTCGCTGGAGATTTTGCCGCCGTATCGCCGGAGCCACTTTTCGCCGAGGCGGCGTGCGGTTTCGTTGACGCGGTCGGCTTCGGGCTGGGCGGCATGGTGTTTCCAGAGTTTGACCC
>Ga0315294_10004061_pt1 | contig 15951 bp, 17 predicted proteins | sample YL17G13_40_MG_FD_203626 | JGI IMG/M metagenome (GOLD analysis project Ga0315294, IMG submission 203626) | Sediment microbial communities from Yellowstone Lake, YNP, Wyoming, USA - YL17G13_40 | ecosystem: Environmental > Aquatic > Freshwater > Lake > Sediment | place: USA: Wyoming | collected... | reverse complement strand
CAATTACAAAGAGATTTAAACTTAAAACTTAACAGAATGAAGAAACTAATTTCGGTGTCAAAATTAAATCTGGCAACGCCCACAAAAATTTAGGCGTTGGGTGTCATTAATAATCTTGCAACTCGTATAATAATCTTGCAATATAGGGAATTGTTATGTTATTATAATTCAATCAACTGCCCCGGACTCTATTCAGTCTTCGGATAGAGTCTTTTTTATCCTTTTAAATGTTGTTAAGTATCAGGTATAATAAGCTATTGAAAATAATAAAAGCTTAATATTGCGTGCCATTTAAATAACCTGCGAAGATGGCATGCCATCCGAAGCCTTGGCAAAGTAATGGTGGTCGTAGCTTCCGACTTCGCTAAGGTTACGTCGGGCAAGCAACTGGATTTATAAAGAGTTTTATATATGTATGTATATATTCTTAAAAGTAAAGTATTTAGTTGGATTTATGTTGGAATGACTGATGACTTAAATAAAAGAGTTAGACTACATAATAAAGGAGCAGTAACATCAACAAAATCAAAAAGACCTTTTAAACTTGTATATTATGAAAGAATAGATAATAGAAAAGAAGCTCGAGGGAAGGAAAAGTATTATAAAACTAATGCTGGAAAAGAATTTCTAAGAAGAAGAGGATTAATAGATTAAAAAATAATTATACAAAATAACCAAAGGGAATAGTTAACTGATTATTTTTGTAGTAAAATTAGTTATATTTAGTAACATACAACAACTATTCGTCCTTCTTCATTTGATTACGAAGGACAAGTAGCGAAGTGAAGGATGGTTTACCATTCGTAGTGAGTGAAACGAGCGTAGAGTGGTGGTCATAGCTCAGCTGGTAGAGCGCCTCTCTGTGGAAGAGGAGGTCGTGGGATCGTAGCCCACTGATCACCCATTTTTTTGATTTAATTATATCTCAATTATCAGACTGCTTGCCTGCTGAAGTTTTAACGAAAGCAGGTGGAGCAGGATGTTGTGGGTTCGATGCCCACCGACCACCCCATGAAATTATTCAGTATAATCAATATAAAATTCCCATACACCTTGTGGAACTTGAACAAGTTGTTTTCTTATTCTTGTACAACGATACCCTTATTCAAAAAAAATTTTAAAAAATCTTTACTACTAATTTTCTGCTTATCCCATTTTTTATCTATATTCATTGGGTTGTAATAATACGATATAACTTATCTTCATATACCTGTTTTTCCCTTATCCATTGTTTATGTCTTTTGTCATATTCTTCCTGAGTAATACACCTTCCCTTGAAATCATAATCTGTCAGGTAGTGTCAGTTTTCTAGTCAAGCGGGTTTATTAATTAATGATAAAATTCCGTTATATTTATATTATATATTTGACATAAATAAGATTAATAAATACAAAATACCAAAATATTCTGAAGATAGAAGTAAAGATATTGGTCAATTAAATTTAAAAAAGTTAAAGAATCAAAAAGGTGTATTGAAATTTACAGGTGTTTATATACACCTTGCCCCTATATGTAACTTCAGATGTAATGGTTGTTTTACTCATATGAAAAGTAGACGGACAAACTCATTATCTTTTAATGATATAAAACAAATTATTGATTTCTCAGCATCAAGAGGAGCTAAGTCAGTTATATTTGCCGGTGCTGGAGAGCCCACACTAGATCCATTATTAAAAAAGATATTAAATTACATTAAGAAAAAAAAGCTTAAATCTGTATTATTTACTAATTTATCAACAATAAAATCAATTACGCAGGCTAAATATTATTTGGAAAATGGTCCTCTAATTGGAAAATTATTTACAATGAACGAAAAGAAATATAATAAGATAACGAATTGTTCAACTGCATTTAAGAATGCTCAAAACGCTCTTAAAATAATGCTAAAAGCTCGTAACGAATTGAAAGTGCAGGGGAAAAATACTGTACTGGCAATTGATTCTTATATTTCTAAAGAAAATGCAATGGATCTTCCTGATCTGCTAAGATTCTGTAGAAAAAATGAAATTATCCCTTATTTTGAAGCATTTATCGAACTTGGGCAATCTGTAGAAATTATTAAAAAGTATGCTTTATCAGAAAAACAGTTATCTTTAACATTGAATAAATTAAAAGAAATTGATAAAAAGGAATTTGGAATAAAAACAAAATTAGTTGAAGGAAGCCGTAATTATGGGCAGGACATTTGTAATAAAGCTACACACATGTTTTGTGTAAAAGAAAATGGTGACGTTGCTATGTGTGTGTGTTCGTTAAGAAATATCGGCAGTATATATGAAGATAAGGATGTATTTAAGTCACTTGAAGAAATGTTTAACATAAAAAACTCAAAACTTTTAGATCACTTTAAATGCGACAAATGTTCAAAGACTTATAGGAGAAAGTAATTAATAAATATACTAAATTCTACAAAACTCCAGGTTTACGAACTCGTTTAATAAATAATTTCAGTAATGTAGTTTTAATAGCAAAGTCCATTAGTATTATCTAGAAAAATATTCCTATAAATAATAAAGCGAAGGAGAAGTTCTGTAAAAAGATATAGACTAAAATAGGGAAAAGAAAAGGTTTTATACTTTCCAGGTGTTTAGATAGGAATTTATTATTAGGTACAAGTTTTTCCTAAATCCATCCCCCTTCGGTAAACTCAGGGCAGGCAACACTGACTCCATGAAATTATTCAGTATAATCAATATAAAATCCCCATACCCCTTGCGGGATTTGAACGAGTTGTTTTCTTATCCTTGTATAACGATACCCTTATTCAAAAAAATTTTTAAAAAATCTTTACTACTAATTTTCTGCTTACCCCCTTTTTTATCTATATTCATTGGGTCGTAATAATACAATATAACCTTATCTTCTGTCTTAGTAAAACCAGTTACTAGAATCATATGAGTACCTTCTTTCTGAACACGACTTTTTACAGAAGCGATTACGTAATGGCTTAAAGTCAATATCCTCATTAGATGAGAAATACTTACTCTTTTTATTAAGGATGCTTTCAGCTCATAAAGTCGGAGTATATTCACAAGAAATTGATGTTTCCACCCTACATCTTTATTTCCCCACCGATCTTGTGCAAGGTATCCACCTTTATCACGTATCTGTTTTACTAAATCATATAATGTTCCATCGTATACTTCCTCAGTTTTCAGAATCATCAATACATTTGCCACAGCACAAGATCGCCAGGACCAATATGAATATTCTTTAATATTACTTGTACCAAAACGTTTTGCAGCTTTTCTATCATTTATCGTTCCATAATTATCTGTTACGAGGTTGAGATTTGGACTTCCAAGTTGGTCTACAAAAATCACCTTCTTATTAATACCATAAAACTTATCAGTTTCCAATCTGTAGATTTGGGGTTTATATAGTAATTCATTTAGGAAGATGAGAATAGAATAAAAGAAATTTTTAAAAAGTCTCAAAAATTTGGTCATAGGTATTATTAATTCATATCTTGCAAATATTATACACTTGAGGTACGAAGATAGAAACTAACAATGATGCTGAGATTTACCATAAATCCCTCCCCCTTCGGTAAACTCAGGGCAGGCACCACTGACCCCATGAACTAAAGGATTTTTAAGATGGTAAACAAAACAAAGATTTTACTTCCATTTTCAAATTGCTTAGAATGATTAGTACTAATTTATTTTAAGTCTATAAATATGCCCACTCAAGAAGTTTCTCCAAAAAGCATAGATACTTCAAAGTCTATTATACCGTTACAAAAAAGTAGAAAACGGAAATTCCTTTTTTGTAAAATTTTATTAATCTTTTTCTTTGTAATTTTATTAATTGCAATATCTAGCGCTGCTGTGTTTTTCTTTTTATCCTCAAGAAAATGTCTTAAAGATAAAAATGTTTGCGAGGAAAAACTTGTATCTGCAATAACTGAAACTTCAGATAAAGAAGAAAATAAAGATGAATCAAGCAACGGTGATGAAGCTAAAGATTGTCCTGAGTGTATCTGTGAATGTCCTGACTGTGTATGCCCTAGCTCAGAAGGAGAGAGATGTAATATCACCTTCACAGCCGAGGAGAATCTTATGATGGAAGGATGGGTAAAGTATACCAATAATACTTATCACTATTCATTTATGCATCCTGATGGCTGGATGATTATGGACACTTATACGGAAAGTCTAGAGGCGGGAGAGTCATTGTATTTTGAATTTTTTGTACTTGCTGGAGATACACTAAACGATGATATCATTCCTGACTATCCGTTTAGTGTCGAAGATGGGTATGTAAAAGAAGTTTATTGTACAAAGGCATATCAGCTTAGAGTATCTCAACCTCCTCCAAATGAGTGGGAAGGCGTTGCAACTTATATCATTTATGACGAGATTCCCTACCTGACTTGGGTAAGGTTTAAGGGTGAAGGAGCTTCAGTTATGGCTGATACTATTGAATTATATGATTTGATATTAAAGACGTTTGAGTTTGAATAGAAGATATTGATAAAGAATTAGAATATATCAAATGTTAATAATGATAGATAGAGATTAGCTGGGAGAATCTTCATACAAGTAGATTATTAATAATTTACTCTTTAAGTACTAGTAACCGAGGACCATTTACCAGTTCCATATTTTTCACGAATAACTGAACCTTTAGGATCCAAAACATGCTCTTTTGCAGTTAGAGAAAGATAAGAAAGAGTCTCGTCTGGAAGAATTTCTGGATTAACAAGTATGGCTTTAATTAAGTTGAAAATCGCTTGAAACTCTATGAAGGTAAATAACGCGATAAAAAGCCAGTAAATAATTTTTGTGTGAAAAGTAAAAAAGTTTATAAGATCCTGAAGTTTTAGTACTACAAAGATTATATATATAATTGCAAAAGTAAATGGTATCTCAAATAAATTGCCAATACATGCTTTAATTCTTTCTTTCTTTGCTTTTTTCTGCTGTTTGATGGCATCTTCTTTGAGCCGTTGGAATTCCTCATCATAACCAGGAACATAAGTCATTGACTGCTCTTGAGATATTTGGGCATTCTTCTTTTGGCTTTGAAGATCGGCGATTTGAGTTTCAAGTGCAGCAATTTTTGACTGATCTCTTAAGCCTTCAATCTCCTTTTTTAATCGATCAATTTCTGATTGATAATCTTTTATTTCTTTATTCTTTGGATTTGCTTTTGACATAATATAAATAATAAAAGAAAAATAAAAAATAAGCAAATTATATATTTATAGCTTTTTCCGTAAAATTCTTAAAACCTTACTAGTCAAATTTTTGATATCTTCATCTGTTAACTTATATTTCATAGTATCATCCCTTGTTGGTTTAGGTTCAGGAGGCAATAAATCAGCTATATGGAGCTCAATCAGTTTAGTAGGTTTTTTACCCACTCTTTTCTCTAAATCCATGATAATTTTAGGATTGGAATTTTTACCATCCGCACCTCCGCAAATTGTAATGAAATAATACTCCATCAGGTTGTCTTTAAGTTTGGCAAAATAAGCACGTAAGGGAGAAGCCATAATTCCCATCCACACCGGGGATACAAACAATATTATCTCATCATTAGCAACTTTATCAATTTAGGTTTCTATATTTGGAGTCCTGTTAAACAATCTATCAAGAGCTATATTTAGATCAGATTTTGGTTTAGATTCTGTATATTTAATATGACGCGCTGATAACTTTGAAGCTATATTATCAGCCAAAGCTGAATTATTCCCAGTTCTTGAATATGAAATGACTGTTATTTTTTTATTTTTCATAAGTATTTTATATGTAACAAAATTAAAGAGATTTGAGTAAAATATCACAATTAAAAATTAAAGGAAATAAGTGTACTGATTATATACATTTTACTCACAGGAGGTACTAGAGCAAAAGCAGTATCATAGAAAGAAGAGACTATGTTCTGCACCAAGATTTCATCTTCGGGTGGATTTTTGTTGTGGATTCGATTCCCTTCGACCTCCCCAAATTATTCCTTTTCCAAAATAAAAACTACATCTTCCTGCTTGCCAGCTGTAATAGTTACTTGTTTCTCAGCCTGAATAACATATTCATTAGGGAATCGATTCATATTAAAAAAGACATAATATGAGCCGGGATCAAGGTTATATTCAACTGTACCTTGCAAGTCAGCTTCCTGAACTCCCCATTCTTCAGGAGGTCCAGGCTGTACTGCAATATCTATTTCTATACCAACAATTGGTTCATTATTCGTATTTTTAACCATTACAACAAGCCGGCCTTTGTTTTCAGGTACTTCAGTATTTTGAGTAGTAGGCGAATTGTTCTCTATTCCCTTAGTAAAATTCTTGAATGGCAAGTATTTCCTATAATAAATAATCTTATTCTAGTCCCCACTCCTTAAGCTGATATTTCTTTTTAGCAGAAATTAGTTTGATTTGTTTTAGAATTTAATTATCTATAATACAATATAAACACTTGCCAAATTATGCTTTATATAACTACTAAGAATATTTTAAGTTAATTTATATATTTATATAAATGGAAGAGTGTTTTATAGAGGTATTAGTTATTTTTCAATAAGAATTTTGTTATAATAGAAATGTCTAATTTTATTGTATTTGTTATATGAAGAAAGAATTTAATAAATATTCAAAAGTGATTGTTATAGCAAGTATAAGTACTGTTTTCTTGTCAATACTAATATCTGGAAGTATAGGTTATTTTATAGGTGTAGGGAAAACGGGAACAGCTTCAAATGATAAATGCCCTGATATAAATTCTATTGCAGGATATAATTATGGAGTAAGTGCTTCGAAAGAAGAGTATATCAAATATAAAGAGAAATTTTCTATTACATTAGAAAAAAGCAGTTTATTCGGAGGAGGTGGTAATTCTGAGATATGGATTGCTCTAACTGAATATCCAGAATGCAAAACTTTTATATATGATATTAAATCTTTTTATCAAGATAAATATGGTGATACTGACCAATCAATTTATAAAGATGATTTTATTACTTATTTTCCGGAAGAAGTAGTGTTGGTACATGGTTCTATGTTTAATTTTATTGATGAATATAAGGATATTCCAAACGGACCTATCTTTATAGTACCGATAGAAAATGAATTACGTATTGTATACAAGGATATAGATACACCAATTCAATTTTCACATATTGGTGATTTTATAGATAATTACGAGGAAATTACAAGTTTATATTTTGAATCATTAACTTATAATGGTTCAAATTTTACCTTTTTAGTTAATCAAGAGGATCCAGCTGATTGGGATTCTTTAGAAGCATACAAAAAGCATATGGCAGAATGTAAGTATTTAATTGGTTATTACGAAGTAGATATACATGGTGAAGTTATAAAAAAATATTCTCTTGATTATGATATTTACCAAATAGATTAAAAGTTGTTGGTAACAAGTATTTAACGATGTTTCTTATTTCCGATGATAAAAAAACTTATTTTAGTCCCCATTCTTCAAGTTGATATTTTGGTTTAGAAGAAATTAGTTTAATTTTAAGATTGTTTTACTGTATAAAAGCTAGTTGAAATATAGTAGTATTTATTAACCTTATAGTAAATTGTGCTAACTCCTGTCTTGCTGGATCAGCAAATTCTTTGAGTCTTTCTAAAGTAACTCTTATGCTTTTTAAAGCTTCAGGTTTATTATAACTAAATCCATCAATTTGTCCTTTCAATACAACCATCGACATAGCTTCAACAACCTGATTGATCCTATAATTCCTCTCACGTTCCCAGATTTTCATATTCAATGCCCAGCGGACAATAGGACCATCTACTCCTATTATAGATCCATACATTCCGAACAGTAAAAACATATCAAGTGAAGGTCCTTCGGATTGATCAAATACAGGTCTTCTTGTTCCTACTTCTATTTCATGAGAAAAGAATGATCTTAGACCTTCATTTATAACTCGAATTAAAGTATTTTTACCCCAATTTTCTATTCTAGGTATAAGACGACTGATCCATCCTTCTTGTGCATGACTAGGTGCGTTCCAAGAAGCCATCATTTCACTGATAAGATGCATTCTCTGTCGATCAACTATTAACTTTCCCAAAAGAGGAATACAAAAGAGAGGTGAATGTTCTATTGCATAGGCTTGTTCTACTAAATCAGTCTGTGTTTCTTGTGACATGTTTTTATTTTAAAAATTTAACACAATATAGAAAATGGTTACTAATAGAGAGAAGTATATTCTATAAATGAATTATATCATATTTTTATTAATATTTTCAATATTTTTATTCTAACTTAGTATACTTGTTTTTAGGTTATATATTATTAAGTATCTTGATATTTTTTATATAAAATCAATTCAATTCCCATTCTTTAAGCTGATATTTAGGTTTAGAAGAAATTAGTTTGATCTGCCTTAGGATTTCTCCAAATATGGTTGAATGTTTGACATTCAACCATGATAGGTGACATTATAAATAATATATTATTACTTATAACCTAATGCTTTGTTCTCTTTTTGGTCCTATTGTTATTATGAGTATTGGAATCCCTAGCGCTTTTGATACGAAATCAAGGTAATTTCGTGCTTCAACCGGGATTTCATCAACTGTTTTTGCTTTTTGTAATGCTTTTTTATCCCAAGTAGGTAGATCTTCATAAACAGGTTTGACTTTGTTTAGATATTCCTGGTCAGGTCTATATGGAACTTCTTTGCCTCCCTTTTCATAAGCAACACAAATTTTTACAGGAGTTTTTGGATAAACAATATCCATATGTGTAATAGCTAAATGGTTTGTATATCCAACCTCTTTGAAAAACTTAATTGCAGGGATATCAAGATAAGCTATATCACGCGGTCTTTTGGTTGTCGCACCGTATTCATGAGCGTCTTCTCTTATTTGGTCTGCTAGTTTATCAGTTACTAAAGTTGGTAGTTTTCTAGCACCAACACTTGACATATATGTAGCTTTTATAACTGCTGTTCTATATTCTATATTATATGCGTCTATGACTCCTTCAGTTGAAGATGTAATGCCGGCGAAAGTTGTATCTGAAGCTGTTACATCAGGATAAACTCCATATCTTGCATCTAGGCCAACTGCCTGTCCTTTCTCAAAAACAAATGCAAACTTATCTTCGTCTTTCCATGACGAAGAGAGCATTTCAAAGACGTCAGTAATATGAGGTTTTAGTAAGTCAGCATGCTCTTTAAGCCTTTTAACAAAATCATTTTCTTTTCCAACCTTTATAGTTGTAGTGCCTTCTTCGCAGAGGGAGTTAACTTCAGTTTTAGCAAGATTTCCATTTAAGCCGTTTATTATTGCATCATATAATTTATAGTGCGATCGAATTTTAGCCTCATCCCAATTTGCAAGATCCCTCATTCTTAAAGGATGTCTAAGCAAAACATCCGAATAAGCAGGACTTATGCCCCTTCCTGTTGAGCCTTTTCCACCTTCCTGCCAGTCTTTTAATACTCCTTCGAAAGCTCTATGAGTATCTAAACATAGAACTGCCATTTCATCTATTACTATTTCAGCGGGAACTTCACCGCCGGCTGCTTTTTTTACTTCTCTAATTTCTTCTAAAAAATCTCCAGGATGAAGCACCATACCCTTGCCTGAAACAACTGTTGCATTTTTTGAAAAGACACCTGACGGCAGCTGGTGGAGAGAAATTCTTACATCTCCAAATTCTACTGTGTGACCGGCATTCGATCCGCCATTGTCTCTATACAAAATAACTTTTTTATTTTTTGAAAACTCATTTACATATTCGTCAACAAGCCTTCCTTTGCCTTCATCTCCATAAGCACCCCCGCAGAAAGCCATGCTGTTTTTCCTTGTTTTATTCATATAGTTTTAAACTAATTTAAAATATTATTTATATATTTAACTGCATCGTGTGTAATATTTGAGCAATACCCGATGTAATTATTTACACTTATCTTTAGTGCTTTATTAATTATCGATTTTTTAATTTTCATAGATTTTATCAATTTTTTCCATTCTTTTTCGTTCATTTTCTTTCCCATAGTTTTTTCTTTTACAATATTATAAGCATCCTGTGTATCATATTTCCTAAGTAATATTTGTAGCGGTTCGGCAAGAATAGACCAGTTTGAATTTAGATAATCGGCTATTTCTTCTTTGTCAGGAGAAACTTTTGATAGTCCGCTTGACGCTCCGTTTACTATTAATACCTCATGAGCAAAAATTGTAGAAACATTTCTTATAACAGTACTATTTGATAAATCTCGCTGAAGCCTTGATACAGGGAGTATTCTACTTAATGATTCTATAAGGCCATTTGCAACTTGAATGTTCCCTTCGCTGTTCTCAAAATTAATAGGATTTACTTTTTGGGCCATCGTAGATGATCCAACCTGATTCTTATCTACTTTCTGTATTAGCCATCCATCGCTTATATATCTCCACATATCCTGGTTAAAATCTAAAAGTATGCTGTTGAATAAGTGAAATAAAGATAATAATTCTACAATGTCGTCATAAGGATTTATCTGACTTGTAAATTCGTTATATTTTAATCTAAAACTTTCAACAAAGTTTTTGGAAAATTTCATCCAATCCAATTTAGATTCTGCAAAGACATGTGAATTCCATCCGCCTATTGCTCCGTTTAATTTTCCAGTTAATTTAAATTCTTTTATTTTTTTATATACATCTGCAAGTCTTACTGCAAATACAGACATTTCTTTTCCGAGGGTTGTAGGTATGGCATCCTGACCGTGAGTTCTTGCCATCATTACCATGTTTTTATTTTGGTCAGCAAATTTTGATAATTGAAGTATAAAGTCTTTTATAGCAGGAAGTATTAGATTGCACAATGCATTTATAATCATAAGCCTATAGGCGATATTATTCACATCTTCAGAAGTTAAACAATAATGAAGCTTTTCAATTATATTTTCTACAGATTTTCCTTTAAATACTTCTCGGAGGAAAAGCTCAACTGACTTTACATCGTGTTTTACCTCATCCTCGTAATGTTTTATTTTTATAGCATTTTCATCTGATTTATTTTCGAATATTTTATTCAACTCTAATATTTCCGATTTTGATAACTTTCTTATTATGCCGGCTTTAGACAAAGCTTCTAAATATTTTATTTCAACTTCTAGTCGGTAAAATATAAGAGCGCTTTCCGAAAGGTATTCTGCAAGTGGTTCGACAGAATCTCGGTATCTGCCATCTAGAGGAGATATAGCTTTAAGTTTGGTTACTTCTAGCATATAGTTATTTTATTATTTATAATATTAAAAAACAATATAGGAATTACACTGTTAATTAAAATAAAAAAGGGTTTAGAGTTTATTATCTGAAATATAGTCTTTATTTAATAACTTTATTCCTATCATAAACTGAGTTATCTTTTAAAGATTAAAATTTTGTGATATATTTTGCTAGTTTAAAATTTTATATTATATAAAGTGAAGGTAGATAAAAATAATTGCAAATATTTTTTAATTGGAGTTTTAACAGTTATTATAATTCTGATTATATTTAATTGGTTTAATGACAGTCCTTGGGGGATTCGTGAAAAGAGATGGGATAATTGTGTTAAGAATCTTTCAGCAAAAGCTGAATATTACCATACAAAACTTTGTATTGATGTTGGAAAGGATGAAAACTGTGAATTGAATGAAGAAGAAATTGAAGAGTTAATGTTAGCCGATAATAAAAACTTGGGATTTTGTGATGGTAAGTATGGTTCAAATAGTCTTCAAGACCAATATAAATAGATATTGATTATTCCCTTAAATAAATTACATAAATATAACTAATATATTAAAAACTATTTTTAGAGCTTTTCTACCTTAACTATTATTTTCTATTTTTCTAATAAAAATTGTAAAATTACTCGTATTAATTTAATTAATTATTATTTGATTGGTATTTAAACATATATCTTAAATAAGTTTGTAATTAGAATCTAAATGAAAAGAACAGATAGTACCTTAAATTTTGTAAAAATTGTTCTCTGGGCTGGAATCATATTCTCTCTAATATTGAAATTTTTTCTATCAACAAATCTAAAAGGTAATTTTGAATTTCTTCGTACTTATAAATTTGTAACTTCCGACAGCTTTGACTGGATAGCAAATGGAGTTGATCTTTTTAAATCTCCAGAAATAACTTTTAGGAATCCAGGATTAGCAATTATTATTAAAATATTATTTATGTTAAATAAGTTGTCTTTTCTTCCGCTTTTAAATCAGGTGGTTTTTGGAGGAATTATGTTTGTAATATTTAAAATATTATCAAAGCTTGTAAAACATGAGGTAACGCCTTATATAGCAGTATCCTTGATTTTTGCTAATTATAGTCTGCAAAACTTTTCGTATTATTTATTAGCAGATTACTATGCCATTTTTCTTATATTAGTATCTGTTTTATTTTTATTTAAAGATAAAATTAATTTATCTTTATTATTTCTTGGTTTCTCACTAATATTCCAGAACTTTGCTTACTTTTTAATCCCAGTTTGGTTTGGATTTATATATATCAAAGAACAGAAAGTTTCTGAGCTAAAAGATTTATTTAACATATATAAAATATTTGTTTATATGAAATCAAATTTTTTAAAACTCACTACCCGTTTATTAATTCTACTCAATTTCAATCTGTTTTGGTTTGCTTATAAGTATTACAAATTTGGGGATCCTCTTTATACAAAAATTTTACAGATAGGCTTTCTATCTCCAAACTTTAATTCGATTTTATTTTATTTTGTTAATTTATATACACTATATGGAATTTTATTTTTTATTTTAATATGGTTTCTTATCATAAAGTTTAAAGATTATAAAAGAAACATAAAAATGCTGTTTCTATCAGTGTGTTTTCTTATAACTCTTATATTCTGGGTTATTTTTTATAATTGGAATGATAGAAGATTTTTACTATACCTTCTAACTTTTTTCTATCCAATAATAGGGTATATTTTTGATAGATATTTTGTAAAATTGAATCTAAAATGGCTTATTACAGTTTCAATTATTATAGTCTATTCAACGACTATTTCGCTTGGTTGTTTTTTTAATTCTTCGGTTATTCCGTTAACTAATTGGGATAGGATAATCTTTCAGGGATATATTATTGAAGAAGATTATGACCAATATTTTATAAAATTTCCAATTCATCTTGACCATGATAGATACAGTATTAAAAGTGTAGTTGCAGCAGTAAATCCAACTTTTGCACAATTGGTATATAATTCAAAATCAAATAAATTTAATAAAGATACAAATTTTTCTAAATATGAAAGAATAATATTTAATAGATCATCTAGGAAGGAAGAAGAGTTATGTGGCAGAAGTAATGCTATATTTTTTTATGAGCTTTCGTCTATATCAAGGATTTTTAATAAAGAATTGTTAGATAATGAAAGTCTTAAATACCAATGTGATTATTAATATATCAATTAAATAGAAAGTATAAATCTTTAAGCATTTTTTTTCTACATTAATAAATATAAATTGTTTCAGGTTTTTGTTGTAATATTAACATATTTAATGTAATAAGTTTTGACAGTATTATCTTTAAATGCAATAATATTTGTAATTAATTTTAGTAATTTTCTTATGGAAAAAAGTAAAAAAACTGTTTTAATTATTGGTATTATTTTCTTGATTTTGCTTATAGTAGCAGTTTTGGGGGGAGGAATATGGTACTTTTTTATAAGAGAGAAGGGAAAAGAATCAAAAAAAACAGATACCTCTGAAGAACAAGAGGAAGAAAAAGATATTCAACCTTTAAAACTTACTTATGAAATCAGTGAGAATATGATGGGGGGAGGCAAAATTACGATGTGGATTGTTAAAAAGGAGAAGTGTAGTGATAGAGATGCTTATTTGGGTGTTATGAATATGGATAGAGGAGGTCAATCTTCTGGGAATAATCAGGAAATGTATGCAAAGTTTACGATATATGAAGATAATGGTGAATTTGTAGCGACAGATTTTACAGGTGAAAATGAACTTGCATTTGATGATATGAAACCTCAAAGAAGTGATTCTGATATATTTGTACTTACGCTAAATTCTTTCTTTGCATATGCAGGGAAAAACTTTAATACATCAGATCTTTGGAATAGTGATGATCCAGTTGTTTTAAATGATGTATATGACGGGAATCAAACAGTTGATTTATCTATAACAAGAGAAGAAGTTCGCGATGAATATCTTCTACCATGCCAGAATTTTAAGCTAATTACTAGAGGGTCGAGTAATATGACAGCATATGTTTGTGTAGTAGAAGATAAAAAAATTAATGATGTAAATGTTCCATTTGTAGTGAATTTTGAATTTGCTGACCAGGGTCAAAATTCATCCAATGTGTATTGGAAACTAATTGAATATAAGAACGAAGAGCCTTCTATTACTTGGATTCCTCAGTGTCTTGAGCCTGTAAAATGTGAAAAAGTAGAACCTTTAACTACAGAAGAAGAGAATAGTTGTAAATCATCAATAGGTAGTCAGGTTGAAGAAGTTTTCGATGATAGTAACTGCTTAAAGGAATATCGATGCATGACTGCTGATGAAATAGCTGAACGCGATATAGAAAGATCTCAAAGGCCGGGATGCCCGATAGATCCAAATGTAAAAAGCAAAATTATCGAATGTAAAAAGAATGTAAACTTTAATTGGGAAGGAAAATCTAATAATGAAGGATGTTTGATAGATATTACATGTACTAATTAAATATCGAATAAACGTATATATAATAATTTAATTTTTACTTGTTAAGTATGTCTGTCCCTTCCATTATTCCAATTCTTGCTGCTGTAATAGCTAAACGGGAGCGTGAAATAATAAATTATCTTAACGATAAAAATGCAAAAGATAAAGATTCTGCTGTAGTTATTGAAGATGAAAGAATAAAAAATAATCTACTTAAGTATAATTACAAGCTGTACTGTATAAAGAGCGAAGGTGAAAAATATTGGATCGATAAGGAATTATATCAAAAGTATCAAAGAGAAAAGAAAATGTTAATAATTCTTGGTATCCTGGTTGTATTAATTCTTATGTTATTAATATTATTAATAGGGTCTGACGCTCTTTTACGAAAGTGAATTTTTAAAATTCCTACAAAAAATTGATTATTATAATTCAATTTTGTTTAAACTTATTGGTTCAATTTGGTTGTTAGTCTTTGAGACTGATAAAAAGTCCGTTAGTTATTTTAACCTACTAACCACCCTACTTTTACATCTGTAATTTCTAATTCTTTAAGTAAAAATTCTTGTATTCCAACTTTAAATATTACATTAGATAATTCTATATTAACTTGATAATTCCCATCGGAATCTACTGTGGATATTTGGATTATTATGTTACCTGATTTAGCTTTATAAGATCTTGATTTTGCAAACGGGGCAATATCATTGCAATATGGATATTCTTTATCGGTTTGGTTTTTTATACTAGGTTCGAAAACTTCGTATTTAACTTCAATTAATTCTAAATCATCTTTTAATTCAAATGTATAAGTACCTGGTTTTAAATTGAGTTCATCTTTTGGTATACCAACTGTTATGTATTTACTCTGCTCTTGATTTCCTGTATATACATAGAAATCTCCACAACCGCCGGTTTCTTCATCATCGAAATTTATAGAAAGTACAGCTGGTTGCTCTGATTGTGTGGTAGTAGTTGTATTATTTTTATTGGAATAATTTAACAATAAATATATAGAAATACCTGCAAGTATTAATAAGCAGGCAATAATAATAATTGCTATTTTAGTTTTCATTAATTTAAACATTAAAATAAATATATATTATTTTAGTTTTATTAAAAGTTATTTATTATATATAGTACCAAAAGGTTACAGATTTTACAATATTAAAGAGATCGTGTTGCCAGATATAATAATGACACCCAAAAGTAAGTAGTTGACAAGGCGTTGCCAGAAATGTAAATGACACCCAAATTAGTTATTAATTTGAGTGTTATGACAATGGCAACAAAAAGAGAGTA
>Ga0315294_10004060_pt1 | contig 15952 bp, 14 predicted proteins | sample YL17G13_40_MG_FD_203626 | JGI IMG/M metagenome (GOLD analysis project Ga0315294, IMG submission 203626) | Sediment microbial communities from Yellowstone Lake, YNP, Wyoming, USA - YL17G13_40 | ecosystem: Environmental > Aquatic > Freshwater > Lake > Sediment | place: USA: Wyoming | collected... | reverse complement strand
ATAGTTCTCGGAAACGCCCTATGGGATTTTGCGAAGAACAACACCTGGAACACAATCCTTGCGCGCATCTCCGACCTTTCGAAAAAGGAGAACCGCGGCTTCGCCGTGGGCATGTTCTCCGCGGCATTTGCGCTCACCTATGCGCTCTCGCATTTCATAGCCGGCTCGCTGATAAGCGCCCTCGGCTTCTTTTCTACATTCTCCATAATAATCGCCGCATCGCTTTCCATGTCCGCCATTGCGCTCCTATTCAAAGAAACGGCCAACCGGAACCATCGGGTCAGCCTTTCACTGGGCATACTCAGGACAAGGAACGGCGCCCTTAACTTCCTGGTTTCCTTCCTCACAGGCCTCAGCGACATCGTATACATCTACGTGATCTACATATTCTTCAAATACCATTTCGGCCTGGATGCGGCGCAGACCGGATTTTTCCTTGCGCTCGCATTGCTTGTATGGCCCGTAGCATCCTATTTCTCCGGGCCGCTTGTAGACAAATACGGGATAAAAAAAGCAATGTCGCTCGGCGCGCTCGCGAACGGCCTTCTCTGGGTTGCGGCGATTTTTTTCCAGGAATTCTGGCCGTTCATGCTGATAATCGCACTGGACGCGCTTTTCTGGCCCCTCTTCAGCATTGGAGGGCAGAAGCTATCCTCCATAATCCCGGAAAAGGAAAATTTGGGAAGGGACGTTTCCATTTTCGGCATCGCCTATGTGTTCGGCATAATAGTCGCTTCCTTTGCAGGAGGTTTCCTTGCCGAAACATCCTTCTCGCTGGTTTTTGCGGTCAGGGCGGCCGTGATGCTTCTGGCCGGATTTGTGGTATTCTTCCTGATGAAGGTGAAGGATTAGCTGACACCATGCGGCCAAGTCGCTGCGAAGCAGCGCCCCGGCGAAGCCGGGTTAGCCTCCTGGCGTCATTGCCCGCCAAGGATATTCTTCAGCCCCTTGAGCAGCCCCTCAGGCTTGATTTTGAACTTTCCGAGGTCTATGTTCTTCAGCACGGAAAGTATCTCCCCGGCCCTTTCTATTGTCCTCTTCTCATCTCCGCTGAATCTCACATGCAGTTCTGTAAGCAATTCGTGTACCCCTGCCTTGGTGTACCCTTCCTTGTGCCATTCGTCCGTGAACTGCCGCACGGCTCCGGACTCAAGAAACTGCTTGAGCGCTGTCTCGCCCCTTTCCTCTTTTTCCGGCGCCTTGAATCCTGTTTCGACCATGAAAATCACCGTTTATACCCAAGCTTCCTTAAAAAGTCTTTCCTCTCCTTCCTGTCCGCCGGCCCCTCCACCCCGAGCGGCCGCTCCCCGTCAATCACGCCCATTATCCCCCTTCCATACTCGGTCTCCGCAATCACGACCTGAACAGGGTTCGCGGTGGCGGCGAACAGGTTCGTAACCTCGCTCACGTTCTGCACCCTGTTCACTATGTTTACCGGATAGGCGTTCTTGATGAATATGATGAATGTATGCCCCGCCGCAATCTTGAGCATCTCCTTCTCCGCCCATTTCTGCAGGTCCGCATCGTTCCCGTCGCTCCGCACCAATTTCTTCCCAGAAGCTTCGCAGAAGGCGAGCCCGAATTTTATCCCCATCCCGCTCTCCATCAGCGTCTCGTATAAATCCTCCACCGTTTTTATGAAATGGCTCTGCCCTATTATGACATTCGCCTCCTTGGGCATCTCCACATCCACAACCTTCAGTTCAGCATCAGTCATATCCCCACTTTCTCAATTATTTTGCTCGTATTGGCCGAATTCGGGTTCGCGTGCGCCCTCAGCTTCACGACCTTAACTCCCTTCGGCTTAAAGATGGGCTTCTGGTCGTATCCATACGCAATTACATCCGGCTTCACGCGCCTTAGCGTCTCCGTCATGTCCTTTGCACCGGGAACCGCCAGGTTCACCATCCTCATCGCGCCCACAATCGCCGCGCGATACTTCTGGTTATGAAGGGGCTTCCTTCCTTTCTTCCTTATGAACTCATCCCGCGCAACCACCACAACAAGCACGTTCCCGAGTTTCGCCGCTTCGGAGAGCGCAAGCACGTGCCCGATGTGTATCACATCAAACACTCCGCCCGTGAGCACGACCTTGAGCCTTTTTCTTTTTTGTGGCGTCAAAAAGTACTTCTTCCCCTTCCTCTCGAGCATCCTCTTTTCTCCTGGATAGAGCTTCGCGTAATCGCTTGCGCTGATTCCGTTGTCGCGCACCTGCATCAGATAAAGATTCCTTATTACGCTCCTCATTTCAAAACCATCCACAATTGCGCATAATACTTTCCATCCCTCTCAATCCAGTCCGGAAACCTCGCGATTTTCCTGAAACCAACCTTCTCGTACAGTTTCCTTGCCGCTTTGTTCGGTTCGGCAACAGTTAAGAAGATATTCTTTGCTTTCATTTTCTTCCTGGCTTTGGCAATTGTTATCTTGAATAGCAACTCGCCGAGCCCAATCCCCCTGAATTTTTTTGATATTGCGACGCCCATGCTTATGTTTTTCCTTACCCGCCCCGGGCCTTCCCGGTGGGCCCAGCAGTTTCCGGCTACTTTTCTATTTGCAACAGCGATTGTCATTGCAATGTCGCCCTTCCTTATTCCGGACACTATGCTTTTCTTCCAGGCTATTTCTTCCTTCATGCTGACCTTCTTTCTCATGTGGAGCCAGGTATCCTCAGCGATCATCTCGTTTACGTATCTGAGCAATGATTTGACCGGAATATTCGCAGGGCTATCCAGCAATTCTACTTCGCTACCGTCCTTCAATTTCGCCTTCATGGATAACATCTCGTAATGGTTCTCGGGAATGGAATCGCATCCCTTATATGGTTAAGCCCGAGCACCCATTTGGTCAATCTTTCAATTCCCATCCCGAATCCAGAGTGGGGAACGCTCCCATATTTGCGCAAATCCACATACCACTTCATGTCCCCGTTCGGGTCAAGGCCGAATTCCTTCATCCGGGCAATCAATTCATTGTAATCCCAGATCCTCTCGCTACCGCCTATAATCTCCCCGTGCCCTTCAGGGGCAAGCAAATCGTTGTTCAGCGCATACCCCGGCTTATCCGGGTCCTCCCGCATATAGAATGCCTTGATTTCCTTCGGGAACTTCTCCACAAACAATGGAGTTTCATATTCCTTGGTGAGAATTGCCTCCTCGTCCGCCCCGAAATCCTGCCCGATTTCCATCTTCCCGCCCAGCTTGTTCACCTGTTCCACTGCATCATCGTAGAGCATGCGCGGGAAGGGCGCCTTCACCTTTTTGAGCTTCGCAGGGTCCCTCTCCACCTCTTCAAGGAGGTCCGGGTGCTCCTTCACGAACTTCTGCACCGCGTAGGAAATCATGTCTTCCTGCAATTTCATATTGTCCTCGTGCGAGTACCACGCCATCTCAGGCTCCAGATGCCAGTATTCCGCAAGGTGCCGGATGGTCCTGCTCTTCTCCGCGCGGAAGGAGGGCGCGAACGCATACACCTTCCCAAGCCCGAAAATCATCACCTCCGCATACAACTGCCCGCTCTGCGAGAGGTACGCGGGCTCCCCGAAATAGTCCATCGCAAAGAGGGTGCTTCCCCCTTCACATTGTGATTTGGTGATCACCGGAGGAACTATTTCATAGAACCCATCATTATCCAAATACTCACGCAAATAGTTCACTAAATGGTGCCTCGCCTTCATCGCCGCGACCAGTTTCCTGCTCCGCAGCCACAAATGCCTCACATCCAAAAGGAATTCCTCGCTCAAATCTTTAGAGATCGGAAATGGCTCGCCCCTGCTCACCACCCTGAACTCGTCCACTTGGAGCTCCCATCCTCCGGGCGCGCGCTCGTCCTTCTTCACAGTGCCCGCTATTTCCACCGAGCTCTCTATGTAAATCTGCGAAGCCTCGGAAAAGAATTTCTCGCCCACCTTGTCCTTCTTGATTGCGCACTGCACCCTTCCGCTCGCATCGCGCAAAATGATGAAATTCAAATTTCCGCTCCCCCTCTGCCTGTGCACCCATCCCCGTATGGAGACCTTCTTCCCCTCCATCCCGCCCTTCAAAATCTTTCCAATTTCCAGGTACATTTTTTCACCGTTAACATCACTCCAGCCAGTCCTTCAGCCATCCGCACACAGAGAAGGGCGCCTTCTTCAAGGAAGCAACGTCCCTGCTCCCGGTAAGGAGGGCGCAAATCCTCATCTGCAGCACCCACTCCGCGCAGGTGGAATCCAATCTCTTATCCTCATAAGCAAGCAAAAACGGGCGGGAAGCGCCTGCAACAGAAGCGCCCATCGCAATCGCCTTCGCCGCGTCCAACCCGCTCCTTATCCCTCCGCTGCCCACGAGCGGAAGCACATCCTTGCACATCATTATCGAAACCGCGGTCGGGATTCCCCATTCCTCAAATCCTTTCGGAACCCCTCCCCGCTCATACTCAACCTTGCTCCAGGAGGTTCCTCCCCCTCCCGCAACATCAATCCATTTCACTCCCGCTTCACGAAGCTTTAGTGCCACATCCCTGTTTATGCCCGCGCCCGTTTCTTTAACCATAACCGGCACATCCACAACCCTGCATACTTTATCTATATTTTTCAAAACCCCGCGGAAGTTCCTGTCCCCTTCCGGCTGCACCATCTCCTGCAGGACATTCAGGTGAATCGCAAGCCCGTCCGCCTCCACTTTAGAGACGAGCGTCTCCAGTTTTTCCATATTCCCTTCCAGCTGCGCGGCCCCGATGTTCCCTATAATCGGAATTGAAGGCGCCTCCTTCCTCACAAGGTAACTTTTTTCATTTCCCCCTTCCAGCATCGGCCTCTGGCTCCCCAATCCCAAAGCAAAATGGTGTTTCTCCGCAACTTTCGCCAGTTCCGCATTGATTTTTCCGGATTCGGCCGCCCCTCCGGTCATCGCCGTAATCATGAGGGGAAATATCCTCTTCCCGAAAAATTCCGCCTCCAATTTTATCTCATCAAAATTAAGCTCCGGAAGCGCGTTGTGCAGGAACTCCACGCACTCGAACCCGGCCTTCCTGGAGTACTCTATCCCGTCCTCCATGCATATGTCCAGGTGGTCCTGCTTCCTGCTTTTCGTTTTCTCCTTCATAAACATCACTTCTTTTCCTTCCTGGGAAAAACGACGCTCGCATACCCCACCACGCGGTCCGTCTCCCCCCCGCTTTCCCCCGAATTTGTATAGTAGAGCATCTCCCCTTTCTTGCACTTCATCCTTTTCACATATTCGAGCACGGCGGCAATCGGCCCGTGGCCGCAGATGCTCCAGTCATGCTCGATTGCGCGGTGCTGGAACCCCTCCGGGTCCAGCCCTGTGATGAAGGAAACCGCAGCCATATCATTCTTCTTCGCGGTTTCCGGAGGCACGTAATGCGAGAAATCAGAGCTCGCAATCACTATTACCTCCTTATTATACCCGGAAATGGCATTAAAAAGGGCTTTCCCCAGGTCCGCGGACGCTTCCAAGTTCTGGTCCATCATGCAGATGGGCACTATCTTTGCCTTTGGATTAATGGTTTGTATGAAGGGCAGCTGCACTTCCACCGAGTGCTCCATCATGTGCGCCTTCTCGTCAAAATCCAGGTATTTCGCATTCTTCTGTATGAGTTTTCCAAGTTCAGTATTGTTTTGGATTTCCCCGAGCGGCGTCTCCCACTCTTCCAGCGAGAGCGAAACGAGGCTCCCGCTTCCGGAATGGTTCGGCCCGACGACCACGACGGTGTGCGCGGTCCCCATCTCCTTTATGCTTGAATAAGTCACGGCGGCCGCGGTCCCGGAATACTGGTATCCCGCGTGCGGGCAGACCCCCCCGTACGCGCTCGTCTCCTTTGCATATTTTTTTGCGCGCAGCATGCAGTCTGAGACCATGGTAGCTAATGAATCTGACTCCAAAGGGTAGAAATATCCTGCGACAGCGGAAGCCCTCATGCCGAAACTACTTTGCTTACTTTAAAAAAGCTAACACCCGTCCGTGCCGGCTAGCCGGACCTTTTGGAATCATCGACATGGCGCGCCGCCCATATCTGTTCTGCGTGATACCTTATTGCAGTACCGAGGTCCCGCATGGTCTTATCGTCCGTGTTCTGCTCCAGGGACTCCGCAATTCCGACCACTTGGCTATGCCAATTGTTCTCTTCCTTTACATAATTCACAAAAAGGTCGGCAAAAACGTCTATCGCTGCCGGCTTTTCCGGATCTGCAAGCAACCCGGCATTCTTGTCAAGCATATCAGTAAAAACAGCGCGTATGCTCTTGGCAGGCACCCTCTCATTCCCGCCATTTTGTTCTACAACAATTCTTTTATGCACCCTGCCTATCGGTGTTTCAGGAATCTGCCTCTGCGGCGGTTCACAAATAACAGGAACTCTAGTAGCCATATTTACCCCATTCTATTTATGTGTCTAAAGGTTTAAATTTGTTTATGCGCCTCCGTCAGTGCGCGAGTGGGTATTTCTTCATATATATGAAAGTCTGGTATATCAGCAGGAACGGTATCACGACCACGGAATTGAACAGCATCGTGAGATATACCCCGAACGGATACGGAAGGAACAGGAACACAAATTCCGCCACCGTAATCGCGAACGCGCCAAGCACAGTCCAGAATAGCAGGTGCGGCAATTTCTTCACCGCCATCTTCGCGGATGAGCTTATCGCATGCCACGGCTTCATTCCGTCAATCACCACCGCCGGGGGCACGAAGAACAGCACAATCCCCAGCGCCATGCTCGCGATGGGGAGCACTATCCCCCTGTACGCGAAATCGAATGTGAGCAGCTGCAGCACAAGCATGAGCAGTACGGAAAGCGTATATATGAGGAATATTGTCACCGCATATGTTCCCATCGCCTTCACCACCTCGCTCCCCACCTTCGTCATGGTCTTTTTGGACTTAATGAGGAGGTTTATGTTGACGATGGAATCCGAGATTATGAACAGCGAGATGAGATACGCCACTATGGTAATCCCGACCTGGAAGAAATCCAGCTCAGGGATGCTTCCGGTGCGCAGGAAAACCCCGCCCAGGGACACGAAGGTCGGCGCAGAGACCAGCATCGGAATCATGAGCGCGAAGAAGAAAGGTATCGAGAAAAGAAGCACCAGCATGTGCCTCTCCCTGAAGAATTCCACGCTATAGTCAAATGAACGCATGCCTTTTTCTCCCTCTCAAATCTTTTAACCCTTCTCCTTTATCCATTTCTCTATTATCTCCCGCGGATAGGCGCCTATGAGCCTGTCCACCTCCTCCCCGTCCTTGAAAAGCACCAGCGTCGGGATGCTCATGACCCCAAAGCGGGCCGCAAGCTCCTGCTGGGCGTTTATGTCCACCTTCCCGAACTTCACCGCCTTGTGGGCGTCGCTTATCTCTTCTATGACCGGGGCGAGCATCCTGCACGGCCCGCACCAGGTGGCCCAGAAATCCACGAGCGTTGTTCCCTTTGCAATTTCCGCATCAAAAATCTTCACAGCCAGTTCCTTCACCGCCATTTTCCTCACCCCATAAGCTCTGCTAAAATTGCTTTCTGCGCGTGCAATCTGTTCTCCGCCTCGTCGAAAACCACGCTCTGCTTTCCATCTATCACGTCCGCAGCCACTTCCTCCCCGCGGTGCGCGGGCAGGCAGTGCATGAAAATCGCGTCCTTCTTCGCCTGCGCCATTATCTTCGCGTTCACCTGGTAATCCCTCAGCTCCTGGAGCCTCTTCGCCTTCTCCGCGTCCTGCCCCATGCTCACCCAAACGTCAGTCATTATGACGTCCGCATCCTTTGCCGCTTTTAATGGGTCGTGCTCCACGGAAATTTTTCCAATCGCCTCCTTCCTCGCCTTCGCCATCACCGTTTCGTTAAGGGAATAATTCGGAAGGTTCGGGCAGCACGCCACAACATCCGCGCCCAATTTCGAGAACCCGATTGCGGTGCAATTGAACATGTTGAAGCCGCAGTCCCCGTAGAAAACTACCTTCAGCCCCGCGATCTTCCCCTTCTTCTCAATCACCGTCATCATGTCCGCCATCGTCTGGCAGGGGTGGTACAAATCCGTGAGCGCATTTATGACAGGTACCCTCGCATACTTCGCCAATTCCTCAATGTCCGAGTGCTTGTACAGCCTCGCCATTATCCCGTTCACATACCTCGAAAGGGTTTGCGCGGTGTCCCCGACCGTCTCCCCCCTTCCCAATTGGGTAGTACTCATGTCCACGAACAGCCCATGCCCTTCCAGCTGCGTCATCCCGACTTCGAAGGAAACGCGCGTCCTTGTTGAAGCTTTCTGGAAAAGCATCGCCAAGGATTTGTCCTTCAGGCTCCTCTTCACCTGGCCCTTCTTCATCTTTATCGCAAGGTCCAACAGATATTCTATTTCCGCCTTCCTATAGTCCAACAGGGTAAGGAAATGTCTGCCTTTCATATTCATGCAAATCCCCAGGTGAATTTGTAAAATAGAAATATAAAGGTAGCGCTGCGCATGCAGGATTATTGCGCCATCACCATCTTCCCATAGCCTGGAAAGTGAGCAGCCATTCCCCATTCATATACTGGAATTCCCCGCGCATCCCAAGCGATTCGAGGTACCTGTTGAGGTCCCTGTACTCATAGCCGGCTGCCACGCCTCCGCCTGTTAAGTCCCCGGCGGGAATCACATTGAAACCTGCGAAGAAAGACTGGTCCGGGTATCTGACCTCCGCCATCCCTCCCACCTGGTATGCGCCGAAATTCTGCTCTTCCCTTGTCAGGCTGAATGCGCCGGCTGATAGGGTTGCGCGTATCTGCGCCTCGTCCCCCTGGTACGCATAATACGGGGCAACACTCCACACGTAATCCACTCCCTGCATTCCTCCCCAGGTGTAGCCTGCCTGCACTCCGAATTCGGACCTTCCAGACCTGCCTCCTATAGTCCCCCCCAAGCCCCACTCGCCCCATACGCTCCGGGAAACGCTCGCGCCCATCTCGAATCCCCACGGCGTACCGCGGCTGGTGGCGCCACTGAACTCCATCATCCCGGACGCATCCCCGACCATTATCCCGCTCGGGGCCTCGCCCAGATTGCCGGAAAGCGTGAAGCCCCAATCATTCCCATTCATCTTCCAGGTGGCTCCTCCCGCGCCCCCGTATTCCCCTTCGCCTTCCATACCGGGCACTCCCCTCACCGCGGCGCCCCTCACGCCGAACATGCCAGTTGCGGTTTCCCTCACGATGCTCGCTGCGAACATCAAATCGGATGATTCGCGGAGGCTGCCGGCTCCCTGTCCGCTGATTGCCCTTATGCGCGCGAGCATCCCAAGGGTGCGGCCGAATGCTAGAAGCGCCTGCGCTTTCTGCACGGGGTCTTCCGCGGTATTGTACTGTTCCCACTGGCTCAGGAGCAGGTCCACAATCTGCTGCTGGTTGAAACGGACCGTCCCCTGGCCAACGGTATACGGAGACATGTATTCCCCGCCCACCTGGACGGTCCATGTCGCCCCGCTGTCCGATGTGAACACCAGTTCTGCGGCCCCTCCACCGGATACCGGCGTCTCCTGCCCCTCAGGCGCATACTGCTCTTCATAATGCCCCGCCATGCGGAAAGTGACATCCCTCACGTTCACCGTTGCGCCCGCCTCGAACCCTCCTGCCTCGCCCGCCCCCGGCCCGGTCACCTGCGCGTGCGTCTTTATGTACATCTCCCAGTAGCTCGCATCATTGATTATCTGCCTCGCGGCCCCCGTGGCGCTGAAGAACCCTCCCGGATAGGATACTACCCCGAGCTGCCCCTCGCCGCTTATCATGTATGAGACCGGGTTCATGTCGAAGCCCGCGCTGGCGGTGACCCTGGTGGTGTTCTTGTTGTAATCAACCACAAACAAGCCCCCTCCATGCCCCTCGTCATCGGATGCGAGGGCCGCCCCCCTCCCCACCAGCCCAATGGAGAACGCGGGTATCCCAAGGAAACCCAGGTTGAACCCTGCGCCCGCGGCTGCAAGCTCGCTGCCCTGCATGTGCGCGTATCTTCCGATGGTTGAGAATATCTCTTGGGTATTTCCGGAAATCGCAACACCTGCGAACTCCTCCGGGTCCCCGATTGCAACAGTGGTGCTGAACATGCCTGTGCTGTCATCCCACTTGTATCCCGCCATCCCTATCGGCCCTATGTTGGTTACAAGGGTGTTCGCAAACCTCCCGAGCGCCTCCCTGTCCCCCTCAATGTCGTAAACCCCCATCCTGAACCAGTTGGGGCCCATCCTCAGGTATGCATTCCCGCGGACAAGCAATCCCGTGCCGATCCCCTCCTTCTCCCTGTCCACGAAATCAAAGAGCACCGCATAATCATTGTTCTCGCCCAGCCCATTGAGCCTAGCCAGCACCGCGGCATCTGTCTCCTGGTCCATCCATACTCCCTGGCCCATTGCGGCCCCGCTCACTCCTGGCGCGGAGACCTGCGCACCCCCAACCGCCTCACCCTGATCCTCGCCGCTCACCCTCACTTCCGCTGCCTCTCCCCATCCTGCGGTCGGGCCCCTGCTCTCGGCCATCTCTCCCGCCGCTCCGCTTGTTCCGGCCCCTCCTCCGCGCACCATGCCCCCTGCTTCCATCCCCCCGCGCGCAGGCGTCCATATCGCCTCCGGGATTATGGGCGGCAGCCCGAGGTCCACGGCCTGCAGCCTGGAATAGAGGTCAAAGGGCCTGTAGAAGGATGCCTGCCCCGCAGGGTTGAACGTCACCCTCAGGTCCTGCGGAGGCTGGAAGAACCTCACTATGTTGTTGTAGTCGTTCAGCATGAACCTCCGGAACTCTGTCTCGCTGTAGAGCGCAGCCGGGTCCATCGCCGCCATCAGCGCAATCAGCGCCGCAGAAGTGTTGTCCACGTTGCCCCCCAGCCCCAGGCTCGTGGGAATCAGCGCCTCAAGTCTCGTGAATCCGCCCCCTATGTTAAGCTGCTGCGGGAACGTAACCGAGGTGAGCTCCAGCGGAAGGTTTGCGAACCTGCTCCCTTCGGACCCGAATGCCCAGTCCACGTACCCCCTCCACATCCCCCTGAACTGCTCAAATGGGCCCACCACAGGAAGCACAGGCTCCACCCCGGTTGCAAGTGCGCTGCGGAAATCCTCGGCCTCCGGATACATCGCGACAAACCTTGCCAGCACCTCAGTCATGGCCCTCGCGCCACTGGTCGTCTCAAGGACGCTTCTCGGCACCTGCACATGCAGGTAGCTGTTCACCATATCCTGGGAGCCGTACAGCGCATACGGGGAATTGAATCCCGTGAGATGGTCCACCGCGGTGGTCATTGCGTCGCACATCCTCAGGAAATCATCAATGCTGTTGCTGGCCCCAACTATCGCGGGAAGCGCGGAATTGAAAAGGAAGAACGAGGTTCCCGGCGCTATCTCCGACACGAGGCCCGTGATGCGCCCTATGTACTGCTCCTCGCGGGCCATCATCTCCTCTTCACTCATCCTCTGCGTGAGCCTCGGCCCCCCATGCATGTATCTGAGTATCGTTTCGCGGTTGTCTACGAACGCCTTCTGCCCTAGCAGGTCAAGCTGTGCGAACAATATGTCCCCAAGCCTCGGCCTCGCCTCCTCTCCGCCAGCCTCTTCCCCAGGAAGCTCCTGCACCCCTGCCATGTTCAGGTCGTCAAGGAGCCCCTGCCTGTCCCTGAAGAACGAGCGCGTCCCGATCTTCTCGTATGCCGCGAGCAGGAACTCGAATCCGGAAAGCGAAGCCGCATTTGCAGGCAGCCCCAGCTTCTCTATCATCATGCTTCTCGGGTCCTGCGCAGCTTCCTCCCCTTCCCTCAAGCCCACAAACCTGGTCCCGATGACCCCGTACTGCACTATGAATTCGGCAAACCTCCCGAAATAATCATCCCTTAATAGATAGTAGGGCTCCCCCTGCGCCGCGCCCCCCAGCAGCCCGTTCCTCACCCTGTCTGTTTCCGCCCTCAGCTCGCCCGCGTCCCTCGCCCCGGCAATCCTGCTGAGCGCGGCCCTCACCTCGCCCCTCGCCCTCTCCATGTTGTCCACAAACCTTGAATAATCCGCCGTCTCCGATTCCGCGGTGCCATCGAACTTCGCGAGGTGCACCACCATGCCGAGGAACTGCTCCGCCCTGTCCACCATCTCCTCCCGTGCTTCAGCGTTCATCCCGGACAAGTCAACATTGTACGTCCTCTCTACCAGGTCCGCGATCTGCGCCCTCCTTGCCTGCCTCTCTGCAGCGCTCTCTGTCCCGGCCGGGACCAGCGCCTCAATCCTGGCTATGAAACCCGCAAAAACCTCATTCGCATTCCCCGGCCCGGCCTCGGGCACCTGGTGCGAGGAGAGGACCGTCCCGAGCCAGCTCTCCGGCTCAAACCTCTCCGAGAGGAAATCGTTCGGGTCGAACGCCTGCACAATCACCGCGCGGAACATGTCGTTGAACGTGGACTCCGCGACATTCAGCACGGCATCCACCAGCTCCTCCCCATGCCTGCGCCTGAGCGCATCCGCATCATATCCCTGTTCGCTTATCGCGGTTGTGATTTTGTCTATTCGGTCGAGCAGCTGCGCAAATTGCGCATTAGTCCTTATTTCCGCGCCGTCCAGCGCGTCCAGCCGGTAGGCGTTTATTATGCCAACATAGGGCTGTGGGAGCTGCGCCATGAACTCCCTCATGAATGCGGCAAAATTCGCAGATGACATGTCGCTGTAAGCCATGATTGTTGAACTGAGCGTTGCCCATATCTCCGCGCCCTCTTCCCTCTCCGCGGTCACGTATCTCCTGAATAAGCCGGCTGCCTCAGCCGCTTCTGCGCTCATCCTCTGTTGCGCCCTCCTTTGCGCGGATTCCGTTTCCTGTTGCGCCCTGTCCGCCTCGAACTGTCCCTGGGTGCGCGGAGGCTCTTGTGTGGGCGGCGGGGATGCGCCGAACCTCTCCTCCCCCTCACTGTACCCAAAGCGTGATTCGCCAGCGCTCTGTTTCGCCGCCTCATCCTCCCTTCTAACAGCAAGCCTTGCCATATGAATGCTACCCTTTATACTTTCCGAAGTCACGCTATTTATACTTTTCGTATCCGCCAGGGCCGCGGCCGGAACCTCCGCGATGGATGCAAGAAGGAGCGCCCTGCACATCCATATCCTCGCCCCCGGCATCCTCCCATGCGCGCCCATGCCCTTCACTGTTCCGGAGGCGGGCTTCGGTGCCACCGGCCCATTGCTTCCATGTTGCATATCACTGTCTCTGGGCCTGGAATATCCGCATGGCATACGCGCCTATTTTCAGCCACACCCCTTAAAAATAATTGTCCCGCTTTCCCACGCCGTTGGCGCATGGGGAAAGTATTTAATACTCCTTCTTCCGCTATTTATCCATCAGAATGTTCGTTTAAGGTGAAAATATGAGAAGGGAAATTGATGAGACTGTTCATAGAACGCCGGGTTCTCCAAGAGTAGGGGTTGTTGAGAGGGAATTGGCTCCCGAGGCAACGCACGGCGTGCCGGTCCTCACCGGCACCGGGGCGATAAGGGCGAGGCAGGTCCGCGACGCGCTCAACACAGGCAACTTCGATGCCGTCACTTATGCGGCGGGGAGGGGGAAAAGGGACAAGTTCTCAGGCCTGCTCAGCGAGGAGGACCAGGAATATTTTGTGCAGATGTGGCAAAATGCCTCCGAGGCGGAGCGCACGGCGTTCACGCGCCAGATGAGCATATTCTTTGACGACGAGCACGCGGGGGCAGGCGGAGCCGGCCTCAGGAAAATGTCCGCAATAGTAGACAAGATGAGGGAGGCGGGCGCAACCCTCGCGCAGTTTTCCGATTATTCAAAGTCCGCCGGAGTACGCGTTTCCGGAGGCAGGAGGAGGGCAACACCTGAATCCGTGCCGGCCCGCGAAGAGGCGCCATACGAGATTACGGAGGCGGACAGGGAGCGCTCCCGCGCGGCGATGCGTTCCATGGACCGCAGGATGCAGGAGTATTTCGCGCAGGGCGAAGGGGCTCCGGCAGAGGCCGTTGCGGGCGCACCTGCCCCAGTTCCCACTGTGGTTGAGGTGGACTGGGCGGATGGCCGCGTTAGCGGAGTTCCGGAGGAGAGGCGCGTTTCATACGAGAAATTCATCGAAAGGGCAGTGGCGGCTGGGATGCGCATAGCCGACCCGATGGCGCTGATTGCGCAGCTCGAGCGCGTTGCGGGCGGAGACGCCACAGTTGTGAACATGCCAGCGAACCAAAATGCTGCCGCGAGGAGAAGGGATGCGCAGAAGTTCAATGATTTGTTTGCTTCCCTCGGCATGCAGCTGAGGGTCCGCGAAACATGGACCGGGGAGAGGTATGCACTCTCGCTTATTGGGGCAAGGCCCGCCCCGGTGGAAGAGGCACCCGCGGTAGCGGAGGAGGCGCCGGCCGCGCCAGTTGCTGCGCAGGCAAGGGCAGCCTACACATACGAAGATTTCAGGCTCAGGATGGACAGGCTGGCCGCGCTCGTGCCACAGGGCTATGAGATGAGCGACCCTGCGATATTCGACATTCCAGTGAACGGCGAGGAAGCCCTTGCCGTGTACAGGGAGGTGCGCGACCACTTCGCGGAGCTGGACGCGATTCTTTCTGATCCGGCTTTGGAAGCTGGGAGAAGGGCGGCGCTCACAAACCTCCGCACATGGGTCAATGACGCGCTCACCCTGGCCGGAGCGTAATCAGTTTCCATCTATTCGATTGGCGCAAGCACGTCCTGCACCCAATCCAATCCATTCGGGTCCAGCCGTGCCCCGGTCGGCCCGAATATCTCATGCTTCATCAGAAGAAGATACATCGCTATGGGGTCGTTCCTCCTTCCCGGAGGGAGCGCCATCCAGTCCTCCGCAATCGCGCCGCGCAATCCCACATTCTCGCTCTCGCTCAATGTCGGCTTCAGATAAGAATCCCAGGTCTCAAACCCCTTCGCATCCAGGTAAGTGCGCACCTGGCCGGAGAAATATCCTTGCGCGCTCTCTATGTGCAGGAGCTCGGCGCGCACGTCCGCCCGCGCCTCAAAATATAAATCGTATAATATGGAAGCCCTCTGGCCTGCCAGTTCGTCCGCAGCCTCCATCAGCTCGAATTCCTTTACCTTGACCTCAATCCTTTCGCTTATCTCCCGGAGAGTGGCTTCTTCCTTGGAAACCGCTTCTCTCCGCGCCGGGCCTGCCATGCCATCTTTTATCCCTACAAGGTTTAAATTACTTTTCCGGCTTCCGGAGGCTAATTATGCCACCGCATGCCCGGAGATGTTCCCAAGGGAGGCCACGCGGGCCTCATCTTTCCCCCGATGTTCCTGGGCGAAACTTTTAGCGGTGTCCAGCATCCCCACAAACTGCGTGAATTCGCCCATGTCCATCTGGGTGCCGGCCGGCCTCATCCCGCCCGCAGCCGCCCCGGTCTGCCGTATCTCCACGGCCTCCGGAATCCCCAGGCCGAGGAAATGGGAAAGCACAGCCACCGGGTTCTGCTGCAAATCCTGCCCCACCCTTTCTTCGTCGATTTGGAATCCCCTCTCCCTCAGCAGGTCGAGGTTTATGCTGATGCTTATGCCGCCTCCCGCGCGTATCCCGAACCTGTCCATCATGCTGTCAAAACCGAGAAGCGCCTGCACCCTCGCGTCCGTTGAATTTATTATTGCCTCAAGGTTGTTGTTCACCGCGTGCGTTGCCTGCTCCATGTTCCCCGCGTTTACGCGGTACTCGAAGACAAGCATTCTCGCGCGCATACCCTCTTCCGCAGGCTGTTGTGTTTGGGGCCGCGCCTCCTCCGCGCGCGTCTCCGCCGCCCTTGCCTCCTCCTGGAACGAGCGCGTTTCCCTCCGGGCCACAGGCACTGCGGCCTCGCTTTCCGCCTCCTCCCTGAAAGTCCTGGGCTGCCCCCTCTGCGCGACCGCGGAATTTACTATCTCCTGCTTCTGGAATTCCCATCCATCCCTTATCCTTATGGCCCTCCAGTCCCCCTCCTCGGTCTTCGCCGTCATCACCTGCCCCT
>Ga0315294_10004059_pt1 | contig 15952 bp, 12 predicted proteins | sample YL17G13_40_MG_FD_203626 | JGI IMG/M metagenome (GOLD analysis project Ga0315294, IMG submission 203626) | Sediment microbial communities from Yellowstone Lake, YNP, Wyoming, USA - YL17G13_40 | ecosystem: Environmental > Aquatic > Freshwater > Lake > Sediment | place: USA: Wyoming | collected... | reverse complement strand
AGAAAATACCCAGATGAATTCCCAAAATTAAGCGATATTGTTTCCATTCATGAAAGTGGACGGCTCAGTCCGCCTAGCATTCTGTTCGATCCACAAAAAGCAGATATGGTTGTTACGTTCTCAAATCTATTTGAGAAAAGTAATTTCCTAGAAAAAATGAAACGGATTTTGTCTTTATTGGAAGAAAAAATAGGGACTCCTGTGGATGTGGAGTTTGCCTCAGATGGAGAAAAACTGTACATACTTCAGTGTAGACCTCAGAGTCAGGGTCGAGGAATGGAAAGACAGCCAGTTCCTAAAGATGTCCCTGAAGATAGAAAACTATTTTCCACAAAAAAACACGTAACGACAGGTCAAATAGAAAATGTCGAATACATAGTATATGTAGTTCCAGAGGAATATACAAATTTAGAAAAGAGAGAACAGATGCAAAAGGTCGCTAAAATAATTAATGAGCTCAATAGCAAACTTCCGCGGAGAAAGTTTGTCCTCATGGGTCCCGGGAGATGGGGTAGCAGAGGAGACATCAAACTTGGCGTGCCGGTCAAATATGGAGACATTAATAACACATCTCTTCTGGTGGAAGTTGCTAAAGAAAAAGGAGATTACACCCCTGATCTTTCATTTGGGACGCACTTCTTCCAAGATCTAGTTGAAGCTGAGATAAGATATCTGCCTTTGTATCCTGACAAGGAAAACAGTGTATTCCATGAGGATATATTGTTAAATTCAGAAAACAAATTGTCTAAACTTTTGCCTGCGTATAAAAACTTTGAAGATGTTGTTCGTGTCATAAAAGTATCTGATTTAATCCCTGGTGGTACATTCTCGGTAATAATGGATGGGGAGGCGGGTGAGGCATTGGCCTATTTAAAACCACCAGATCACTTGAGCTGGCGTACGCAAAAGATAGAAGAGATTGCTGAAGTACTTGACCCAGAACTTTATGGAATCGAAGCCATGTATCTCATTGGAAGTACAAAAGAGGGCAAGGCTGGCCCAGCAAGTGACATAGACCTTTTAGTTCATTTCAAAGGTACTGATGAACAGAAAGATAAACTGATGGCATGGTTTGATGAATGGGGCAAAAAATTAGCAAAAGAAAACAAAGAAAGAACAGGTATCGAGACAGAAGGGTTATTGGACGTTCATATCATTACAGATGAAGATATTAAAAACAGAAATTCTTGGGCGACTCACATTACTTCACCGTACCAATCAGTAAGAAAAATTACACTAAAAAAAGCAAGCTAAGAAACTACAATGAGCTCTCTAGTTGCTTTCTTTAAATCATCAGTATCGAATCTTATAAGAGCAAGTTCAGGGCCGTCATGAGCTGCTGTAAATGAAAACGTTTTTCCAAATCTTTCTTTCCAATTTCCTGTTAATCTTGCCGATTCATGAACGTGACCGTGTAGAGTCAAAAATGGTTGTTTTTTATCGATGAATCGCTGTATTGCTATGCTACCGACATGAACATCTAGCGGTGCATGATCTACCATCTTTCCATGTAAGTCTGCTCTGTCAAGAAGTGAGTTATAAGGTGGTGAGTGAAAGAGAAATATGGTGTTTTCTAACGGTGACTTTTTAGAGAGTTCTTCTAAATCTTCTGCTATAGTTGTGTACTTTATATCATCCGGGGGTGCATCGACTGTTCTTATTCCTTTCTCAGGTGAAATAGCGCCTACATCAACATATTGTGAAACATCGTATCGCTCCCAATCCTTCAGTTGAAATGGCGTGGGAGGCACATATGCATAACCTGATACGTATAATTTCTCGTATTTGACTGTTTTATTATGTATGTAATCTACTACCCTTTTTTTATCTGCGGACTTGAAGAAATGTTCGTACACTCGGGGGTCATCGTTACCAAGTATTATGAAAAATTTTATGTCTTTGTGGGCATCTTTTCTTACCTTTCGTATGTTCGAAAATATATTGTCATCAATAAATTTACCCATATCTGAATCAGATGCAAACTGGTTCGGAAGAAGATCTCCTCCTAAAAAAACCGCATCAGGTTTTTCTTTAAGAATTATTTTGAATAAATTTTCATAACGTTTGGTTTTTCCATGGAGGTCTGATACAAATATACAATTCAATCTAAACACCAATCAATTCTTTATTACGCAATTCATAGTAGAGTTTTAATAGATTTTGTATGGCTGTTTTTCAAGATATCATAAACTATTAAAGAATGTCTTAAATACAGGTTATCACGGAAAGTAACAGAGTAAGATGTGTTTAAATGTATCCGATAATAGAAAAAAAAGTATTGTCAGAAAACGTCAAGCAGCTGACAATAAAAGCACCATTGATAGCAAAGAAAGCTCAACCTGGGCAATTTATTATTTTGCGAATCGATGAGAAAGGAGAACGTATTCCTCTCACTATAGCAGATTTTGATAGGGAAAAAGGTACTGTAACAATCATTTTTTTGGAGGTAGGAAAAACAACGAAGCAGTTAGGCACATTAAATGTCGGTGATTCAATAGAAAATTTTGTGGGGCCCCTCGGAGTGCCCTCTGAAATAAAGAAATACGGTACGGTCGTATGTATCGGAGGTGGAGTTGGCATCGCATGCCTTTATCCAATTGTCAAAGCTTTACACGAAATGGGAAACTATGTAATATCGATTCTCGGTGCAAAGACAGAAAAACTTCTTCTTTTAGAAAAAGAAATCTCATCACACAGTGACGAATTTTACATTACAACTGACGACGGATCAAAAGGTCAAAAAGGATTCGTGAGTGATGCTTTAAAACAAATCATTGATAAGGAAAAGATCGACATGGTAATGGCCATCGGTCCTATAATCATGATGAAAGTTGTATCTGATCTAACTAGGAATTATAATATCAAAACCTTGGTGAGTTTAAATCCGATTATGGTCGATGGCACAGGAATGTGTGGTGGCTGCCGAGTTTCTGTTGATGGTAAAACAAAGTTTGCTTGTGTAGATGGTCCTGAGTTTGATGGGCATAAGGTAGATTATGAAAATTTGATGTTACGAAATCGTCGTTTTGTGCATGAAGAGGGAGATGCTTGCAAGCTGGCTGGTGCAAAATGAGCGTTAGAAAAACGAAGCATGAAATGCCTGAGCAACCGCCAAAAGAGCGTACCAAAAATTTCAAAGAAGTTCCTTTTGGGTACAGTAAAGAGGTTGCAATCGAAGAGGCAAAGCGGTGTTTACAATGCAAAAATAAACCATGCCTGAAGGGATGCCCTGTTGAAATTGATATCCCTGGTTTTATCAATTGTGTTGCCCAAGGTGATTTTGATAAAGCCGCAGAAGTCATCAAGGCGAAAAATAATCTTCCTGCTGTTTCTGGCCGTGTTTGTCCATATGAGAGTCAGTGCGAGGGTGAATGTACACTTAAAAAGATTGGGGAGCCTGTAGGTATCGGTAGGCTGGAGCGTTTTATCGCTGATTATGAAAGAGGAAAAGGCGTTAAAATACCAAAACATCCGAAGCCTTTAGGTAAAAAGGTCGCAGTGGTTGGTGCGGGGCCCGCTGGTCTTACTTGTGCTGGAGATCTTGCTAAGATGGGTTATTCCGTCACTGTTTTTGAAGCATTACATGCGCCTGGTGGAGTATTGATGTATGGTATACCAGAATTTCGTCTTCCGAAAAAGATTGTGGAAGCAGAGGTTGACTATATCAAAAAACTTGGTGTAACAATAAATTACGATGTTGTTATAGGAAAAACAATCAATGTTGACGAACTTATGAAAGAGTACGATGCGGTTTTTATTGGAACAGGCGCAGGTTTGCCTAATTGGTTGAATATTCCTGGAGAGAATCTAGACGGCGTTTATTCTGCAAATGAGTTTCTTACACGCGTGAATATGATGAAAGCATATCAATTTCCAGATTACGATACGCCTGTTAAAATCGGAAAAATTGTTGCAACATTTGGTGCCGGGAATGTCGCCATGGATTGCGCAAGAACCGCATTAAGATTAGGAGCAGAAAAATCTTACATCCTTTATCGCAGAACTGAAGCAGAGATGCCTGCGCGTATAGAAGAAATCCATCATGCAAAAGAAGAGGGTATCATTTTTAAACTTCTAACTAATCCGATTCGTTTCTATGGGGATAAGGACGGGCATTTAACTGAGGGGGAGTACATTAAAATGCAATTAGGCGAGCCCGACGAATCAGGACGTAGAAGACCGGTACCAATTCCCGGCTCTGAGGAAAGAATGAAAATTGATACAGCACTTGTTGCGATAGGGCAAAGCCCAAATCCGTTGATCCCGAAAACTGTTAAAGGTTTACAAGTTGGAAAGCATGGTAACATTATTGCTGAAGACGACGGAAAAACATCAGTTCCTGGTTTGTTTGCTGGCGGTGACATAGCAACGGGTGCAGCAACGGTCATACTTGCAATGGGTGCTGGAAAAAAATCAGCTAGGGCTATAGATAAATATCTTCAGGCTAAAAAATAGTAGGTATTTATCTAATGCGGAAAGCCAATTTTGAATGAGAAAGACAAATCTAGCGAATGTAAAATTAAATTAGAAAAAATATAAACTGCACCGAATATAAAGACTAAAATCACTAGATAAAGCATCAGATTTTTTGTTTTTTCGTCTACCAGATCAACTCTATATAAAATATTTTTTACGTGCATCCAATATCATAAAACCCCCTCAAGTTTATAAACACATATATGCCGGTGAATATGCAGGTAATTTATTCCGTTTATAGAGCTTATAAACCCTTCTTTTTCTTAGCGGCTTTTATCAAACCATCAAATAAGGGAGATGGTTTCATAGGTCGCGATTTAAATTCCGGGTGCGCCTGTGTTCCAACAAAATAAGGATGATTTGGTAATTCCATAAATTCCATCAAAACTCCATCAGGCGAACGTCCTGAAAATACTAAACCGCATTTTTCAAGTTCCTCTACATATTTTGGATTAACTTCATATCGGTGTCTATGTCTCTCCTGGACTTTACTTTCGCCGTATAACTTACGTATAATTGTCCCATCCTTTAGAATTGCAGGATACCCGCCTAGTCGCATTGTTGCACCGTAGCGAGAATCTCTGATGATTTTAACTTGTTCGGGGATAAAATCTATTACAGGATAAGGAGTATTTTTGTCAACTTCTGTAGAATGCGCTCCGTCCATATTACAAACATTCCTTGCATATTCAACAACTGCGAGCTGCATCCCAAGACACAAACCCAGATAGGGTATTTTGTGTTCTCGGGCATAACGAATCGTTTTTATCTTGCCATCCATACCAGATAAACCAAACCCACCTGGAACAATAATTCCATCCAGTTTATCAAGCAAAGATAGTTTTTTAGGATTTTTTTCAAAAACCTTGGAATCAATCCACTTTATCTCTGGTTTAAGATTGTTATTCCAAGCTGCGTGTTTAACCGCTTCAATCACAGATATATAAGAATCAGAAAGCTGTGAAGTTCCGATATCAAAATACTTGCCAACTATACCAATAACCACAGGATTTTTTAGCGTTCTAATCTTTTTAATGAATTTTTCCCATCCCTTGAACTTATTGCGCTCCCTTCTTAGATTTAATTTCTTTAGAATCTTCTTACAAAGTTCTTGCTTTTCAAAAAGTAAAGTCACGGCATAGACATTGTCGATATTTGAATCAGATACTACATCATCTTGATGCATATTGCAAAACAGAGCGATTTTCTCTCTGCGTACATCATCAAGAGGTTTTTCAGAACGAGTGATAACAAAGTCAGGTTGAATTCCAATTTCTCTGAGAAGTTTTACTGAATGTTGAGTTGGTTTTGTCTTTGCTTCTCCAAGAGTGTTAAGCACAGGAACATATGTCACATGCACGTATAGTACTCGATCTCCTTCGAGTTTCATTTGACGAACTGCCTCAAGGAATAAAACATTTTCGTAGTCACCAACTGTCCCGCCGATTTCAACGAGTACGAAATCCCAATTCGATTCTTTTGCGGGTCTCCTAATTCTTTCTTTAATTTCGTCTGTTACATGTGGGATAGGCTGAACGGTTTTACCAAGATACTTTCCCTGACGCTCTTTCTCAATAACTGCACCGTAAACCTGGCCGGTCGTTATATTGTGATATTTAGGAATATCGATATCCAAAAAGCGCTCGTAGTGACCAAGGTCCTGGTCAATCTCCCCACCGTCTTCAGTAACCCATACCTCTCCATGCTCGGTGGGACGCAAGGTTCCTGCATCGTAGTTCATATATGGGTCTATTTTCATCGCTGTGACTTTGTAACCATGAAGTTGGAGAATTTTCCCAATTGATGCGGTAGTTATTCCCTTTCCCAAACCAGAAATTACCCCGCCAGTTACAACTATATAATTTACCATCCCTTTCAACCGGCAAGGTAAATAGACTAAAGGATTTAAATTATTTCGCTTTATTAAAAATTTCTAAAAAAATAATTAAAAGATGATTATTAAATAAAAGAAAGTAACAACTACCATGCGACAACGCGTTGTATAGTAATTGCAGTCTTCGTTATCTTTTTATTTCTTTATAGTCAGAGAAATTTCTATTGACGACACGTTGGAGTTTCTGCCTTCTTCGTTTGTGATACTTTCGGTTCCAATTTTTATGTCTTTTATCTTTGCGTTGGTAACAAATCTGTTCCTCGTAATTTCTGCTGTGTCAACTGCTCTACTTATAGCTCGGCCTCTAGCTTTTATTATTACTTCTGTAGATCCCCCGTTGAACTGCGTAACTACTGCAAGCACATAGCTCATCGGTGGTTTGCTTCCAACGTATATAATGTTCTCGTCAGGATTTATTTCTTTTTCTGCCATAATTTTTCTCCCTGTATTTCGTTGTTTTTACTTTTGTATCAACATAACTTTTATTTATAAAACTTTCGACCGACGATTTTTTGATATTTGCTCTCTTTTTCTTTCTTTTTTTTCTCCATAATTTTCTTTAAATTAGTTAGGTTTATATTCTATACCTATTTACAAGGTTTAGGATTACTTAGACTCTTTGTTGGGGACCGTTCATCATGGAGATATTAGAAGACAAACCAGGCAAGCAAATTCTGCTTTTAGGCAATGAGGCTATAACAAGAGGAGCGCTTGAAGCAGGAATTGATGTTGCAACTACTTACCCTGGTACTCCTTCTTCTGAAATTGCTGATACTTTTTCTTTAATTGCGAGATCGTTTACCAAACAAAATAAAACCCCAGGTTTTTATTTTGAATATTCGACAAATGAAAAAGTAGCACTTGAAATTGCAGCGGCAGCATCTATCTCAGGTTTACGTTCTTTGACCTGCATGAAACATGTTGGCCTAAATGTCGCAAGCGACGCGTTTATGACATATCTCTATATCGGTTGCAAGGGGGGGCATATAATTGTCTCGGCAGATGATCCTTATTGCCACTCTTCTCAAAATGAACAGGATAACAGATACTTTGCGCTATTCGGTGGAGCGCCAATGCTGGAACCTTCCACCCCTGAAGATGCCAAAGAAATGACAAGAATTGGTTTTGAAATATCAGAAAAATTACAATCTCCGATTTTGCTCAGAACTACCACACGTCTGAATCATATGAGGGGGCCTGTTGAGCTAAAAAACCTTCAGAGACCTAGAGGTAAAGGACATTTCGAGAAAAACCCAATGCTTGTAACGACTCCGGCTATAGCCCGTGCGAGACATCCTGAACTTTTAAAGATGTTAGAAAAAGCAGAAGAAATCTCAGAAAAATCACCTTTTAACAAAATTATTAATGTCGGTAATCCAAAAGAGTGGGGGATAGTTACATCTGGCGTATCTTTTAATTATGTAAAAGAGGCCGCTGAGGATCTGAAACTCAATGTCAGGATCCTTAAGCTAGGTATGACACATCCCTTGCCAAGAAAGATGTGTGAAAACTTTATCAAATCCTGTAAAAACATAGTGATTGTCGAGGAACTGGAGCCCATACTGGAGAACCAATTTAAAGAGATGGCATTTGACTTCGGTGCTGATTTTAAGATATTCGGTAAATCAACAGGTCATTTTTCACGTTTATATGAATACAATCCAGATATTGTTATGGATGCATTTTCAAAGATTTTCAACGTTAAAAATCCTATCAAAAAACCAGCTAAATCAAATATAAAACTACCAAGCCGCCCGCCAGCCCTTTGTCCAGGTTGTCCTCACAGAGCAACATATTACGCAGCAAAAAAAGCGCAACCCAAAGGTGTTGTTTACCCTACGGATATTGGATGTTACACTCTTGGTAGAGAAAAACCACTTGAGATGGCAGATTTGCTTCTGTGTATGGGATCCAATGCAAGTATGGCATGCGGTCTAGCTATTGCCACTGATCAAAAAACAATATCTTTCATGGGTGACTCTACATTTTTCCATGCAGCAATACCTGCAATTATAGATGCATCTCATCATAATCACGATGTGGTGATAACAATCCTCGACAACAGAACGACAGCTATGACGGGGCATCAACCACACCCTGGTACAGATTTTGATGGCATGGGGCGTCCGGCAAAGCGAATTTTAGTGGAAGATGTAGTAAAAGGATGCGGCATAGAACATGTTGAGATCGTGGATCCAAATAAAATCAAGGAAACGACGGAGGCTTTCAAGAGGGCGCTTGCGTTTAAAGGGCCTTCAGTTGTCATAAGTAAGTCCCCCTGCATTCTTCTGGAAAACCGATATAAAAAAGCAAGAGGAGAAGCAATCTTTGTTTACGAAATAGACCAAAGTAAATGTAAAAAGTGTAAAACCTGCATATCTCAATTTGGTTGCCCTGCGTTGTATTATGGAGAAGATGGAAATATTTTTATCGATTTGCAGCAGTGTAACGGTTGTGGCAACTGTGTTACCATTTGTCCGTTCGGCGCCATTTCTTTAAAGGGGGAGAAGGAATGAAAGACAAGACTAGCATCGTTTTAACTGGCGTAGGCGGGGAGGGCATAGTAACTGCGGCAAATTTACTTGGAAAGGCGGCTATTAAGGCTAAATTAAATGTTTTTGTCTCAGAAATTCATGGTATGGCACAGCGCGGAGGATCGGTTAGTTGTACGGTGAGGATAGGTAATGTATCTGGACCACTTGTTGCCAGTGGAACGGCAGATGCAATACTTAGTTCGGAACCTGTTGAAACGTTGCGATATATTCAATACTCTAATAAGAAAACGAAGATCATAACGAGTATTAATCCCGTTATACCCTTTACCGTGTCTGTTGGGGTGGAAGAATATCCAAATATTGATTTGATTTTCAAAGAGCTGAGTAATTACGGAGAATTGTACAAGATAGATGCTGTAAAAATAGCAAAAGATGCAGGAGCCTTAGTAACTAAGAATATCGTTTTGCTTGGGGCGCTTGCAGCGTTAGATGTTTTGCCTTTTAAATCTGAAATTCTTTTAGAAACAATTCTAGAAAATGTTCCAACAAGATACAAGGATATGAACAAGAAAGCATACGATGGTGGTTTTGAAGCAGTTAAACCTTAACTTTTAATTTTTATCTGAATTCTCTGCTAAGATAATATTAATAGTGCCGATTAATCTCACTGTGTTTTTTATAAATTTTATTTTAAATCCATTTTCTTTGAGAATATCGGTGACTTCTCCATGTAAATTGCTTTCAAATTCTTGGAACCATCTGAGAAAAAAACCTATAAATTTGGAATACAGATTTGTTGGCTTGCCAACATCTATAATTAATAATTTTTTATTTGGTTTTAAGACTCGCTTTAATTCCTTTACACCTTTTTTCTTTGATTCAATATCCAAACGATGAAAAAGAAAAGTAGATAAAACCACATCAAAATAGTTATCATCGTATTGAATATTTTCAATTATTCCTTCTTCAAACTTTATACCTAAATTTTGGGCTGATTTTTTCGCTTTTTCTATTCTTTTAGCTGCGCGATCTATTCCAATTAGCTCACATTTGTATCCAATTCTATGTTTAAGTTCAATTAATAAAGTTCCTGTAGAACAGCCGATATCGAGAACTTTACTGCCTTCTTCAAATTCAATGTTATCAAGAATAATTCCCATAATTCTTTTCTCCAAACCCTAAAAATTCACGTATATGCCCTGAAAAATATACAAAATCCAGAGTGTACATAATGTTGCATCCTTTTTAAGATAGAATCAAAATGATGGTTTAAAAGTTTTCAATTTTGTTTTTCTCCTTGTTTTAGTTATATTATTTTAGCTTCTAAATGACTTTTTGAAAATAGCACAACAGTAGGGATCGTGAGCATATATGGAACCAAAATGATAACGGGCGCTAGCCCTGCACCCACCTGAACATAAATGTTTATATTTGCATGTTTTGCATTCTTCAATATCATCAACGGTTAAATATCGAATTTTTTTGAGGAGGCTGGAGTTTTTCCACATGTAAGATAATGCATCCCTTTTTGCATCTCCAAGAACAAATTCAGGTTCAACTGAAAAAATACAAGGATAAACAAGGCCATTGGATCCAATATATAGAACTTGTCTGCCATTTCCACATTTTTGTAATTTTTCTGTTGAATTATAATCTACCGAGTAAACTACGAATTCTCTAGTTGGGAAAAACATTAAGGAGCCTTTGTATTTCTTATTTAATTCAATAATTTTTTTACCAATCTCCTTCCATTGATCGGTATTTAATTGAGTGTTATCTCTATTTTTATATCCTCTCCCACAATATGGATGAGCTGGGCCGATACGAACGTATTTAATTCCGAGATTATGTAAAAACTCTGAACTTCTCTCTAAATCTTTATAATTAGCGCGAGTTAAAACCATACATATCTCAGGAATTTCGCCATATTGTAATAGATTTTTTATACCCTGTACCGTTTTTTTATGAAATCCTTTTCTTCCGCGGTTATAATCATGGTGATCTGGGATACAGCTATCTAAACTAACTTGCAAAAATACATAACGAAATTTCGAAATCCTTTTAGCAGCATCTTTTGTAATCAATAGACCATTTGTATAAACTTGTGTGAGTAATTGTAGTTTTTCTACGTAATTCAATATTTTAAAAATATCCTTTCTTGTAAATGGTTCTCCTCCGCTTAAACAAAGCAACCAGGTTCCTAACTCAGGTAGTTGTTTAATTATATCAACTATCTGTTTTGTGGTAAGTTCTTTATTTTTCTCCATTCTATCTGAAGCAAGACAATATATACATTTTGAGTTGCATTTGGTTGTTATATCAAAATGGACTGTTCGTGGAGCATATTTAATGTTTGATATCGTGGTTGGTATTTCTTCTATTTTTATTTTAAGTGCTTTTAGGTTGTTTAGTATTGTTTTTATGTCTTCTTTTGTGTTTTTTTCATCTATGTTTAAGAGTTTCGTTATTTTTGGTACTGCTTTTTCTTCTCCATGTTTTTTTATTAGTTGTATTATCACCCAACTTGTTTTACTTAAAGTAACTCTATCATAAAAATCAAAACCGTCAAATAGTTCAATTCCTTTTTCTGTGAGTCTTGTTTTATACATAAATTCTATCTATAATTATGTTTATCTTATTTTACGCTTAAAATTTGCGTGCCGTTAAGCGAAGTAATAAAAATAAGATATTTATACTTTACAAAATAACTTATCACTTAAAAGAAAAAAATTATGTTTGAATTTAGGACTTTTATGTGTATAACAAGTAAAGTTCTAGATGAAGACTTTTCCTTTCCCGATACTACCGACTAGGGAAGAGCCAATATCTATACCCCTTGTTACCATTGATATTTTTCTTGGTTTTTCGTAAACCATATCACATCACGCAGATATTTATGCATTTCATAATATATAAATCTTTCCAAAAAATCCTTAAAATTTATTAATTTGGGTGTTTCTTTAGTAACATTAAGACATCTTTCTCAGATTTCCTATATATTCATCTATTTATAGGAATTTCATCGTATTCTTTTTTTTCAATTTATTTTGTATAATCTTATTCTATGGCTTTACGATATTCTTTATCTAGGAAGAAAGAACAATGAACTGGGTCGGGGGCTGTTAAACTACTATACTTTGCATATGCGCATCCTCGACATCCACCAAAGCATTTATCAACCATTGAGCATCCTTTGCATTTTTCAAGATCTTCGATAGATAATTTTCTGAATTTTTTAAAAACATCTGAATTTTTCCATATATCAGAAATATCATCTTTCATTATATTTCCTGCTTTAAACTCAGGGAACGCTAAAGTGTAACAAGGATAAACATCTCCATTAGATGAAATATATATTGTATCTTTTCCTGCTTCGCAGCCTACCTCAAGACTTTTAATCAATTCAGGATTTAGAGGATAATCAAACATATTGGGTGAAACTGAGAAATACATTTTTCCATTATATTTGTTTACTAAGTCATTAACCTTTATTCCCAATAGTTTTATTTTTTCGGTGTCAAGCTTTACTTTGTCTATATTTTCCTCGGCTCTACCATAACTAATATGCGCAGGACCTAAACGAACTTGTTTGATTCTAAGATTGTATAAAAAACTAATAGTTTTTTCAAATTCATCAAAATTTATTGGAGTGACTGTAATTGCGATTGTTGGTATTATATTGTTTTTTATCAAATTTTTAATCCCGTTAACCGTTTTTTCAAAAGATCCCTTGACTCCACGTTGTAAATCGTTTTGTTGGGGATCGCAACTATCTAAACTTATTTGTATGAGTAACTTTTTGTAATTCGCTAGTTTCCTAGCAATATCCTCATCTATAAGTGTACCATTTGTATAAAGCCAGGTAACTACATCAATTTTATCGGTGTAATCTAAAATTTCAAATATGTCCTTTCTGAGTAGAGGCTCTCCTCCACTTAATGTCAAAATCCACATGTTTTTTTCGTATAAAGCTTTTAATGTATCAATAATTTTTTCTTTTGGTATCTCTTCCTTATGTGAAATTAAATCGGAAGATAAACAATAAATACAGTTTTGGTTACATTGCGGTGTTATATCAAAATGGGTTTTTCTAGGAGCATATTTTTCTTCTGATATATCTGTTGGTATTTCTTCTATTTTTATTTTAAGCAATTTTAGGTTGTTTAGTATTGTTTTTATGTCGTCTTTTGCGTTTTTTTCATCTATGTTGAAGAGTTTCGTTATTTTTGGTACTGCTTTTTCTTCTCCATGTTTTTTTATTAGTTGTATTATCACCCAACTTGTTTTTGATAAATTGTATTTAATATTTCTAAAGGGCTCATAGAATTGTATATATTTATCTACAGTTCTTACTTTTAACATTTTATCCCCTCTTATAAACTATATAACAAAATTAGCTTTAAGTAATTTTTTAGATTTCTGGCTCTTTCTTCAAAATCTTTATGATATTATATGAAGACTTTTCCTTTCCCGACATTACCGACTAGGGAAGAGCCAATATCTAAACCTCTTGTTACTAATGATATTTTTCTTGGTTTTTCGTAGACCATTTTATATCCCTATATTTGATAAAACTAGAATTATCGCATATAAATATTATGTTATTATAACAACAGATGCAGTGGCAAATGAAACATCTAAAAACATTTTTTTATAATAATAACATAAATCAGTCTCTTTGCATACTTTAATATTTTTATAAAATCGTTTGTAGCTCCTCCCGGATGTCACATAATAAACTTTGTAGATTAAATTTATATTATTGGTAATGGTTAATTTTTTAACGGCGTATCTGTTACAAAGCTTATAATGACGTTTGATTTACGTTGTAATTTGCCTTATACCAGATACAACAATTTTGCTTTGCGAAATCCTATTTTTAAAAACACATTAACAATCAATAATGAACTAAAAACTTGCTATATGCGTTCCTCGTCTAGTTTTGACTATGGGTGGAAAATTGGTAAACATTATAGATTTCAGTATCATATTATCGACTTATTAGCAAGATATTTTAAACAAATAAAAATAGATGAAAGGGTTGTAGAAGATCATTTAAATAAAGTAAGTGATTTCTCCCCGTCTACCTTAAATGAATTTAAAGGTTTGTCTGCCAGCACCCATATTAAATTAGAGCGTTTAGTATATTTACATATTTTATTTTCGTATATGCTTGGAAGTCGTTGTACAAGTATGCTTGCCACAGGGAAAGCTACAAAAGAGAACAGTACCTTCTTATTTATGAATCTTGATGGCGGAATTTTTCTAACAACTCTTGTGAGAATGTTCGCTCTTCATATTTGGACGACAAAACGCAAAAATTCAAAAGAATATAGATATGCTTTTATTGGTATTCCAATTATTTTCGAAAATCCTTTGATCAACGAAAAGGGTTTGGGTCTTGGACAAACTTCCACTATTTGCAGCAAGGAGGGATATAACAAAAATATGGATAGGGAAGGTGTCTTTATTAATTCATTTATAAGAACCACAATGAAGTCTTGTAAAAACGTTTATGAAGTGGCAGAACTATGGAAAAATACTAAAATTAGTTGCCATCAAGTCGTTGATGAAATTAACCAAACTACAGCGTGGTGTGATGGAAAAGAGGGCATCCTTATGATAGAGGTTGGCCCCGACCAAATCGCGACCGTATTTGGTAATTCTACAGATATAACAGGAACGAAAGAAGGAATACTATGGCACACGCTTCATCACCAATGGTTAGATGGTAGAAAAACAGGTTCTATACTCCCAAGTGAAAATATAGTCTCCGCGTTAAGAGCAAATAGAGCTAAAGAACTTCTTGAGATGAACTATGGAGATATCTCTTTGGAAACCTGTAAAATGATTTTAAGAGACCACGGTAAAGAAGAACATGATGGTTTATGTAGGCATCCGAAAAAAAAGCTGGTATTTACTGCTGCATCCTATATCGTTGAACCAAAAAAATTAACAGTTTATTTAGCTAGTGGTAATCCCTGCAAAAGTAAATTTAGGAAACACGATTTCACAAAATTATTTAGCAAATAATTCTTAATAAATCAACATAATTTAATTGGAGAACTACTTGGACTAAATAAGATTAAAAATGGGCCTCAAATCACATTTTTTGCATTTTTCAATATCTGGTGTTTCAAGCGCTCTTAATTTTTTTAGAAGAGCAGATTTTTTCCAAATATGTGACAGTGATTCTTTTTTTACGTCTCCAATTAGTGATTCCGGATAAACTGAAAGAAGGCATGGGTAAACAAGACCATTTGGAGAAATATATAAGATTGATTTTCCCACCCCGCATTTAATTTCTTCTTTTGAAATAGGTTTTTGAGCAGAATAAGCAAGAAACTCGCGTGTAGGAGTTATACACATAGAATCTTTATATTTTTTACTTAATTCCATAATTCTTTTTCCGGTCAATTTAAGCAGTTCAGTGTTGAAAATAAACTTCTCTTTATTGATAATACGCCCTCTACCGGTTGTTGTTAGTACAGGACCCATCGTCACATTTTTAATTTTAAGTTTATACAAAAATTCAAAGGTTTTTTCGATATCATTAAGATTAACTGGTGTAATAACTATTTCTATATGTGGAGTTATACCATATTTCTTCAGATTTTTGATTCCTCTAACTGTTTTTTCATGGGCTCCTTTTATCCCTCTGTGTAAATCATGGTGCTGTGGAATACAACTATCAAGACTAACTTGAATCATACCAATATTTTTTAAGGAAGCAAGCTTTTTTGCGGCACTATCGGTAATAAACATACCATTTGTGAGGATTGACACCGAGATTTCAAGTTTCTCAAGGTGCTCTAATATTTTTAAAAAATCCTTCCTTAAAAATGGCTCTCCCCCACTTAACATAATCGTCCAGGTGCCCAGTTCCGCCAGTTCATCTAATGATCTTAGTATTTGTCGAGTTGATAACTCATCAATGTCGGCTAATCTATCAGTTGCATAACAATATATACATTTTGAGTTGCATTTGGTTGTTATATCAAAATGGACTGTTCGTGGAGCATATTTAATGTTTGATATCGTGGTTGGTATTTCTTCTATTTTTATTTTAAGTGCTTTTAGGTTGTTT
>Ga0315294_10004057_pt1 | contig 15953 bp, 8 predicted proteins | sample YL17G13_40_MG_FD_203626 | JGI IMG/M metagenome (GOLD analysis project Ga0315294, IMG submission 203626) | Sediment microbial communities from Yellowstone Lake, YNP, Wyoming, USA - YL17G13_40 | ecosystem: Environmental > Aquatic > Freshwater > Lake > Sediment | place: USA: Wyoming | collected... | reverse complement strand
CACTTAGTTCGGGGAGAAGAATGTGAACGCCCAGAGGATTATCAATGCCACCAGGCCTGCCCCGTCCATGCTGTACTTGGATATGAAACCGACGGCCATCATGGCCAGGAATACACCGATGAAGTAGAACGTCCATCCGCCCAATAAGTTTCCGGCATTGAAATCGTTTGCCGCTTGCTGGGCTCCAGTGCTGTTGGTCAGCTTGTAGGTCCGCTGAATAGTATATACATCGGAGTAATTGGCCTGCCTGAAGGAGGCGTCCACATAATAGGTTCCGAACGCGGTGCCAGGAACGGTGTAGTTCAGGAATCCGCCAGCCGCCACTGAAGCGTTGCCGAAGAACACCTGGGTGAGGTTCTGGCTGTAATTGCTGCTGTTCATGTAAGTTATGTTCATGGCGTACCATGTCAGGGCGGAAGATAGGCTCTGTATCGAATAGATTATGTTGAACGTGGTGTTGAAATACGTCGCCGAAGGCAGCACCGTGAAGTTCACGTCCTGCAATAGGTTCTGGAGAGTGTATATCGTGACCGCCGTCACGTTGATCGGCTCCAGTATTATGTTTATGGTCGATATCGTGCTAGGGGTGAAGTTGAATGAGTACGGGACATAGCCAGTCTTGGTTATGTCTATCGTGTAGGGGAAGAACGGCTGCATGAGAAGGGCCGCGCTGCCATCGGGATTGGTGAGCAGGATCTCGGTGACGAGACTATTCCTTGTTGATTGCACTGTTGCCGTCGGGATGGGCTGGTTGAACGGATCCTTCACTATGAATGTGTAATACGTCCCATTGCCTACGTTGTAGAGCGAGACATTGTAATTGCTGGTCGGAGAGGATAGGTTCTGGTATGTCGTGGCCATTCCCCTAAGCTCATACGATGTGGTGTTGGTGTCGGCAGCTCCGTATGTCACTGTCCAACTCATGTTGGCCGGGAAGTTCGCAGGAGTGATGCAGAACGCCGCATAACTGACATTCAGTAGGTTGAATGTGTACGCCCTGTTGAACGTCGGATCGCTTGTGTACAGTTGCGCTATCGCATTGAACACGCTGAAGTTCAGGCTGGCGTTCGTTAGCTCATCGTATTGGCTGAAGTTGATGGCATAGCTTGAGTTGGCGCAGTTGGCGAGCGTGAACTGGAACACAGTGCTGTTGCTTCCCGCTATCGAGCGATTCTTAGTTGCCCCGCCCCAAGTGATGTTGAGGCTCCCGTTCGTGCTCAGGCTCGCGGACGATACGGTGAGCGTCGGCGTGAGGATACTCGTGTTGCTATACACGGTTGTCGTGTTCTGGTATGCCATCCATCTTGTCGCATTGAGGTATAAGTCAGCCGCCAACGACGCTATGTTGAGCGGGTTGTATATGCTGAGATTCGCCGTGTAATTGGTGTTCTCAAGCATCTGGAGAGGGAACTGCACCGCGAGAGGGACATAGGCGAAGAGGACGCTGGTGCTTCTAGTCTGGGATACGTTGGTATCAACTGTCACTCCGTCTGTTCCGTTGATTATCCAGTTCCAGTTATGCGCTGTGTTGTTCGTCGCCTCCAGGGCTGGCTGGAACGTGAACGTGGTGTTTGTGGCGTTCATCGTCCCGCTCCAGTTGAGCCACTTGCTGACTGAAGTGTGGATGCTCAGGTTGGTCAGGGTGATTCCGAACGTGGTATAATTGGTCTCGTAGATCGCTCCAGCAGGATAGCTGGTATTATACAATGAAATCTCAGGGCTGAGCGAATAAGCTGACTGGCTGTAATTGTCGTAGATCGTCACCTTCACGAAGTATATCCCGCTTGTCGATCCAGTCGTGTTCCAGGTGTAGTTGGTGTTCAGGCTATTGTTGGCAGCTATCGTAGCTATTGTCGAGCCTGAGTTGTTCACCAGCTCCAGCTTGAAATAGCTCAATACAGTCCCTGCTGTTAATGTCGATGCGTTGGTGTAGTTGATGTTGATATTAGTTCCGATCTCATAATAGGCTTCAGTCGGAGTTATAACATTCGGCGGTACTGGAGGCAATATTGTCAAGTCAAGGTTATCGCTCGTGGTGGCGGAGCATACTGTGGATGTCGCTGTGCTATTCGCGCACATGAAGTAATACAGTGTTTCGTTGCCAGTGAACTGATGCAGATGCGAATCGAACGTCCCGACGACGTTGGTCCATGTATTGCCCCTGTTCGTAGTAGTCTGCGCCGCATCCGTCCTGCTCGTGTTAGCGATGTACCATAGTTGCCAGGTGGTGCTTGGTGCGTTTAGAATAACGAATGTCGAATTGGATGTGACGGTTATGTTGTTTATGCTTCCGTTATTAACAGCGAACAGAATTACTTGATTCAGACTGTACGGGGTATGCGTATGATTGAATGAAGCGCTGGCCGCTATCGTTCCAAACACGGCGCAGTTCGGCGACGTTGTGAACTGGCCTGTGGTGTATGTTGAGTTGCAGTAGTATATGGACGCTGCACCAGGTCCGCTGGTGTTCGCCATGATCTCGAACCAGCCGTAGCGAGTGGAATTGGAGACGTTGAGGAACTTGACTGCTGCCCCTGCGTTGTTCGTGGTGAGATTGGTATTCAGATGCACTGTGCTCTCCATATATGTCTCATTGTAATTGTACGTTCCTGGAAGTATGTCGTTATCTGATAGTTGCGCTTTCCATCCTGTGGAGTTCAGCAGCGCAGTTGTATTTATTATGCCAATCCTAGATAGATTTGTGTATCCGCATCGTGCAGTCCCATTTATTATCTCAGAGCAATCCAAAGAGGATGTATTAGTCTTGTAGCTGAAATATATGGTGCTGTTTATCAGTGATCCGCTGCCGTCAAGGGATGTGTAGCTCGCGTTCATCCCTACTGCGATCACGTTGGTGCTGTTAATATCTGACGGAACCTGGCTGTTCCATGTCATTGTCATAGGGGCAGTGAACGATATGAGATAGCTCACATTGCTAAGGCTGTCATTGGCTGTTCTGCGGAGTTCAGTGCCAGTATCTGTCGTAGTCACCGCGCTCCATCCTGTCGCAGACGCAGCCGAGCATCCGCTTCCAGTGGAACACTTATACATAGTGCGGTTGATCGCTGTGCCATATAAGTAAGCGAACCAGATGCCAGAGCTGCGTAGATATGGGTCGTCTGTGATATTGATTATTGAAGAGCGATAGTAAGGGGCCCACGCCGAGGTGGTGTAATTGGTCTGGGTAGTTGAGAGGTTCACGTACCAGTATGGCTGTATTAATCCTGGTGATGCGGTAGTCAAGTTGAATGTCATATTCTGGCGCAGGTTGGTTGAATTGAAATAGATGTAACTGTCGGTGTAGCTCCAGGATATGTTCTGGAAGTTGAACAGCGTTGTGGCCGTCGCGTTACCATACATGTACAGGGTGCTGTTCCCGTAATAGATGTACGGTTGCTGCGTCACGTTCTGCGTGGTGTTCACTGGCGCTATAACTTCGGTGATGCAATCCCCGCTAGCATTGGCGTCCTGCCCGATAGTGGCCGAGGCAGCGAGGGTGTATGTCACGGGCGTCCCGTTCACGCTTGAGAAGCACGCGTTAGGAACCGCGCCCCAGGTGTGCGTCAATCCAGTGAATGTATAAGCGTCAAGATTCGCTATGCTTCGCGTGTTGTTTATGTATTGGATCGCAACGGTGCTGTTGAACGTCGCTGTCGGCCTTTGCGTCCATCCGCTCTCTGCTCCATCCGTCGTGCAGTCGCCTGTTTGATTACTGATGAGATTCATGCTGGCCGAGTTCAACGTCGCGGTGTATCCTGTCTGCTGCAATCCCGTGGTCCAGCAGGCAGTTCCCTCGACTCTGCTCCAAGGAACGCTAAACGTGAAGCTCGTATCCGAACTGTTCAATGGTTGCGAGCATTGGATCGTCTGGGCTGCTTCTGTCGGCGTGCCTAGAACTGCGAATGAGCATACGCCCTCAACAATGCAGTCGCCAGACTGATTTAGAAGCGCGATGGTTCCGCCACCCGTATTGACTGTGTACAATCCAGATAGCTGAGTGACGTTATCCCAACACGCTGAGCCTTCAACTAGATGCGTGACATTGACGCTTGCCAGATTGCCTGACCATAAACTTATCCATGTGTTATTCACAGCGAGTATCTGCGATAAGTTTGTGTATCCTGGCTGAAGAGCGAACGAGCCATTAGTCGCTGTGATGCAGCGGGCGTACGCCTGTGTCTGCACTGCGCCAGTTCCGCTGGCGGCGAGGCTTCCGGTGTATGTTCCTGCGCCTGAGATGTAAGTGTCACCATCACATGTGCCTCCGACATCTGCCGTAGGAAGATTATAGGTGAAGTTCACCTTGGCTGGCATCGTGCTGTTGGCTGCCCAGGATAATGAGCTATTGAAATCATTGCGTGTAGCGTTCTGTATTCCTGTGGTGTTCTGTCCGTATGTTCCTTGGGTGCTCACGTTGATCCAGTCGCCATGCCAGCCACCTGTGACGGTGGCGTTCATCGTCCCTGCGCCGCTGTTCCAATCAACAGTCGCAGATGTCGGGGTTGAGAACACTAAATTATAATAGAGCGCTGCGCTTCCGTTGTTTGAAGTGGCGGTATCGCTCTTGACGAAGTATTGCGCTGATTCCGTGCTTGACGTGGTGCTGTTCATAACATAGCTGTTGTTGCTGATCGTGAAGTTGGCGGTATGATTTACTATCGTTCCAACTGTGTCATTTATTGTGACTGTGCCAGCATAACTTAAATTGCCTGCGGTCAGATTGAGCTGGCAGAGCGTTCCACTATTTATCGCAACTGATTTGAATGTCAAGAATGAACAGTTCGAGATTCCAGAACCGACGATAGTTATGTACGGAGTATTGGTTGTTCCGAGATCGGTTACGTTCACGGTTACGTTAGTTAAGATAGCAGTTATCGGGACTTCTTCCGCGCCTAGCGCGTACGTCGGTTCATTATCTGCCCAAACGCCTACGAATACTGCATCAATCGTCGTGCAGTTTCCAGTAGCTGTCGGAGCATACGCTTGAATACGTGGATATAACGAAGTCCTGTATGTCGTATCTGTATTGTTGTAGAATAGGGTGGCATTAGCGAGCCATTGGACTGTCGTGTTCACTCTCACTTCCATATTGAATGGAGAATTGACGGTGTAAAGAAGGCTGCCTGTCGCGAGGTTTGTTTCAGTCGCACCAGCGGCACTGTTGAACCAGGTTACATTAAGCAAGTTCGATGCAGTTATCGCATACCAGCGTGAAGTATAACCATTACCTGCATTGTATGAACTCTCGAAGTGCGCTACTGAATTGCTTGTGAGCATGCCTATTGCTTCCATTGGGTAATTCGATTGTGGAACAACGGTAACTGAATAGTTTATCAGCCTGAAACGAATGTTGTTGCTGAATGATTTTGATTGTTCTATCAGGTCGCAGCCACCGTTAGTCTTTGAACCGACGTACATCTTCCCGCCAGAAGTTACTGCGGTACAGGCGTCCGACCATAGATACTTCCAGGTCCATGAAGTTGTATTGATTGAACCATCAAAGTCGTCGAAGAATGGGAAAGTGCTATCGCCATTCCATGCTGCTGTCGCCGCGCTGTTGTTATAATAGATGTAGAACGCAGTGCCGTTCGTATTCACGATGGACGCATTCGCCCAGAAATATATCCAACTACCTGCTGACGAGCTCTCAGCCCAGCAACCGATGAGGCCGTCCTCAGATGAATTGACACATCGGATGTCAGAGCCGTCTGATTTGAATGAAGCGTTGAGCGTGAGGTTCATCGGTATCTGATAACCGCCAGTGAAGTTAGATACAGTAGAAACATTCACCGCTATCTTCTTCAGCCATGTAGTATTCCACCACGCGAAGTTGTCAAGCGATATGCCCATGAGCGAAGGCACGAGGTCGGATATGTCCTTCGCGTCGGTCCTAGTGTAGGTCTGTTTTATCTTGTAGCTGTTCCCCGCGAGCACCTTGTATCCTACGGAGTTCAGAGGATAATACCCAGCGATATTCTGGCTCGTCGTGGCGGTTCCGTTCTGGGCTCCCTGTTCGTAATAATGAGTTCCATTTCCACCATCGCGTTCTATGGTTGAATAGGTTGGGTTCGTTGTGTTCACTTGCCTGATGTCATAGACGAACAAGCCATTGAACGATGTCTTGCCCTTCGTCGATGCCCTGACCGCCCCGTTAATCTTGGTCGAGCCGTCGAAGGTGTAGTCAAAGCTGGGTGTGACATTGAGTATCAGGTCGCAGGTGAATAGATCACAGTCCTTGATGAACCATGCCCCGCTTGCGTTCTGGGACATCTTATTGAGGATCTGGACTGTCGCTATTGTTGTACCTCCGTTCTTGATTGTCGCGGTCTGGCCGTTATACGTCGTGGAAAGGGCGGCGTGGGAGATGGTCATGAACACGAGCAAGGCTAAGAAGATGAACATGATCTTCATGTCTGTGCCTATTATTGCGCCTTGCTTCTTGGCCATGCTATTGTCCGCCTCTGTTTGTCGGGAAAGAATAATATATCGCTGTCAAAATTATGCAGACTATGATGAGCATCGGCAGCAGCTCCATCACTGTCACAGCCAGGCCTGTGCCATCGTTCGGAGTGGCGGTCATGGTGGAGGAGGAGGCGTTGATCAGCGAGGTGAGGGCTGGCATGAGGGCGACGGCGATTATCAAAACAAATAGCAAACCTATATAGTTGGATAGGGCAAGCTGTGCTTTTTTAGTTCCCATATTTAAACACCCTAGACATCAACATATCTTCTATCTCATCTACACAACCGTCTACATTGGCATTGATCTCGTGTTCCCAATAACGAAGAACAAGCCAACCATTCTGTTTCATGATCTGGTTATTTCTTGCATCACGTTCTTTATTGATTGCTAGATTATGCCAATAATCGCCATCACATTCTACACATACTTTTAATTCTGGAAAAGCGATATCAGGCTGACATCTGTTTCCGACGGTATGATTCATATAGAACGCATATCCCCGATCTGATAACTCATTTGCCATCTTCAATTCTATCGAAGTGTGTTTAAGTGGGAACGTTTGTTTCATGCGTTGCTGTCTTACATTATCTCGTTCAGATGGATTCATCCATCGAATATTTGCTTTAGTGCTCATAACGTTCTTTGTATCCTCTGAGAAATGAAAATGTTTACTTTTCTTTACATCACTAATCTTCTTACATGTCTCCTTAGATCGTCCAATCTCATTATGCCATTTTGACATATCTATCTTTAATTTCTCTTTCATCTCTTTCGCTCGGTTTATTCCATACATCTCTTCAAATGTCTTTCCTTTCATCGTTGAGAAATGACCATTCATCTTCTTGGAGAATTTAATAAGAGCAGCCTTTGAACGATGTTTTCCTAGCATCCCTTTTGGATGTTCACCGTGGTTTTTGCCACATTTAAGGCATACGCCCCAATTATGGCCTCTCCAACCGCGTTTAGTAGAGCTCATTTCATTTCCTCTTGAACAATCCCGTCAATGGGTTCTTGTGGCTACCTGTTTTTATATGTTTGTTGGATGCGCCGACACGGAACTTCCCTGCCGCGGCGCTGAACTGCTGGCCGAATCCTGTGAAGCGCGGGTACTTCTCCTTGGCCGCTCCGCGCTGGATCATCTCCTTGGTCGGGACATAGCCGACGTTCCTTGCCGAGAACTTCGCCTGCTCGCGCTGCGTGGGGAACGTCACCTTGCCGTAGCGGTTCTGGCTGATCCATTGGGAGATGATGTCGGGGACGTAGGCTTTGGTGGAGGTGACACGGAGAGGTACAGATAGCTTAAGTCTGCGTTTCTTTTCTTTACGCTTGTTAGAGGATGACATCAAAGGATAATAAGGAGGAGATAATGACGTTGTAGATGATGATGTGCGAGATGATTCTGATATACGCGATGTCGATTCGCTGATTCTGCTCGCTCGCTCTTCTAACTGGCGCATCTCGTAAGATGCGGGTTGTTCGCTTATCCTGCGTGAACTCTCGCTGGCTCGTTGTGAGCTATCGCTCATTCGTTGAGACGCTTCGCTGATTCTGCTTGATGTGTCGCTGATGCGACTTGATGTGTCACTGATACGAGAAGAGGATTCTGATGAAGATGCGCGGCTCGATATCCTGGATTGGTTTGATGCGGATGAGATAGATTCGTATTGGGCACTGCTGGTTATCGGAGTGTATCCATAACTAGATGTCGATTGACCGAAGGGCCTATCCTTCGATGAGATAAGCCGATTGAGTATAGCGTTGGCTGTGATTGGTTCTGCGCCATACATACTAACTGCTGCGGAAGATGGAGCAAGAAGATACCGTGAGCTTGAAGCGGATATAGGTGCAGCCGTCTTGCTAATCTTCTCTTTGAATGTATAATCTCCACTAGACGTATCTACGATATCATACATTCGTTTAGGATAGACAACAGGTTGTGTCGGTGTTTTAATCACTGGCTTGACTTGTTCTGCTCCAATATCTACCGAGGGTAATTTAACTGATGCCGATGGTTTCCCAGACATGGATATGTATTCTCTCTCTCCAGTTCCAGCAAACGCCTGATAATCTAATTTCTGTCCAAAGACATTTCGAACCGGCTCTGTAATCTTATCCCATGTGCTAAGCTCCCATGTCGCTTTAGACATTGATGTGACTGTGACTGGTTGTATCGGAGTGTATTTATCTGGCTGTATCAGTTTGAATATTCCTGTCGATTCTCCTTGGCGATAATACCACCATGGCGTTGGCGAGGTTGTTACAACTGTTCCTACTGAATTGAACGATGGATGCCTAAATTGATTCAATATGATTAGTTGGCTCTCTGTTGTTCCATAACCGACCGGAAGGATATTCTCAGCAGATAATTGTAATGCTGGCACGTATGCGCGAGACTGGGCTATTGAGGATAAAAGGATATTCTCTCTGCCTAATCCAGTAGCCAACATTCCAGTACGCTGAGCTTGGCTCGCCATCGCATAAACTGAGACGGGCGTAGTGACTTTTCCAGTCACGCTGAACTCAGTTACAGGTCTATCCCATTGCAGTATCGAAGAAGGAGAGTATGAATATTCAATCGGCCTTGAAGAGATTCCAGCATAATAACCGTAAGAGGTCTTGACGGGACTGGTGAAAAGGGATTTATCCAGTCCAGTCGCTTTCACGATCTCATCTATCTCCCAGTCAGTGAACTGATATTCTGGAGCTGTGTATAGATGCTGGAATCCGAACTCCGTCCTGATTGCATTTGCGGTATCCGCGCTTCCTTTAAGCGTCCATGGCTTTCCACTCATCGCGCTAACTTGGAAATCTTTGTTCATCGTCATGTGGCTTCCTGTGGTCTTGCTTCCTTCCATCTCATTTACGAATGTTTTCCAATTACTCAAGAACGATGACCTTGCATCCATAGGTATGGTCGCGCCTTCGACCATATTCTGATATTTGATTAGATTCCCTTGGTCATCTAGCAATCCGATTATCTTCAGATTGGTTCCAGTGCCATGGAAATTCTTGAACTCATACATCTCAATAGGCTCATACGCGGTGCCTTCCTTTACGCCTATCTTATTCGCGGTCTTGATTGCGTATCCATACGCCCAAGGGAGAACTATATTAGTTGCTATCGCGAAGCCTAATCCGAACTTCGCTCCAGTCTCAGCTCCGCTCATCACGCTGGCCGCGCTTGTTCGTCCGTATGTCATCTGTTCATATTCAGAAGTGAACGTCCCTCCGTATGCCGCACCCGCTGCGGTAGGAATCGCTATCTCACTTATGAATCTATCGAATGTGAATGTGCCTGGGAACTCTCCTATGAATGGTACGTTCTGAATAGATGGGAAATGCCACAGCCTAACTTCATACGGCATATATTTTACGAGCGAATTTCCTACTCCAATCACTGCGCTCACTCCTGCGCTTGAAACATAGCTTGATGTGAATGTACGCGCTACTGACTTGGCATCCGAGAACGGAGAGTAACCGGTTCCTTCGATTGATTTCTCTCCTCTAATCGCCGCACCTATATCTATATTGACTGCTTTGCTTCCTTCCATCAATGCGGTCGTAAATCCAGACCAGAACAATGCGTTCTTCAGATATTTAATATCTGTAATTCCTTTAAATCCAGAATAGCCCTGCATGAGAATATTGGCTGTCGTGAATGAAGTTATCTCTGCGGATTTCTGAGCTTCTGTTTCAGTGTACTTATAATAATCATCGGCGTTGAATACTTTATTGAGTTGTTCTCCGCCCCATATAGGTCTGCCGGACAATACTCCCTTGCCACCTCCAGCATATCCTACATAATCTCCGCCTATAATATCTCCGACGAACGGCAACACATTACGGCCTAATCCAGTGAGGAGTGCTTGTGTTGTTTTATCCGGAGAAGCGAGCCCCGCTGCTACTACATTGGATTCCATCTCAGTCCAATACTTATCGAATCCTTCTTGCGCATGTTGGATATCTTTATCTACGTTATCCATCGGAGGAATATATGTATTGATTATCGGCTGTCTCGCCATCGGAGGCACCGCTATCGGAACGCTGAGAGGAGAACTGAATCCACTTAAGAATTGATTATTCGGAGCAAGAGCGCCGCTCGCTTGGAGCTGAGACATCAAAGTTGCATTGATCTCAGCGGAGCCAGTTAGGAATTGAGTTATTACTTTAGACCCTCCTTGATTGTAATATTCAGACGGGTAATATGTTCCTCCCAAATATGTCATTCCGCTGCTAAGCGGTGGAGTTTGTCGTTGTCCAGATATATATGAAAGAGAAAGCCTACTCAACCCCGCCGACGCCGACAATCCTGTTGCCTTGAATCCCGGCATCCGTTCCGCAGTAGCCATGTTCAATCCGATGTCGCCCAGATTGCTGGAGCCCACATCCTCTTGATAGGAATACGGCTGGCCTTCCTTGTTAGTTCCGGTCATCTGGACATTCAGCCCCTCGAAGTTGAACGGCCTCGAATGGATCTGTCCGGACATCACGAGTGAGTTATAGTTCTCTCCGAGAATCACGCCTATGTTTCCATACTGCGACGGAGCCACATCGAACTGAAGGAGATATGGAGAACTGGATGTTCCGATGTTAGCCTTGACGTGCATGATGTTGTCAAATTCCTGGAATACAGGAACATTGTCTTGCGTTAGCGGTGTCGGGTATATCTTAGTGGCTTCCCTCATCTGGGCTTCCCAGTTCTGATATGCGGATGAATCAACGGAACCGGCTGGGGGTGGATTGTATCTGACCCATTCCGAATATGATGGTGTTCCTATCTGCCCGTCAAGATTCCTTATCGGCACCGCTTCCGTCGGCGTCTGCTGGATCTGCACCGATAGCGTTCCCTCTTGGGGCGCCTTCTGCATCGCTGTTAGATTGGTCTGCGCGATGTTGTAGTTACGAAGAGCGGTCTGGATATCCTGATAGATGTACTGGCGATATTTCAACGGTACATTCTGCTGAGCCAGTTCCGGCGCCCAGAACGCCTGCCGCGATTGGGCGAACGCCTGCGCCTCGGAAACTTTCTGCTCATACGGCTTCAGCTCCTCGTTGATCTGCGCGTTCCTCTGGGCGTCGTATCTCGCCTGCGCTTCGGCCTGGGCCTGTTGCTGTGCTTGCTGTTGCTGCAATCCGGCGTACCCGACTGGCGCACCGCCTGGAGACCACTGGCCGTTGGCGGGAACCATCGTGCCGCCGACGAACTGGTAATCAGCGCTAATGTTGCCAGTCATTCCAGTAGGATTAGAGGATGAAGGCGATTGCGTCGGCATAGGGATCTGACCTTACGACAGCGTTTCGTGAATTGGGGTATATTAAATGTACTACGATGCTAATCCCGGCATCGTGACCATGCCGAGCATGAATGTCGCCGTGATGCGGATCGTCTGCATGGCGATCAGCCACAGCCATTCCTTGTCGTTCCACTTCGGCTTGATGTCGGACGTGGCGACGATATACAATGTGAGCAGCTCCACCACGAGAAGCACGCGCCAGAAGCTGATCTCCATGCTGTTCACGGCGAACAGCAAGGACGTCAGCAGCACAAGGCATATCATGAGCAGTTCCGGCTTGTGCCTAGGGGATGATGCCTTTCTTGCGATGTAGAGGATCGGATAGATCCAGCACAGCATCCAAAAGCCGACGTTGGCATATTCGATTATCACGCCGAACGGTATCGGGAATAACATATCCACATGGACACGACGCGGGAGCATGAAGATGACCACGGCGAAAGCCAGCACGAACTTCCATATCGGGATGATCTTGCCATGCACGAAGAAGAAGTCCGTATGCCTGAGTATCTCTTCGCGGCGGCATAGGAATAAGAGAAGGATCAGGAACCCTCCAGCGATGTGGAAGAAGAATGCGAGCAGGATGAGGAGCGCGTTCTTCCACAGCTCCTTCGGCTTGCAGAACAGCATCACGAGGAACGGGATGGTGGAAAGGAACTGGCTGTACAGCCCGCCGTTGGCGTACATCAGGCAGATGAACGTGAGCATCCAGGCGACAGAGGCGAGGCGCGACTTGGAGGCGAAGTAGATTATCAGAGAGGGGATGAGGAAGATGGCGAAGTCAAGGACGAAGCTGAAGTCCTGGAAGCTGAGCGGCATCAGCGGCATGGCCGCTAAGCAATATCCTATCTTGTCAGGTTCAGAAAGATTGCGGCAATAATCCCCATGCAGGTAATCGGCGTAGTATCTTGTCTTGTCCTGGATACCATCGTGATGGGTGGACTGGTTCGGCTTGAACGGCTGGAGATCCGTCTCGTGGTAATACTTATTGGTGATGATAGAGGATAGGAATGCGGATGCGAGTGCTAGAATGAGAAGGAGCACCACGAACTTCGCTTCGTCTTTCGTCATGGCTATGGCCTCAAAGGAACGGATGGACTTGGCTGTTCACGATTAACGCCGCGAAAGCGATCAGGAGAAGGAGAGCGAGCCCGATGCCTTCAGCGAGGAAGATGAGGTCGTGTCGGCTCTTCGGTCTGTGTTTCCTCTTTCCCATCGGATTGCCTCATGCGAGCTAAAACGGCGGTCATTCCCAGCTCCTTAGCGCCACGCAAAAGATTGGTGGGTCGCGCCGTACTTCTTGGATATGGTGTCAGTCGATATAAGGTGGGTCAGCGCACTATGATTCCTTCTTCGAGGAGAAGGCCGCTCGCTATGGCGGACCATGCCGCGCGCTCGACGCTCGCCCGCCTGCTGACGCGGCTGAACCGGAACGTCTCGTGGATGTCCTGCCATTCCTTGTCGCGCATGCGCTTCTCTCTTCGGGTCATCGGCTTGAGGGTTAGGGCCATGTCGATCAGTTCGTTGGCTTGGCAGGCGGGTTATTTAAATCTTGCGAGACGCGGCGGCGGCCCTGCAATATCTCGATGCGCTCGTCTTTCTCGACCTTTATATCTTGCTCCAGCTTCAGGAGATCGTCGATGCTGAGCGCGCTCAATTTTATCTTTTGTTTTGGGACCATAGGTATCATCTCACAATCATAACGGAGTCATCTGTTTCGATTTCAGCAGGCGCTCTTCGGCTTCCGCTTCTTTCTTGCGATGCGCCTCCATCAGCTTGTTCTCCACTTCGGTCTTGACGTATTTCGCCATGCGCACGTTCAGCTTGTAGGCGAACTCCAGCTTCACGTCGTTGATTATAGGCTTCTCCGGCTTCGAGTTGCGCATCTTGAACAGGTAGAAGTTGTTGTACACATGGTCTATCAGCTCGTCGAGGTTCACTTCCTTCTTGGCCTCCTTCACGCTGCTCTCCTGGATCTCGCGATTGTATTCGGACATCAGGTTCTTCTTCCTGACTCCGGCGACCTTCTCGTATCGGTCGATGATGAACCTAGGCGGAGGCGGCATCTTGATCCGGTGGAGCGTGAGGTTCTGGTCGAATATCTTGAGGCGCGGATGCTTGTACCACCACTTGCGCGATATGGTGTTGAAACTGACATCGTATGGAGTGATGTAGCTGCATTGGCGATCATAACGGGACACCTTGTAATAGCTTAGGAACATCTTACGCATCGTCGAATTTACGAAGTCTTTTACAGGGGCACAGAAATTGCACACAGGCAATAAGTAACCGAACGCCATCATCATCTTGGAGAGGCTCTTGGCCCATTTCTCGTAAAAATCACTGGCCGACGTTTGGCCACCTGCCTCATCAATTTGCACGACGAACCCGCGCTTGTTCAGGTCGTCCATCTTCAGGACCAGTTCTGAGAACGATTGCGGATCCTGGGGAAGCCGCTCCTCATAATCTTTCCAGAAGTCGTCCTCCCAAAGATAGCCGAACACGGTGGCGTATAGGCTCTTGCCGCTGCGGTGCCTTCCGTCAAAAGAGTTCATCTGGCTGAAACCCGCGTTCCATGTCTCGGCGCGTTTAACTTTCAGGTAGTGGATAGCGATGAGCTCCTGCTGCGATATAGGAAGCATGGCTGAGATATCATTGTCATCGAATGTGTAGGCTTCGGCCTCCCACTTCGGAGCGTTGTCCTCGCGCATGAAGCTAATGGCTTCCTGCATCGCTTTGTTGGTCATTGTTTTCGCCTTGGCCCTTGCCTTCGTTCTTGTTGAATATCGCGTTCTGTTCTATGCGTTTGTTCACTCCGTCGATGACGCTCTCATGGCCGCGGATCACAATCTGGACATCGCGGATTGTCTCATCAGTGAGCTCCAGCAATCCGTCATCGGCGCTCTTGATGATGCCGACATTGGGGAGAGCCGAGAAAAGAAAGAACCGATGGGTATCCACGAAGTCCACCTGGGCCGCCTGTATCTTCTGCAATTTCAACGCGTCGTTGTCCTCGGTGCCCGCCTTCACAATCTTTATATATAACTTCAACGCTTTGATGTCGTTGTTGATTCTCTGCCGTCGTTCGCTTGAGATGGCAGGCATGATGGCTTGAAGAGCGATGTCGAAGTAATTGTAATATTGTTTCCAATCCTCACGGGCGTAAGCGTCGGACATGTTCTGTATCGAGTTCACGATGAACCAGTTGTATGCGGCGGCAGGATCTTTTGGCCCAGCAGGAGCGATACCAGGAGCGGGAGTGTCATACGACATGGTAGTTATGATAACTATCTAGCTTTTAAATGTTTACTTTCATTTCTATTATATATTGAGAATACCAATAGAAAGTAGCGCGGGACGCACATCTTCAACGTGGCGTCGCTATCGTATGCGAATACGACAGAGCCATAAACAGGGGTAAGGGTGTTTGTTTGCCGAAAAAAGAGCAGTATAATACCACTAAGATAGTAGATGGGAAGGAAGTGCCGTGCTATAAGGCCATGAAGCGCAAGTACCGTGTCAATCAGGCGACCAGACTGAAGGAGAAGGATGTCCGGGCCATGTTCGATCTCGCGAATACGACAGAGAGCAAGGCGCTCATCAGTTGCCTTTGGCTGACGGGATGCCGGCCCCAGGAAGCGCGCATGATCGTGAAAAAGGATTTCGAGCAGACCAAGACCGGATATGTGGTATCTATCCACACGCTGAAACTTGGCGATGACGGCTCTTATTTTCCGCAAGAACGCAGGCTTCCGTTCGCCACGCCCGACCCCAACAGCAGCATGTTCGTCTATCTGAAGTGCCTAATCAATTATGTGATCAGCCTCCCGGACGATGACTGCGTGCTGTTTGATATGACCACGCGCACGATCGGGCGGATTGTGGAGCGGCTGAGCCTGCGGGTGCTCAACCAGCCATACGCCCCGTATCACTTCCGGCATAGCTGCTTCTCATGGATGGCCGCGGATCCCAGTGAAGGGGGATTAGGCTACAATGCCTGGCAGCTAAAAGCGTTCAAAGGAAGCAAAACGCTCCAATCAGTAGAGGCTTATGTGCATACAAGCGTGAAGGAAGTGGACTTAGGGACGCAACAGCGTGGCGCAGGCTCAGAATTGAAACCGATTGGGCTGGCAGTTATAACTGAAACGCCAGCTCCACAACCAGAGCCTACAAACCAGCAGCCAGAAACAGTACCT
>Ga0315294_10004056_pt1 | contig 15962 bp, 8 predicted proteins | sample YL17G13_40_MG_FD_203626 | JGI IMG/M metagenome (GOLD analysis project Ga0315294, IMG submission 203626) | Sediment microbial communities from Yellowstone Lake, YNP, Wyoming, USA - YL17G13_40 | ecosystem: Environmental > Aquatic > Freshwater > Lake > Sediment | place: USA: Wyoming | collected... | reverse complement strand
AACTTTTAATGTGTATACAACACATCCTTCTGACAGTATTTGGGTCACTGTAACAAAACAAAACTACCGTCCTTATGAAGACAAATGTCTTGTCGCATTTGTCGCATCTTCTGAAGCAACCTATCCAAATCAAGGACGTCATCTTGTCCATAAACCAAATACTTCAGAACTCCATATGGTTTATGAAGACAGTGCAAAAATCTATTACTCTAAATCTACCAATTGGGGTCAGAGATGGTCAGCACCGGAATCAATCGATACAGGCCATTTTCCTTGTATCTCTATCGGACCCTATCAAGGTTCACCTTGGATATTATATTACAAAGGCGGGACATATAAATGCGCGGTCAAAAGACCAAGTGGATCATGGGCAAAAGTAGAACTCATTAATGGTCCAGCACAACCACAAAACGGAAAAAGTATCGGACCGTCAATGGTACATGCGCTGCATTTTGGTGAAGATCAGTATCAGTCACCAATAGATCTAGCTTATGGAGTTTTTACGGATTATAATAAGGTTTATTTTGCAGCATTTGATACTATAAATGTATATTATATGGAGTCTTTATATACGGCAAATTCAGTAATGGCACCTTCAATTTCGATTACACCAGGTGACTACATTCATGTGGTATGGCAAAGACACAGCCATGATGGTGATAGTGATCTAGTTTATTATAGTACTGCAGAAAGTGCTAGAGCTGATAAAGCTAGAAACGGAACTTTCCCCACATGGTCAACTCCGTATCAAGTTTCTCAACCTGACAATCCAATAACTGAACCTGCCTCCAATCCTTTTACTGAAGTATATGGTGATTCTGTCTACGTAGTCTGGCGCGGACCAAACGCAGACGGTGATTCAAGACTTGGCGATATATGGCAGAGAGTAAGATGGATGGAGAATGACAATAATGACTGGTATGAACCAACGAACATAAGCCAAACACGTGACAATGAATCAAATTATCCGGTAATGAGCACGGATTTTGTTACGGTCTGGCATGAACAAGTTGATTCAACTAATTGGGATATCTGGGGTAAATTCAAAGCAGAAAACGATGCACAGTCTTTTTTCCAAACCAACAAATCTTCTAAATATCCGCATATTGCTGGATACGCAGTTCCTAACATTGATCAGTTCAAATGTTATACTGCCTGGACCGAAGAAGTTAATGACTCGGTTTATGAAGTCAAATTTGGCTGCAAACAATACGTTCCATCAAAATCTTTGTATGATTTCGCTTATTATAAAGTGGGAGTTGGCGACTCAATTCCATCACCTTATTGTACCCACCGAGATGGTTATTATAGATACGAACCATATGCAATCGATTATAGTAACAATAAATTGAAATATAGACTTCCATACCTTAATCCACTATACTATTACGACCTGCAGGCAATAACATATCGGACTGGACAGAATAACTGGACTCAAGAACTCTGGACTGACAGCACATTTACTGGTACGATCATTACAAGACCAAATAAACCAGAAACATTGGTAATTCGGATTCCGCAAAAACTATACCAGCATGATACGAAAATAAAACAGGATTTTAAAAAGACTGTTGGAAACTGGGCAGTAATTGCTGATTTAAAACTATATCAGAAAGAGGAAATACAGAACTCCAAGAACAATAACGGAATACAGAGCACGAATTCTGCTGATTTAACAAGACCTTTGCTTTATCAATCATTTCCCAATCCGTTCAAATCAAGAACGACAATTCGTTATTCACTGCCGGTAAAAAGCAAAGTAACTTTAACAATTTATGATGTTTCGGGTAGAGCGGTACGTACTCTTGTCAATGAAAATAAAGAAGCTGGTTTTTATACCACAGCATGGGATGGCAATGATGATAAAGACAGGTCTCTTGCACAAGGCGTTTATTTCTATCGTATAAATACAGATAACTTCCATGATACAAAGAGGATAATACTAATAAGATAAGAAAATAACTGGGGAGGAGAGTTGCTTCTCCTCCCCAAAGGAGTTTCCCTTTGAGAACTCATCTAACACGAATCATTTTCCCATTGATTTTTACGACGCTCCTTCACGCACAAACCATAATGAAACGCATTGCTTTTCTTGAAGGACTATATGGTACTACTGATGGAAAAGTAATCTGCTGTGATAGTGACCATGATGGTCTTAATGAAATAATTTTTCACACTGGAAGAAGAACCGTCCCCTCCGACCCAAAACGATGGGAAGTACTTGAATACAGACCGAATAACCAGTATGAAGTAGTATTTGTCGATACAGGGGTAAACTCTCCTTATCCCCCAGGAATTACAACAGGAAATTTTAAACCATATGATGTTGGCGATATTGATGGAGACAGTTTAACAGATTTAGTGGGACAAAACTTAGACATTACGCCAGACACAGAATATGTTGTTGTAACAACACAAGAATGTCCAAATTATTCTTACTATCCAGAAAGTTTATCCTGGTCTTATCGTTATGCGTATAATATAGCTGCTTCACAACCTTATTACTTTACCAATGATTTAGATATTGACGGAAGAAACGAAATTATTTCTGCTACGCCCACTACACAAATATCGACAGGAATATGGGAAAATGTTGCTAATAACCAAAATGTGTTAGTATGGCATCAGTCAATTGGAGCATTTTCATTTGCCTTTGGTGATTTTGACCAAGATAGTTTAAAAGAATTTGCTACTGCTGATTTAGGAAGTTTAGGCAAAGTATCAGTGTGTGAAAATACTGGACCCGACCAGTACGTAATAACTTATCAAGATACTCTTCATCTTCCCAACGGTTCTGATGTTTTTTCTGGTGATATAGATGGTGATGGAAGACTTGAATTCTTTGTTGGTTTCCATGTTGTACCTACCAGCACCTGGTATCTTTATATGTGGGAAGCAAATGGAAATAATACTTATGCAAGAACATTGATTGACCAAAGAAGTGATGGCGGTGGATATTATCGTAGTAAATGCGGAGATATCGATGGGGATGGAATAGATGAAATTCTATGGGCGATCGGGACAAAAGTCGTAGCATATAAAGCAACAGGCAATAATCAGTTTCAACAGGTTTGGGCATGGAATAATGACCACGGTGGTGCATGTACAATAGTGAATGTTTATGATATGAATAAGAATGGCTATAACGAAATAGTTGTAGGTGGTGCAGGAAAAACTTCTATCTTTGAAGTCGAAGCTGTCAGAATTTTAAGTCCGAATGGCGGTGAAACTTTTCATCCTGATTCTCAAGAGCTCATTCAATGGCAGACTTTTCATCCGCCAAGATGTGATTCGCTGTCTCTTTTTTATTCAACGGATAATGGTAGAAATTATTCACTTATCGACCACAATATTCCAAGTTCCGATACTTCTTATTTATGGACTGTGCCAAATGTTCATTCTGATTCCTGCAAGATAAAAATCATTGCCTACGGACCCGGCTGGCAATATGATGAGTCAGATGGAGTGTTTAGGATTACTTCAACTGGAATAGAAGAAAACTCTATGTTTGGGGATTTAAATTTCACGTTTCAGATTTATCCCAATCCAGCGAGAACATTCCTTACTATCTGCTTGCCACAGAATGTAGAAAACTCAGAGATAAAAATATATGATATAACAGGAAAATTAGTTGGAGATTACTGCGCATCCGCTCGCAATGACAACATCGCAAAGATATTGCTTAAGGGTATTAAAGATGGAATTTATTTTATAAGAGTTGGTCATGCGACTAAGAAAATAGTTGTGAGTAGATAAGAAATTATGAAAAAAATCATTTATATTTTGTTTTTCATATGCACGATTACCTTTGCGCATACTTATCATGGTGTTTCAATGGCACCAAATACTTTAAAAGGTTGGGTTGTAACAAGTGATACAGGTTGGGTTTTTTATACCCCTGATTGTGGATTAAGTTGGATAAGTCAATGTTTCTTAACATCGAGATATTTTAGGGATATTTTCTTTCTTAACGAACAAAAAGGGTGGATTTGTACTGACCAAGGTTTTGTATATCACACTGAAGATGGTGGAATAATTTGGACTAATCAAGTTATGGGATTATCAAAAAATTCTTTTCGAATAAGCTTTCTTGATGATAATTGTGGTTGGGTTGGATGCCGTAGTGCTATTATAGGACGAACAATAAGTGGCGGTCAAGATTGGCAACAAATATGGTTGCCATATCCGCCATTTCATGTTGATACAGTAGATATATGGGGTCTCTCATTTGCAAATAGACAAAAAGGTTGGTTTTGCTCTGGTCGTTTTCTCAAATATATTGAATCTCTTCCTGGACAAGGTGATACTTGGTTTAGAAAAGGACAAGGATTTATTGGAGTATCAAATGATAGTGGCATAAACTGGCAACTATTATTAAGAGATACAATTAATGATTTCTATGATATTAAAATGATGGACAGTTTAAATGGTTTTGTAGTCGGTGGTAATGATAGAACAATGTCCGCAACTGTTATGAAAACACAGAATGGCGGTGTAACATGGCAGACTTTATCAATTCCATCACAAGCACATTATCTACGCTCATTGAAAATCATCGGCAATAAGATTTGGGTGGTTGGTCATTCTGGCACAATTCTTCATAGTGATGGTGGCGGTATTAACTGGGTATTACAGACATGTCCGATTGATACAACTTTATATGATATTGACTTTAGTGACTCAATACATGGTCTGATTGCTGGTGATGGTGCTGTACTTTATACGCATGATGGTGGCAATTCTTGGCATATAGTGAATCTGGGTATTGACGAGAGGATTGCCGTACCCTTCGGGTCCGCAATGACAATGACACTGTACGTGAAGGTTTATCCCAATCCAGTAAAGTCGCTAACCGCTATTCTTTATACGCTATCCGCTGAAGGAAAAGTATCACTTCAGCTTTATGATATTTTGGGAAGATTGATAAAAACATTAGTTAATGAAAACAAGAAAGCAGGTAATTACTCATTAACTCTTAACTCAAAAACTCTTTCTGCGGGTGTATATTTTCTTGCTTTAGAAACTTCAAACAAGAAAATAATTGAAAGATTTGTAATTATAAAATAAATTTATAGGAAAAAAATGTTATCGATTATTTTAGCTGCAATAATTAGTATATCTCAAGTTTCTGTGGATACGATAGAATTGAAAGGAACTCATAACATTGACTATCGTATATTCACAAATAAAAGTACTTTATGTTTTCAGTATAAAATAAATAAAAATTGGTCAGCACTCAAGGTTATAGATGAAAAAGTATCAGAATATACAATGACCATTACATCAGGCGATTATGTGCATATTGTATGGTGCAAAGATGGCAGAGTGTATTATAAGACCAATGCATTGCCGATATTAAATAAAAAAGATACAATTCGATGGGAATGTAATGTCGCTATTTCACCGTATTTCTGTGAGCCAACTTCTAATATTTCCATTGACTCTAAAGGAGAATATTTAAATGTTACGTGGTCTGCACCAGCTAAAGATGATCCAGCAACACAAGAGATATGGCGTAGAGCAAGATGGCTTGAGAATACTCCTTTAGACTGGGAAATGCCAGAATGTCTCAGTGAACCACATTCTAAATTAAGGTAAAATTGTTCTGTTTCAGCACATATTAGACAAACTAGCCAATGACGATATGTATAATTTATGTCCAATATTGCTGAAACACACACATCATAATACATACACAAACAGCGCTAGAGCTATGAGAGGGAAATATGAATGAAAATATTTTAAGAGAAATATTTAACGAGGGGGCAATTCCTTTTATAGAATGGAACGAGTTTAGTAATTATGTCCGAAACGCATATACAATACTGATTCAAACCGCAAGGAGAAAACATTTGATTACATACTATGACCTTTCACAAAAAATTAACCTTCCTTATAACGAATGGTTTCCACTTAAAATTGGAACCATCGTCGGTTCATGTAGTTGCTATGAAAATCGAGAAGGACGACCGCTAATATCTTCAATCGTAGTTAACAGTGAAACCAATTGTCCAGGAAATGGTTATTGGGGTCTACCGGGCATACCACCTAATTTAAAATGTAGTTCAATTTCACCATCTTTTATCGATAGGACAATATGGTCACCTGAGCAGATGGTGTTTTGGGCGAATGAAGTTAATAAGGTTTTTGATTATTGGGAAAGAAATTAGCGGTGATAAATTTGAATACAACATCTAAAAGGTGTTGTAAGTTCGGATGTCCTGTTCCAGCATATATTGGACAAACTAGCCAACGACGATATGTGTTCTTTTTATTTAACATCGACTGAAACAAACAAAATTTTACAGGAATGGACAGACAAATTAATCAAAACAGTAAGAACTCAGCTGACTCGCTAATTTGTTGGCGATTTAAAAGAACAAACGCTGAGCCTTGTAACGAGACAGAGATAATAGAAGCTCTCGTTTGTTCTATTAAAAGCAATAGGCTTGGCTTCTTCTTTGGCGCCGGAGCTTCTAACGGTTATCCAGCATGTTTGCCAATCGCGAATGAACTTATTCATAACCTAAGAGAGTTACTAAATTGCGACCTGAGCGCCCTAAGCGCCGAGCAGATTGTGAAACTTAACAATAAACTTGATGCCTTGGGGTTGGAGTCTTTCCTTAATATTTATGTGGATATGTTTTCTGAAAAGGCATTGAGTTTCTACAACATTTTTAAGTCCAAAAATTCTGATATCACCTCACGTACCGAAATTAAAGGATTCTCCCCGACACCGGTGCCAAGTTACATGCACACCCTAATGGCAAATTTAGGTACATCAGGAAACAGCAATCTTTTTATCACGCTTAATTTCGACCAGTTATTTGAGAAGGCTTTTAATATGATCGGTAAAAATACACAGCTTGTCGTTCCAGAGGACTTACCAGATGAGGACGAAGTCGCAGCATACAGGTCTTTTCTGAAAGCCAAGACAAAACCGGTATGTTACTTATTTAAACTACACGGAACACTTCGAGGTGACGATCCCTATAATAGTAAGCTTCTAACTACAGTGGAGCGAGTTGCAATTTCTTTACCTAAACACAAAAGAGCCCTACTTCAGTATGCTGTGAGTAATTACGACATTTGTTATTTGGGATACAGCGACAATGATTTTGATACATTTCCATTAATACTTGGCGAATCAGGAGATAGAAAAGTAGTTTGGTTCTTATATAAAGATAATATGTCACAATTCTGGGATTCAGTTCACCCAGAACAATGTAAAAATGCACGTCTGGTCAAATGGTGGTATAATCGTGGTGCTTATGTCATTGTAACGAGACATCCAGAGGAATTTTTTATTCGCTTGCATGATCGTCTTGGCATATCAAGACCTGTATTTTGCAGTTCTACGTTTTCACCAGAGGAATTACGCGAATGTAGAAGAACCGACCTACATAACAATATATTACAATATCGTAAAAGATTCTTTAAAGATGACCTTGCCGCTCCGTTGATTCTTGGAATGGTTGCCACAAGCGAGAGGACATATGATGTTGCATCAATACTTCTTAAGCAGGTGAGACAGGTCGCAAGAAGCAGAAAAGGTTCAGCTAGTTTCGTTGAGTTCCATTATCATAGGCATATGGCAGAAGTCTACAGGTCGGTTGGTGCTTTATCGCGGTCAATAGTATCCTGGAGAAAAGCATTAAAACTCTTGAATGTCGGCGAGGACGATCCGCGACGAAGGCAAAGTCGTAGGCTTTATATGATTACCAGAATGGGTTCTGAGTATATGGGCAAGTTCAAACGTCAAGCTGCCGCTATTGGAGGAAAATCAAAGATTAAGGGTATCTGCCGCGCTATATACTACTTCTGTAAAGGTCAAGAACTATTCCTTAGAGCGTATTACGATCTTATATCCGGCAAACCAAGATTACAAGGTTTTGATGCTAATACTATTCTTTCTTATCTTTTATTTGAAGCGGCAGATTTTTTCCAAGCTGTAGCAGAGGGATTATTATACTATTGGGCAAAGACATCAAATAATATCTTGAGAATTTTTATGTGGTCTATGGTACGAATATGCGCAAAGGTATCGGCATTAGTCTATGGTCTGTCTTTGCATATCGAAACACAAGGCCCTGGCATGTATTTCTTTCAAATGCATAGAAGGGCAGAAATGTTAGCGGTAGCCAGCAATGGTAAGAATATGGAATGCATCAATCTTATGGATGAGGCTGCATCACGTATAGGGAAAATGAAAAACCAATGGATTAATGTTTGTATTGATGATGAACATGAACGCATGAAATCTCTTGGCGATAATACAGCCCTAACCGGCGGTATTATCTATCTCATAAAAGGAAATTTGGAATTAGCTACGCATTTTTTCAAGTTGGCATATCACGATTATGCTCGTGAAGATCATAAGTCCGGAAAGGTCAGGGCACTTACCTACTATGCCGTCTTACAGAGAAAGGCAGGCAGGATTGAATGTGCACGCCTTATACTTCAAGCCCTTGCAAAGGTGTTATTGAAGTATAGTTAAGAAATAGAACGTGTAGTTAGTCAGTCCTGTTTCAGCACATATTGGACAAATTGATCTGTAGTCAGTATTATTACGGATTACAAACCTTGCACGGTTGATATCCCGCATTAATTGCTTCTTCTCTGATATCGAACCAAACCCGATTACCCGGACTAATCTTTTGAGCCCATTGACAACTAGGTTTGTGAAATTTCTTGCTATTTGCATTACCAAGATAATTACCTGTTTCTTTCTTACTTCCAGTTGTCGTCTGACTATATCCGGCTTCCCATAATACTGAAAATTCTTTCAAGTATTGTTTTGCAAGTTCCGGTGATTTAATAACCAGCAGGTTTTCCGCGTTTTTCTCCTGTGCGGATACGGTCCAGTTAAAAGATCCGGTAACGACAACAGTGGTATCGATAACAGCAAATTTATTGTGCATCAACCCCGCCACAGAGCTGTATCTAACCGGAATATGACTACTTGTTAATAAATCTTCTTTTGAATACGCACCACTTGCCTGTCCCTTGTCCATCAAAACCTGTATTTTGACACCTTTATTTTTGGCACTGATTAGGGCGTTTGCAATGTCGGGATCAGTAAAAGTATAAATTGCGACGAGAATTTGAGACCTAGCGCTAGTTATTTGGTTGATAATCGCACTTTCACAGCCACCATTAGGGGAAAAGTATGCGGTAATTGGTATAAGTGCGAAGCAAGGAATTAATGAGAAAAAAAGGACGATGAGGATAATTAACTTCTTCATAATTGGATTATAAAAGAGTCGGTTGGGTTGTCAAGGAGAAATAGTTTAGATGACGAACACAGTGAACAATACATTCATGTTTAGAGAAGGGATGGAAAATAAAATTAAACTAAAGTTTTCCTTGACAAAGCTTTACATTTTTATTAAAATTGTAGTGGAGTTGGAGATGATAGAAAGAAAGAAAAGGGTCTGTGGTCTTTTTCTAATTATTTCACTTGCACTTGTTTCGTTATCCAGTCTTTGTAAGAAACCAAATGACGATAATTATCTTGAACCAGTAAATGTTTCAAATGATTCAGGCCGGTCAGAACATCCATCAATTGCCGTAGATTCAAGAGGAACAGTTCATTTGGTTTGGGATGATAATACGCCGGGAAATGAAGAGATATTTTACGCTTATAAGCCTGCAGGTGGCAATTGGTCATCACCAGTCAATATTTCTAATAATGCAGGGGCTTCTCGTTCGCCGTGTATTGCAATAGATAAAAATGACAAAATTCACATAGCTTGGCAAGATGATTCACCTGATGGGCAATGGCGAATATTTTATTCTTACAAATCACCAGATAGCTCTTGGTCGATTCCTGAAACAATCACAGCAATGCACCAGTCGCTCAGACCAGTATTGTCAGTTGACAGTGGCTTAGGCATTCACCTTTTCTGGTTTGAGGGATTTAGTGGTGAAGATTGTCGTTACCATTATGCTTACAAACCATATGGCGGCCAGTGGCAAATCCAGTATTTATTCAAGACTCAAATAGCAGACTACGAAATGAAAGTAGATAATAGAAAAGGTGTACATATAGTATTGGATCCCTATGGCGAAACTTATTATGTCGAAAAAGAACCCGATGGTACTTGGGCAGATACCGTTCGTCTTTCACATTCGCCAACTGATTGGCAACTTTCTATCAACCCCTCGATATCTATCGCAAATGATATGTCGTTACACATTGTCTGGACAGAAGGTGATACTGCATTATATGGAGTCGCATATGTTCAAAGAACATCGCATGGCGCGTGGGGGCAAATTGAAGCACCATACAAAAATAAGATTGGATATTCATATTCTAAGATTTGCACTGGCACCAGTGGTAAAATATATATTATTTTAGCGCTATCAGAAATTAAATATGGCGTGAAAGACAACGGAGTATGGCAGGAACCAATAACACTCGTTAAAAACACCAACTGTAGTGATGGACGTACAACAATAGCAATCGACGCTGAAGAAAATATTTACTTTGCTTGGACATATTCAAAAGATTCTATAACAAATAACCATGAAATATATTACATTAAATTTAAACCATAATTTAGGAGGGCCCTATGAAAAAACTATTTAAAAATCTGGGCTTTGTAGTAATAGTTTTTTTTATTTTGTTAGTAGTTCAAAAAGGTAACTGTTTGGACTTGGGAATGCATATGACAATAGCAAAACAAACAGTTAGTATATGGCAAAATTTTGACCCGAGTTTTTATAATGCTTTAACACAAACACCTCAGGCCAATGATGATAAGTGGGAACAAATTCTTGCATGGAAATTTTATTATATTGGAACCACGCTGCCAGATTTATTTTGGGACCTACAGCAAGATGCAGTTGCAGAATTAATTAATCAATTATATGAACATAGAACCTGGTTTAAAGATGCGTTAAAAATATTAGACAACACTCATAATCAAGTGAGTAATAGAATGGTATTTTCTGATCATCATTCTGTGGCAAAGCTTTATCAAATGGTTTGTTATGCTCGTAGCCAAAATTGGCCTGCTTATCAGAAAGCTTTAATTTACGGAGCCTATATGCATGCCGTCGAAGATGTTTATGGACATATGGTCCTTCAGCCATCAAGATATGGTTATGGTCTTGCGATAGATGATGCATCTTGTATTAGTGATGCTGTTCTTAAATTGGGGGAAACATATCACGAGCTTTTTTCCGGAACACATATTGCTATAGTTGATAATTATAAACCAATTACGAAAAGCTTATTCAAAGCCGTTGTGGTAACAAGTGGCCCACACTTAATTGATTCATTTCCATTGACTTTAGAATTTTATGCAGAGATGGACATGTCTGCAAACGTATATAGATGGCAAGAGTTAACTTTAGAGCCAATTAGTAGATTTGTTGAAGCAGCAAACATTACAGGATACGCTACAGCGAACATGACACATGACCGACTACGTGCATATTTGACAGGTTCGGGCATTGTATTGGGATTAATGTATGGATACTGGCCTAGTGAAATCGAAGGTACGCACGGAGGAATAATTGCTCATCCCAACTGGTCACCTTATTTTATTATTCAACCAGATGGGCATCTTTATAAAATGATTCTACCTCATACAGTAGCAGGTAATTTACCAAGTGCTTTGAATTTTTTAAAACGTAAATTATGGAAAACAATATTACAAAATGATTTTGGCTGGCTGACCGCACCAGAAGTCGACCAAAATGGACAACCCGCAAGTGCATCATGGCATTCATATTTCGAAACACGAGAGCAGATACAACAATTGTACTATTTTATGCCTCCGGATGCGCAAAATCAAACAGTGCATGACCAAATGATGGCCTTAGCTGTAAAAGTTGGGTTTTGGCAGGATAATGATCATGTGGAAGAACCAAATCAACAGTTTTCGTACAGATCGGAGTTATCGGATGGATTATCATTGTGCGGACTTTATCAAAATTCAATTAATTCAGGCTCCACATACTTAGATTATCACATGAATAATCTTGATATATGGACACTTTCGAGAAAAGCAGGAATACTTGGCGGTATGTATGATCCTGGTTTTAATTGGTACTACCGTCAACCTGGCGTCTTGAATGCGGGATTTAAAGATACGAGAAATGGAACTTTACTCTGGATATCACCACTAACTGTTCTTCAAGGTGATCCGACAGTAAATTTCTTTTTTGACGTAATTGCCTTTGGCCCCACGAAAATTGACATAATAGGAAAAACTCCGACTGGTAACGAATTTGAAATTGATAGTAGATGCTGTACGGGAGTTGGTCGTTGGACAGATTCATTCCCTATAAATATACAACCATTTTGGAGTCAAGGGGTAAGAGAAATTTCATACAGAATATCAACTAAAAATAAATATGGCGATGACTACAAAGAAATGCTCGCTTCAGACTACAGACAAGCATTTGGTAGCACATATGCAATATCGAATAATCCACTGTATCAACAATGGTTTAACTGGGGGGATCCATTTCGTACAGGACAACAAAATCCATTTACAGACCCTCTACACTTTTGGCCATATGCATTAAATACAACACCAAGCCAAGATTGGTATTTAAATTCACCAGATGATTTATCAATTAGTTCTAATGGCTCCAGCATTAGACTAAAATGGTATGACGAATCTAACTGGGAAGGAAGTTATGAAATTGAAAGAATGAATTTAATAACAAATCAGTCACAAACATTTCAAACTGATCCTTATAATGGAACAGGTTATGTAACTTGGGATGACAACAATGCTCAATTAGGCCAGTTGTACACATACAAAGTGAGAGCCAAGACAGGCAATAATTATTCGATAAGTTGGTCAAACGATGCCATTGGTTCTGTAGCATATTCAGAATTAGCGTACCCGACGTCCTCGAATAATCAGACAAAGGTTGTGATCAAAGGGAATAATATTCATTTGGTATACTTTGGGTGCGATTTTAATAATGGGGAGAAAATCATCTACCTACATTCGTCCGATAATGGCAACACTTGGGAACAAAGAGTTGTTCCGTTTCCGATTAATCACCCCCCCGTTTATCCGGCTATAGCTCTAGATCAACTTGGAAGACCTCACATTTTATGTTTAATGTGGGAATTCAATAGAGACCAGTTGCGATGGAGATTGATTTGCTATCACACTTATTTAGACGGGAATACTTGGGCGAATTTACAACCACTTAATAATGACCCTTGGTCATATGGTACGACGGGGGACCAACCACCATTTTCATTGCCAAGGATACCTTTCACAGTTAATGGCGATTGGGGGTATAGTGCAATAATTATTCCTCGGCCAGATTCTCCTAATAATCCTTATATGTTGGAAGCATTTAAATTTCCCTTATATGATCCTTCTCAGGGAAATCGAACTACGATTTTTACTGATAACGCCAGCATAAATAGTGAGCAATGGAATTTGCCTAGTTTAGTAATTCACAATAATAGAGTCGTGGTATGCTATACAAAAAGCGCACTGACTATTAGATGGGAACAAAACAGCGCCACTACAACGTCATATTATAATGCTTATAATCCATATGTAATAACGTCGGGGGAAAATCTTTTCCTCGCTTGGTATGACGACGCGGACCCAAAAATCAAATTTGTAAAATGTCAATGGTCTGGTAATAGTTATACACAACCGACCGTGGAAAAGGAAGAATATGTAGCCTGTACGTATCCATACACGGCACCCCGGATAATAAATAGTGATTTGGTAGTATATCATAGTGAAACAGGAATATATTATATGCTTAGGAGGGGCAATAACTGGACAACTAATCTTGTTTCGAATTTTAATATACCCAATAATACTTATCCGCAATCTTTTATTGGTCCAAGTTCTAATTATGCTTCAGCAAATAGAGCTCTAAATACATACTGGACAAATTTATACGATAATAAGTATTGTGTTATTAGTAACAAAGTTGATATTCCTCAGAAATATTATGTTGCTTGCGAAATGGCAACTGGTCCGAATAACGGCACACATATAATGAGAGTGCCTAATAGTAAAGAACTTTACATGGTTTTTCAAGAACAGACTAAAATTTATTGTTCTCATTCTTATGACGAAGGCGAAAATTGGGAAACCGAAGAAATTGGTGAAGGACTTTATCCATGTATAGGACTGAATTATAAAGGACTCCCTTGGATTGCATACACACACAATGGTGATTTAATCTGTAAAATTAAAAGACTTGATGGCACATATCAAGAAACAATTCTATTTCATGAGAGCGGTCTTTGGGCTGGTCAACCGTCAATAGCGCTTGCAACAATGCCGATTAAAGAAGGAGTGCTTGATTATGCTTATCTTGTTTATCCGGTTTATGACGGAGACGCACCCCAAGACCCGATACCAGGACCGCCAGACAATCTTAGTAGTTCCTATATTTACATTACACTTTTTGATACCTTGAAAGCACATACCCATCTGCTTGATGTAAAAATTGACCCCAATATACCTCTTAGTCATCCATGCGTTGCAATTACACCGGCAGATTTGATTCATATCACATGGCAACAAGGTGATGAAATATGGTACACAACTAATACCGATTCAGTAACGCCAGATAACTGGGAAAACGTACAATGGACAGAAAAGTACAACCTCTCAAACACATCAGATTTTGCTTCCGAACACCCATTTGTTACGAGTTATGGCGATATTGTTTCAGTTGTATGGAAAGAGAGCGATGAGAATGGTATCGGAGAAATCATCAGAAAACAGCGTTACGTCTGGGAACCTTCAGAATATGAAAACTGGTCTGAACCGGTTAACTTGAGCAATAGCCCGGATATGAATTCGGACTATCCGCAAATGACAAGTGGTAATGTGGTAGTATGGCAGGAACAAAGCCCGGATGGCTCATACAAAGTTTATGCCAATATTTGTGACAATATTCTATGCCTGACACCAAATGCAAATAATGTGAGCTATGTGCATGCTAATGCATTAGTAATAGACCCCAAAGCACCCGAAATTCAAGTCTATTATTGTTATACGGATGAAATCTCAGACAATGAACTTTATGAGGTTAAGTTTGATAAATATCTATTTCCCGAAGGGATTTCCGGAGACCAAAACGAGGTTCAATATTATGATGGCAAAACTGGTGAAGAGGTTGTCTCACCATATTGTGAGTCAAGAACCGGTTATATTGATTATGGTGATTACAAAATTGACTATGGCACCAACCTTGATTATTTATTAAAATACTTAGACCCGTGCAAAAACTATTTATTCCAGGCAATCGTGTATCAGGATACAACCGGCACAATACGTCAGAGATTGGAAGTAGAAGACACCCTTGCTGCAACCATGCGAGTAAATCCAGAAATACCGGAAACCGTTAATATCTTTATTTCTCCGAATAGTTATCAAGAGGATTTAGCGTCTGCGTTAGAGATTATTAAAACTCGGGGCGCTTTTGCTGCGATTGCCGACTTTAAGATTTACGAATACGAAGTTATAAATGACAGCGGCACTGGCGGTGGTGGACAACAAAGTGCTGGGACTCAAAATCTACCAATTCCTACAGTACTACAATCTCCCAAGCCAAACCCATTTAACAACCATACTATGATAAAATTCCAGATACCAGTTAAAACCAAGGTTGACTTAAAGATTTATAATTCTACAGGACGATTAGTAAGTACTTTAATTGCAGATGAGATGAATCCAGGATATTACACAATGAGTTGGAATGGCAAAGATGACATAAGTCGAACTCAAGGAAATGGTATCTACTTCATCCGGCTAAAGACTAAAGATTACGACGCAACCAAGAAAATGGTGCTCGTGAGATAACTATTAATATCTATTAACATTAGGGGCGGGTGTAATCCCGCCCCGTACATTAAAACCTTTTTTCAAACACAGAACTAACAATGGGATTCATGATTTAGCTAAATATAAATAAAAAATTGAACAGAGGTGAATATGAACAACGGA
>Ga0315294_10004055_pt1 | contig 15963 bp, 16 predicted proteins | sample YL17G13_40_MG_FD_203626 | JGI IMG/M metagenome (GOLD analysis project Ga0315294, IMG submission 203626) | Sediment microbial communities from Yellowstone Lake, YNP, Wyoming, USA - YL17G13_40 | ecosystem: Environmental > Aquatic > Freshwater > Lake > Sediment | place: USA: Wyoming | collected... | reverse complement strand
TTCTATTATGACGCACACGGCCGCGCCGCGCACGTCCGAGGCGGAGCGCTTTCATATCAATCAGAATGACATTGACCTTTTCCTATGCATAATCCCGGTTAGTCGTTTTTTCCACCTCGTGGTGTCTTCGTGCGGCTAGGCCGCAGGCCGCCGTGGCGGTCAGCATCGCTGACCTAGCCATCTTTGTGGTCGATTATGCCGAGATGATTCTGCTGCGCGGGAGGGGTTGCGGTGGATGCAATCAGCGGTGACCTGTGCCGGGCCGTGGAGGCGCGGGCGGACGAGGCGCGCGCTTTCCTGCTCGACCTTATCCGCATCCCCAGCACCACCGGCCGCGAGCGCCCCGTAGCGGATCTCGTTGTGCGCCGCTGCCGGCAGCTCGAGGTGCAGACAGAGGAAGTCCCCGTCCCCGCGGACCTCAAGCAGGATCCGGACTACACGTTCGCCGACCAGGAACTGAGCTACGACGACCGCCCCAACATCCTCGCCCATCGCCGCGGGGCCGGCGGCGGCCGCAGCCTCATCCTGCAGAGCCATCTCGACGTGGTGCCGGCGCCGCCGTCGTGGGCGCAGGCGTTCGCGCCGGTGATTGACGGCGACACCGTCATCGGCCGCGGGGCGTGTGACGCTAAGGGGCAAATCGCCGCCATCATCCTCGCTCTGCAGGCGCTCGATGACGCGGGAGTGCGACTGCGCGGCGATCTGCAGGCGCAGTTCGTCATCGACGAAGAAGTGGGCGGCAACGGGGCGCTCGCGCTCATCAAGCAGGGCTATCGCGCCGACGCCGCGCTCATCATGGAGGGCACTAATCTCGACATCCACCCCGCCAATCGCGGCGCCATCTGGTTCCGCCTGCGGGTGACGGGCAAGTCGGTGCATATGGGGCGCGCCCACGAGGGGGTGAACGCGATCGAGAAGACGGCGGCGCTGTTTCCCGCGCTGCGCGAGTACGAGCGGCGCCTGATAAACGAAAGTAGGCCAGGAGCCTTGGCCGCCACAGCTTCTGGAGCGGCGGCGGCTTGCCTGCTGCCCATGAGCCTGTTCGAGCGCTACGAGCGGCCGGTGCAGTTGAACCTGGGCATGATGCGCGCAGGCGACTGGCCGTCCACCGTCGCGGGCGAGGCGGTGCTCGAGGGCGGCGTGGGGTTCCTGCCCAACAAGCGCATGGATGATATCAAGCGCGAGCTGCGCGAGGTCGTCGAGTCGGCCGCGGACGAGTGGACGCGCGCGCACTACGAGCTGGACTTCCCCAAGCTGCACAACGACGCCTACGCCGACGACCCCAACCATCCCGCGGTGGTCGCGCTCGCCGATGCGTGCCGCGAACTGGGTCTGGGGTCGGAGGTTTACGGTTGGAACGTGAGCTGCGACGCGCGACTCTATCATCATCGCGGCAAGATGCCGACCGTGGTCTTCGGCCCGGGCAAGATCTCCGCCGCGCACGCGGTGGGCGAGCAGGTGGATTTCCGCCAGGTGGTGCAGGCGGCGCAGGCGGTGGCGCTAATGTGCGTCAAATGGTGCGAGCCGGCGTAGGCTCCGCCAGCTCGCCGGCATCCTGCGGCAAGGCAGGCGCCTGATCGCCAGTCCGACAAGCATCCTTTTCCCCCAATCTCCGGTCGCCTGACGCGCCCCGGCCGAGTGCCCGTCCCGTCACCCTCCTTTCCGCCGGCCTATGTGGAATAAATAGACTGGTGGAGCAGTTGGGGGTCTGTGGTGATTTGCCCGAATTGCGTCAGTGAACAGCCGGAGTGGGCGGATACCTGCATCGAATGCGGGGCGACGCTGCGCTTCCTGCGCGAGCATCCGCGGCGCGTGGGAGCGGCCGTATGGGCCTGCATGATCGCGGGGCTGGGGCTGCTGCTGGCCCTGTTCGCGACCGTGTTCGACCAGCTCATGCGCGGGACGTTTCCCGCCCTCGGCCGGGTTGAGGTGGTGGAGCTGGTGGGTGGTGTGACGCTGAGCCTGCTGGGCGCGCGCGCATGGGTGACGCTCAAGGACGTGGTCGCGCACCATCTGCCCCTGGGCTGCCGCCGCTAACACGGCCTCGCGCGCGAGGCCGACTCGCAGCGGCGCCAGTTCGCCCGCCCACGGATTATCGGTCGCGGTTGCAGCGACCCCACGCATCCGTGGCACCAGGGAAGCCCCCCGTCAGCACCGAATCACTTCCAACATGAGGAGGGCATCCCTCGTTGGCGTGGTGATCCTGCTGACGCTTCCCGCTGCGGCGGCCAGCGCGGGCCGGAACCTCGCCCTCGGTCGCTCCTACGCCATGTCGCCCGCGCCCAACTACGCGTTGTGCACCGACGAGGGTGACAAGGCGCAGCTCACCGACGGACACTATGCCGCCCCCGACACGTTCTGGGGCCAGCCACCATCGGTAGGATGGGCGAGCTCCAACCCGGTGCGAGTAATCATCGACCTCGGCGCCATCCAGCCCATCGACAGCGTTATCTTCAGCACCGCGTCGCGCCTCAACGCGGGCGTTCACTGGCCGTCCTTCATAGTTGCGGTCAGCGATGACGGCGGCGCCTACCACACGGCCGGCGAAGCCGGCGGCGAGGGCGCCGCGGCCGGCCAGGACCCAGCGCGGGAATACCGGCGGCGCCTGGTCGTGACAGGGCTGCGCACACGCGGGCGATTCGTGATGCTGTACGTGATCCCGGGCGGGCCGTATGTGTTCTGCGACGAGATCGAGGTCATCGCCGGATCGCATGACCCGCAGCAGGTGGCGTTCAGCGAACCGGGCCTAGACCTCGATAGCTTCAGCCGCTACATAGGTTTGACGCGACGACGCCCGTGGCTGGCGACGCAATGCCTGCACCTGGCGGCGCGAGCGCGTGTCGAGTCCCGCGCTGCCGCGGGCCGCGGTGACGACGCGGCGGCGCAGGGCCTGCGTGGCGCCGAAGCCGAGCTGCGCGCGCTGTCGCAGCGCATCTCGACGCTCCCACTCGACGGCGCAAGCTTGCGCGCCGCCCACCGACAGATAGCCTTGCTGTGCGCGCGGGTCAACGCAGCCCTCCACCCCGATCGCGCTTGCTTGGTGTGGCGCGCCGACGCCTGGTAGCCGCTGTCGCAGTTCGAGGTCTTGCCGTCGGCGGAGCCCACGCTCGCGCGCCTGGAGATCCACGCCGCGTCCAACGAATACTCCAGCGTCGCGGTGACGGTGACCAACCTGACGCTGGCGCCGATCCGGCTCGGGGTGCGCGTGGAGGACCTGCGCGGAGGACCCGCGGAGCGGGCCGGAATCCTGGGGGAAAGAAGAAACCGGTCTGAGGATAGAGAAAGAGGCGACTGCTTGGAGGCCTGGGGCCGCGGCGAGCGGGGTGATGGAGGAGCCCCGGGCAAGAGGGGCTTCCGCTGGGGGGATGGCAAGACAGATCAATAGGTTTGGCGCCCCCAAGGTGGCCGTGTGATGCCGCCCACGGTGGGCGCAATAATGAGTTCGACCGGAACTCCCCGAGAGGGGAGTTCTTTTTTTCGCCTGGCGGGGGGATGGATGATGCGCGAAGGCGCGGCGTGCGACGAACGCGCCGGCAAGCAGCCGGCCCGGTCATCCCGCGGGCGTGGCGAATAGCGCGCTGTCTCGGGAGTCCAGCGAGGAAGAGGAGGGTGTTCGGCCATGAAAACGTGTCCGGTCTGCAAAGCGGAGAACCTTGACGCGGCGGAGGTTTGCTGGAATTGCAGCGCGCCGGTGGCGCGCCTGGAGCACCGATCCAAGATCATGCGCGCCCTGTCGGTGCTCTGGGGCGCCGTGTGGGGCGGGGTGGCTGGGGCGATCGTGGGGTTCTTCGTGTCGGTGGGCTGGGTGATGGAGTCAGACATCCCGGGGCCAATCGGAGACCCCCAAGCGTTCTTTGCGCTGGGCGGCGCAGTCATCGGCGCGCTGCTGGGCGCCGCTATAGCCTGGGACACCAGGGGCAAGCCCGAGGAAGCGGCTCGCCTGCGGTGGGCTTTCTGGAGCACAGCCCTGGGGCTGTGCACAGGCGTGTGCGCGGGCGCGTGGGCGAGGATGCTGCTAGGCGCCGATGAAGGCTCATTCTGGTGGTCAGCCATCGGGCTTGTCCCGGGCGGGGCCATCGGGTGGTTCGCGGCCCCGTGGATACGGAGACTGCACCATGGGATTCTGCGCGAGTTTCGCGGGGATGAGCTGGAGTCCTCTCGCAGCGAGCGCACCGAACAGCAGGCAGCAGTTCCCCGTCAGGGGAGCAAGCCTGCGGGCGGCGAGCCGTCAGAAAAGCCAGCGGCAGACACAGTACCGGTAGCCGACGCCGTCGGGCGCGACCGATTTCCTGAGGGGTTGCCCGCACCTGACTATCGGCGATGGGTTATCGGTCTCACCGCACTTGGCGCCTTACTGGGATTCGCACCAGGAGGGTGGTTCGGTGCTTACGGAGACATCATCTGGTGGGTCCTCGCGGTGGTCGGAGGCCTGATCGGCGGCTGGATCGGCTACCGGAGCGGCCGCGTCCTTGGTGTGACCCCCGTCCCCGACAGAGCGTGGATACTGACGCAGGCCGATGCCGGTGCAGGGATCGGAGTGATCCTGGGTGGCCTTGTCGGCATGCCTGTGGGGTTCCTCATCTCGCCACAGTACGAGATGGTCCCGCTGTTATTCGCGATAGCCGGCGGCATCGAGGGCGCGCTTCTTGGCGGTCTGGCCGGGGCTTTCGTGGGTGGCTACCGTGGGCGCAAGATCGCGGCCGAGCGGAGGTCAATGGTAGAGCCGCCCCCGCTGCCGCTGCCGCAGGTCAGTCAACGCAAGCAGCACATCGGCCTCAGTGTAGTGCTCTCTCTTATAGCTCTGGGGCTACTGGTCGCGGGGGGAATGATCGGCTGGGCAAAGGCAATCCTTTGGGCGGCAATCCTTGTGGGGTTTTGGATTCTGGCGGCTGCGGTGAGGCGCTGGATAAGGCGCTGGATGCGCGAGCGCCGTTAGCCGTGCCGGGCCGGCCGCGCGGCGAGACCTGCTGGCAGTCCTTTCGAGATAGGGTGCGCCCCCCCGCTCTCCCGAAGCCTCAACCCTTGACACCTCCCCGGTGACGTGCTACTCTCGGCTCGAGCTGCAGTCGGTCGGTAATCCGCATCACAGGGCTGGAGGGCGCGATGACGGAGGGCCGCGAAGCCAAAAAGATCCTCATCGTGGACGATGACCGCGCGAGCCGGGTGCTGATGCGTACGATGCTGCAGGCGCTGGGTGAGCCCTGCTCCATCAGCGAGGCGAGCGGGGGGCAGCAGGCGCTGCGCATGATCGAGAAGGACCGGCCGGACATCGTGTTCCTCGACATCCTCATGCCCGACCTCGACGGCGTCAGCATCTGCAGCAAGCTCAAGCACGACTTTGAGACGCGCGACATCAAGATCCTCATGGTCACCGCCCGCCGCGACGAGCGCATGGTGCGCGCCAGCCTGCTCGCCGGCGCCGACGATTACATCAGCAAACCTTTCACCCAGGGACGGCTCCTGCAGGCGTTCCGGCGGCTGATGAAGTGAGGACGCTGTCGAGGCCCGCGTGCGCGACGTCACATGTGGGATGCGGCCCGAAAAGCGGCGAGACCGCAAGCCGCTGACGGCTTCCGGTCTCGCGTTTCAGCAGCCACCGCGCGCTTACTTCTTCTTGGCGGTCTTCTTGGCTGACTTCTTGCTGCCGCCGCAGGATTTGCCACAACCCATGACGCTCACCTCCTGACGTGGCGCAGACTGTACGTTGAGAGTCCCCAGCGTAACCGGGGCGCCGCGGGCACTGAAGGCCCCTCAGGCTCTCTCCGCACGGGTTCGCGCTGCTTGGCCATCCAGCCTGAGGCTCCGCCCAATCAGCGACAACCTCTTCATTCTTATACAGCACGGCGCCTTGACTGTCAATAGCGCCCGGCATGAGAGGAGCGACAACATGACGCCGGGCTTGGTCATCCAGGAAGGTCAGCGAATCCGTATCCGCCAGTTGTGCGAGGATGATATCCCACGAATGGCCGCGCACGGGTTTGGCGGCGAAGAAGGAGCGAAGCGCTGGTACGCCCGGGAGTTAGAGAAGGCCGACGGGCCGTCCAAGGACTTCACGCAGTTCGCGGTCGAGACCAAGTCGGGCGAGTGGATAGGCTTCACCGGCTCCTACGGCGAGCCCGGCGGCGACGCCCTCCGCCGCGGCTTGACAAGCCAGCATCCCTTCGCCTATACTACCGACGCGTTGTGGGCCGCTGGGCTGGTGATAACAGACGCAGCATGAAACGTAGAAATGATCAGCGATGGCCGGCGGCGGGACATGTGCAGGTCGGGCGGCGTGCCACGCAGGAGAAGGCCGCGACGCGTGAGCGTCGGGGCCTTGATTTACTTGTGGGGAAGAGGGTAGCGTGCGCGCGGCTGTCGAACAGTTGTGGGCGCCGCAGGAAAGCCCGGACTTGTTTGCCGGCGGGGTTTGAGGCGCGACCAACTGCACCGTGAATTGCGCCCATAGCAAAGCCCCGTCAATAGCGGACGCATCATGCAGCAAGGGAGGTAAGACATGAAGCCAAGGTTGTGCATGTTGTCAGCGCTGCTGGCCGTAGTGCTGGTGTCCGGGATGGCGTGGGGTTACCCCACGCGCTTCGGCGCGGCCACGGGACTGGTGGATCTGCCGACGGCGGACGTAGCCATGTCCGGCGGCGCCGAGCTCGCCGGTGACTATACCAGGCTCGAGAACGGCCAGCAGATATGGCCGGTGCGCCTGCTCATCGGAGCCTCGGCAGGGGCGGAAGTGGGGTTCGTTTACGCGAAGCTCAAGGACGGGATCAATGATAACGCCACCGGCTTCGGCGCCAAGATGGCCTTGATGGAGGAGCCGACGGCGGACTACGGCGTCGGCGTCGGCGCCTCGTTCCTCAATCTGCCCGACGTCGATATGCTCAACATTTACGCGGTGCTGACCAAAGAGTTCACCGTGGCTGCGCCGCAAGCTCGTCGGTCGGAGGCGCCACGCCCGCGCGTGCGCGGCCACCTCGGCGTCATGTTCACCCGCATTACCGACGGCGCGGATGACGACGAGGTGCAGCCCTTCTTGGGCGTCGACATTACCAGCCCCGAGGGCACCTCTTTCGTCGTCGAGTACAAGCCCACCAAGTTCGGCGACGACTACGCGGCGGCCGCCATCCGCTACCCGCTGAGCCCCAAGGTCACGGCGCAGGTCGGCGTCGCGCGCTCGGGAACCGTGCTCGGGCAGGACGACTATCGCTTCTTCGTTGGCTTCAACTACAACTTTGCCGTCACTGACGAAGAAGGCGCCGTCTACTAGCGGGCTCGCGCGCGCCGCTAACGCAGGCGGGGCGGCTGTCAGCCGCCCCGCGCCTTTCTCTCGCTCTCGTCGGCGCCGCGGCTTCTACTCCTGCGACGCGTGCCCCTGCTTGAAGCGCGCCACCGAATCTGCGATCGCGCGCTTGAGTTGCGCTTCGTTCACCGGCTTGAGCACGTACGCCGCCGCTCCCGCGCGCATCGCATCTTGCACGCGCCGACGATCATTGTATGCGGTGAGCATGACCACCGGCGCCGGCGCTTCCGCCATGATCCGCGCCGTCGCCGCGATCCCGTCCAGCTTGGGCATGCCGATGTCCATCAGCACCAGGTCCGGCCGCAGCTCCTTCGCCAGCGCGACCGCGGCCTCGCCGTCGGACGACGTTCCGATGACTTGGTGCCCCATCGCCTCCAATTGCGATTTCAGCGTGAGGGTAATCAGAAACTCGTCTTCGGCGATAAGGATATTCATGGGTATTCCCCGCAGCGACGCGGCGGCAGAGTAGATCTGCTGTTCGACCCTGGGCCCAGGTTCACCTGCCTCCCGTGGCGGCGGATTGCGCATCCGCGCGCAAGGACATACGGCGCCGGGGCGTAATTACGGTCCTCGACCGGTCAGCCCCGCCTCAGGCGGAGAAGGGCGCGAAGGGACCGAGCGTGACCTACATCAGCGGCCTCTTGCCGCACGAGCTGGAGCAGTTCCTGTCCGCGAGCGGGCATGACCCCTACCGCGCTCGCCAGATTCTGCGCTGGGCCTACCGGCGGGGAGCGCGCGACTTCGCCGACATGAGCGATCTGCCGCAGGCGCTGCGGGAGCAACTGGCTGCCAACGCGGCGGTGCACCCCCTGGTCGAGGTCGCGCGGCGCGAGGCGCGCGACGGCAGCCTCAAGCTGTCGCTGCGCCTGCCCGACGGCGCCGAGGTCGAAACGGTGCTCATGCCCTACGCGCGCCGGGCGACCGCGTGCATCTCGAGCCAGATCGGGTGTGCCTACCGCTGCGCCTTCTGCGCCAGCGGGGGCATGGGCCTCGAGCGCGACCTCACAGCCGCGGAGATCGTCGGCCAGGTCCTGTGCGCGCGGGCCGTCGGCGCCGGGCGTCTTTCCAACGTCGTGTTCATGGGCATGGGCGAGCCGCTGGCGAACTACGAGGCGGTGATCAGAGCCGTGCGCATCATCAACGATCCCGCGTGCCTCAACATCGGCGCGCGGCATATCGCTGTCTCCACCTGCGGCTTGCCGCAGCAAATGCGGCGCCTGGCGGGCGAGGGCTTGGGCCTGCACCTGGCGGTATCGCTCAACGCCCCGGACGACGCCCTGCGCACCCATCTCATGCCGGTCAACCGCGGCCACCCCCTGGGGGAGGTTATCGCGGCCGCGCGGGAATACGCAGCGCGCACCGGGCGCAAGGTCTCCTTCGAGTATTGCCTGCTGGCGGGGGTCAACGATGCGCCGGCTCAGGCGACCGCCGTGGCGAAGCTGGTGGGAGGGATGCCGGCCATGGTCAACCTCATCCCCTACAACGCGGCGCGCGGCCATTTTCGCCGGCCGGACCCTTCCGCCGTGCGGGCGTTCCGCCGCGAGTTGGAGCGCCGGGGAGTGGAGGTCGCGGTGCGGCGCTCCTTCGGCGAAGAGGTGGAGGCGGCGTGCGGCCAGCTCGCGTCCTCGCGGCGCACCGGCGCCGTCACGCAGGGGAACCAGGGAAAGTAAGCCGCCCCATTCGGCAAGTGGCTAGCGTTCTGTCCCGAAAAAACTTGGTGTATGGCCTGAGCGTAAGCCACGCTCGAAGCCGTATGCAGCTACTATTGGGACAGAACACTAGGTCGCGCGCGACCGCCACGGCGGCCGTAGGCCTAGCCGCTCTGAGTGTAACGAAGGGGCAGGCCTCGGCTGTGTCCCGGCGGCGGCGTCGCGACGGTCCCGGGGGCCGCAATCAGGCAGGTCATCACGCATGACGCATCACAACCCAGATTCAGATCCGCGCCTACGCGGGGCCCTTTTCGACCTGGGGGATACCCTGGTGCGGTGCGAGGGGCCATGGCCGCAGATGCTCGAGCGGGCGGTGCGGCTGTGCCACGAGCAACTGTGCGTCTGGCGCCCCGACGTGAGCCGCGACCAACTCCTGCGTGCCGCAGAGCGGTCCATCGCCCAGCGCCTGGCGCAAGTGGATGAAGAACGCCGCACATTCCCCGCACGCGAACGGGTCGTGGCGGTGCTGAACGAGATGGGCATCGAACCGCAGCCCGACCTGGTCGAGCGGTTGGTCGGCAGCCTCTACCAGCCGATCAGCGAGTGCAGCCGCCCCCTGAGCCACGCGCGCGAGGTGTTGGCCGAGCTGAAACAGGCCGGCCTGCGCCTGGGGCTGATCTCCAACACGCCGTGGGATGTGCCCGGCGAGCTGGTCGAGCGCGACCTCGTCCGTTTCCGCCTGCGCGCCTATCTCGATGTCGTCATCTTCTCCGACGGAGGCTTTCGCAAGCCCCATCCCGACCTGTTCCGGCGCGCGCTGGCCGAACTGGGGACAACGGCGGCGCAGACCATCATGGTCGGCGACTCGCTCACCGACGATGTCGCGGGCGCCCACGCCCTGGGCATGCGCACCATGTGGCTGGCGCCGCCGCAGGCCCGCGAGGAGCTTAAGCGGAGCAAGGTCAAGCCAGACTACATTGCCGGCGACGTCCGCGAGGCGGGCGACATGATCCTGGCGCTGGCGAAGCGGGAAACATAGCCGCGGATTTCCGCGGATGAACGCGGATCATTTGTGCATGTGCCGCGCCGACCGGTCGGGGTCGCCTTCCCCTGAATGGGTCAGGCGTCCTCCCGCTCCAGGCCGAAGGCCTCGGCGACGGCGGGGTGGACGACCTTGCCGCCGCGCAGGTTAAGCCCGCGCCGCAGCGCGGGGTTGCGCCGCAGGGCCTCGTCCAGGCCATAATCCGCGAGGTCCAGCGCGTACGGCAGCGTCGCGTTGGTCAGCGCGTGGGTCGCCGTGCGCGGCACCGCCGCCGGGATGTTGGGCACGCCGTAGTGAATGACGCCGTGCTCGACATAGGTCGGATGCGAGTGGCTGGTCGGGCGCGTGGTCTCGACGCACCCGCCCTGGTCCACCGCCACGTCCACGATCACCGCCCCCCGCTTCATTGACCGCACCATGTCGGTGGTTACCAGCTTGGGGGCGCGGCCACCGGCCACCAGCACCGCCCCCACCAGCAGGTCCGCATAGGACGCTGCGCGCGCGATGGTGAAGGGGTTGGAGTACACCGTGATCACGTTGCCGTGCATGATATCGTCGAGGTAGCGCAGCCGCTCGTGATCGACGTCGAGGATGGTGACGTGGGCGCCCAGGCCCATGGCGACCTTGGCGGCGTTGATGCCGACCACGCCGCAGCCGATGATGACCACCTCCGCCGGCGGCACGCCCGGCACGCCGCCCACGAGCACGCCGCGGCCGCCGAAGTCGGTCTCCAGGTAGCGCGCGCCGATCTGCACCGACAGCTTGCCCGCGACCTCGCTCATCGGTATGAGCAGGGGCAAGGCCCCGGCGTCGGTCTGCACCGTCTCGTAACCGATGGCGGTGATGCCGGAGTCGAGCAGCGCGCGCGTGAGCTCTTCGGAGGAGGCGAGGTGCAAATACGTGAAGAGCGCCAACTCCGGGCGCAGCAGGCGGTACTCCTGGGGCAGCGGTTCCTTGACCTTCAGCACCAGCTCCGCGCGCGCCCACACCTCCGCCGCCGCATCGGCGACGGCCGCGCCCGCCTCGCGATACTGCTCGTCGGGGTAGCCGCTGCCCTGTCCCGCGCCCGTCTCCACCAGCGCCTCATGGCCGTGGCGCCGCGCTGCCGTCACGCCGGCGGGGGTCATGGCGACGCGGTTCTCCCCGTCCTTTATCTCCTTGGGCACGCCGATCAGCATATTCCGTCTCCCGGCGCGCTGTTTCGGCGCAGCCCGCGGCTTTCCTGCGGGCGTGGTGCAGGAGGCGGGACACCGGTAGTCGAAACCCACAGTAGATGCGCCGCCATGGAGGAGCAGCGGGACATGGAAGACGTCAAGCAGCAGCTTATCAGTCTCTTGTCCGAAGCGGGCCAACTCGAATACCGCGCCATCGTGTACTACACCCGCTACGCGCAGGAGATCGAGGCCCCGGCGCTGGCGCAAGAGCTGCGCAACATCGGGCAGATGGAGGTGCGCCACTCGCACCAGCTCATGGGCGTCATCATCACCCTCGGGGGCCTGCCCGAGTGGGAGCTGCCGCCTCCGCCGTGGTATGCCGGCGTCGAGGACATCATCAGGTCATCGCTCGAAGGCGAGCGCCGCTCGATCGCGCAGTACGACCGCTGCCTGGAGGTCATCGAGGACCCGGAGCTGCGCCACCGCATCGAGCAGATAAAGCGCGACGAGTTCTATCACATCGAGCGCCTCACCGCGCTGCTGGATAACCTGGAGCGCACGGCGGAGTGAGCCAATGTGCGAGTTCTGCGTCAAGCACGGCGAAGGCAAGAAATGGTATCTGCAGGCGCGCAATTACGCCCTTGATCTCGCCTCCGATTTGCGGCGGCGGCGGTTCATCGGCGAGTTCTTCAACCACTTCGACCGCGACATGGGCGGCACCGTCGAGTCGCTGCGCAAGCTCGACCGCGCGCCGCGCGTCCTGCAATGGCTCGTGCGCGGCCTGGTGACGCGGCGGATGAAGCGCCGGCACTTCGGCCAGGTGCTGCCGCTGGAGGACGTGCGGGAGGTGTTCGCGGTCGCCAATTCCGTGGTGCGCGTGCCCTGCGTGTGCCGCGGCCTGACGCGCGGCGACAAGGGCGCGCGCTACTGCTTCGGGGTCAGCGTGAGCCCCAAGGCGATCGCCTTCAGCGAGGTCGCACCGAGTCTCATGGCCGGCCCCGACGCGAGCATGACCGAACGCCTCACGCCCGAGGCCGCGCTGGACATGATGCGCGACTTCGAGCGCCAGGGGCTCGTGCACTCCGTGTGGACCTTCATGACGCCCTTCATCGGCGGCGTGTGCAACTGCGACCGCAGTGACTGCCTGGCGATGATATCCACCATCGGCCACGACACCAAGGTTATGTTCAAGGCCGAGTACGTGGCGCGGCTCGACTGGGATATGTGCCAGGGCTGCCGCGCGTGCATGCGCCAGTGCCAGTTCGGCGCCATCGGCTACAGCGCCGCCGCGGGCAAGTGCGTCATTGACCAGGCGCAGTGCTGGGGCTGCGGCGTGTGCCGCGCGGCTTGTGCCAACGAGGCGATAGGCCTGGTGGCGCGCAGCGAGATGCCCGGCCTCGGGTGGTGAGCGCGCGGTCCGTTGGTGGGGCAGGATTGTATCCTGCCATCTGGTTCGCAGATTGAAAATCTGCGCCACCGAGCGCCGACCGCGTACCACGGACCACGATGAGAATCCTCGACCGCTACGTTGCCAGAGAGCTGCTCGCCCCCTTGCTCGTGGGGCTGGTGGGCTTCGAGTCGCTCATGCTCGGCAATATCCTCTACCTCAACTGGCGGCTGATCCGCGACGCGGGGGCGGACTGGGCGGTGGTTGCGCGGCTGCTGGCGCTGCGCGCGCCCGAGGTGGCCCTCTACGGCATTCCGTTTTCCATGCTGCTCGCCACCTCGTGGGCGGTGACTCGGCTGGCGCGCGACGGCGAGTTCACGGCGCTGCGCGCGGGCGGGGCGAGCGTGCGGCGCATCCTGGTGCCCATCATGGGGGCGGCGGCGGTGGTGAGCGGTTTCAGTTACGTCAACGCCGAGCATGCGGTGCCGTGGGCGACACACGCGGCCGAGAACATCGTGCGCCGCATGGTGCTGCGCCAGCCGGTGCCGTTTTTCCGCCAGGACGTCTTCTTCCGCGTGCCGCCCAACTACTACGTGTACATCCACCGCCTGGAGCCGAAGACCAAGCACTTCTACGACATCCACGTCTACGAGCTGACGGGGCGCGGTTATCCCCTGCTCACCGTCGCCCACAGCGGATACTGGCGCAACGAGGTGTTGTACCTGAACGACGGCGTGCGCCACAAGCTGCGCCCCGACGGCACCTGGGAGTACGAGGCGCGCTTCGGCCGCGCCACCATCAACCTGCACCAGGCGCTCGCGGAGTTCTGGACCGAGCAGAAGACCCCCCGCGAAATGACCGCCGAAGAGCTCAACCGCTACATCGGCATCTTCGCCAACAGCGGCGTGGACGTCAACAGCCTGCGCATGGAGTACCACTTCAAATTCGCCCTCCCGCTGGCGGCGCTGGTGTTCGCGCTGCTGGCCGCGCCGCTGACCCTGCGCTTCTCGCGCGGCGGGAGCATGATGGGGCTGCTGGTCACGTTTGCGCTCGCCTTCATGTACCAGGTGTTGATGTCGTGGAGCAGGCTGTTGGGCGAATCGGGCGCGCTGCCCCCGGTGATCGCCGCATGGTCGCAAAACCTGGTCTTCGGGGCGGTGGGCATCTTGCTCATCGCGAGACAGGAATGAGGCGCGTCAGGGGCGCGACGGCCGTACGCGCGGCGGCCACCGCCCGCCTGCTCGCCCTGGTGCTGGCGGCGGCGCTCGCTGCCGCGCTCGGCCGCGCCGCCGACGGCGGGGCGCCAGGCGAGGCGATCGAGCTGAAGTCGGCGGATCACGTGCGCTACGACGCCGAGCAGCGCATCGTGCGCGCCACCGGCAACGTCCGCTTCGCCTACGACGACGTGGAGGTCAGCGCCGACGACCTCGTCGCCGACCTGCGCGCCGAGCGCGCCGTGCTCAGCGGCAACGTCACCCTGCGCGCCCAGGGCGAGCAGTTCCACGGCGACACCCTGCTCGTCCACCTCGACACCCACCGGTGGGAGTTCGCCGATATCCGCGCCGCGATCTCGCCCGGCTACTTCGAGCGCGGCGTGCTGGCGCCGCTGTACGTGGGCGCGCGCGAGGCGGCGGGCTTCGAAGACCGCCTGGCGGTGCGCGGCTCCGAGTTCACCACCTGCGATCTGGCGCATCCGCACTACGAGATCACCGCCAGCAGCCTGCGCATCTGGCCCGGCCGCAAGCTCATCGCGCGCGACGCCACGCTTCACATCCTGGGCAAGCGCGTGTTCACGCTGCCGTGGTTCGTGGTGCCGCTGCGCGAGCCCCAGCGCCAGCCCTTCATCCCCCTGGTGGGCGAGAGCCAGCTCGAGGGGCGCTACCTCAAGACGCTCATCAACTACGCCATCTCCGACAACTCCTACGGCAGCGGCCACCTCGACCTCATGAGCCGCCGCGGCTTCGGCAAGGGTGTCGAGCACACCCAGGTTTACGACCACGGGCGCACCAACCTTTACCTCTACCAGGTCAACGACACCACCCGCAACGCCCAGGAGTTGACCGCGCTCGCCAACCACGAGCAGGATCTCGGCGGTGGCCTCACCTTGCGCGCGCACGCCGACGTGCGCAACGACAACTTCTACTACCAGGCCGGCAGCCTGGTCACCAACTCCCAGGTCACCCTCAACCGCCAGCGCGACTCCTCTACCTCCGCCCTCGCTTTCGACTACAGCCGCACTAGCAGCGCCTTCGACTTCACCCGCTGGTCAACCTCGCTGCGCCACGACGAGCGCGGCCCGCGCTACGGCCTGAGCCTCGACTCCCGCTATGACAGCCATTCCACCGCCGCTGACCAGCCCAACGACCTCGAGCTTAACAACCGCTTCGAGGTCACCGATCACCAGTCGCGCCTCGACCTGCGCCTGGTCGTCAGCAAGCGCTTCGACCTCGACCACGACGAGTACACCGGCGACGACTTCTACCAGGTCGTGGATCACCTGCCCGAACTGACCGCGGAAACCGATACCTATCGCCTGCGGACCTCGCCCCTGGGCGTGCCCGCGCGGCTGACCCTGAGCGTCGGCAACTTCTCCGAGCGGCCCACCGACATCGAGGCGTACCGCGTCTATCTCGGCTACGAGGGGATGCCCGACACCATCCCCCTGGGCCCCAGCACCCGCATTAACGCCCAGGCGAGGTTCCGCCAGTACCTCTACGGCGACCGCGACCATACGGCCCAATATGTATACGGCGGCAACGTGCGCCTGGAGCAGGATCTGAGCGGCTCCTGGCAGGCGCGCCTGGGCTACGTGCTGCTGGAGCCGAAGGGTTACACGCCGTTTCGCTTTGACTATGTCGGCAGCTACAGCACCGCCGCGTTCGACCTCGCGTACCGGCGCGGCGAGCGCCACGGCGCGCTGCTGCGCACCGGCTACGACGCGCGCCTCAGCCGTTGGCAGGACGTCATCGCGCGGGTGGAGGTGCCGCTCCATCGGAAGCTCCAGCTCGGGCTTTCCGGCGGCTACGACCCCAACCGCGGGCGTCCCCGCGACCTGGTGACGCGCCTGCGCTTCGGCGACTCCCGCACCGCCCTCGACCTGAGCGCGCGCTATCAGCCGCAGCAGGGCAAGCTGCAGCGCGTCACCGGAGCCCTGGACTGGGTCGCCAACCCCAAGTGGCGCGTGCAACTGCTGTCGAGCTGGGACGGCGTGCAGAACAAGTTCGTCTACGGCGAGGTGTTGGTGACGCGGGACCTGCACTGCGTGGATGCCATCGCTTACTACAGCCTGCAGCGCAACCTGTTCCGGCTCGACTTCCGCATCAAGGCCTTCGATTGGGGCAAGCCCGACTTCAGCGTCGGCCGCTACGGCCAGTACATAGATACCAGCCTGGGGGAGTGGTACTGAGGTCGGCGACGTGCGCTCGCGGGCGTCACGC
>Ga0315294_10004053_pt1 | contig 15966 bp, 25 predicted proteins | sample YL17G13_40_MG_FD_203626 | JGI IMG/M metagenome (GOLD analysis project Ga0315294, IMG submission 203626) | Sediment microbial communities from Yellowstone Lake, YNP, Wyoming, USA - YL17G13_40 | ecosystem: Environmental > Aquatic > Freshwater > Lake > Sediment | place: USA: Wyoming | collected... | reverse complement strand
GACGACAGGGTAGAGGTGCACCACTTCAAGGATGCCGCCGCCGCACTGAAAGGAGAGGGCGATGGAGAAGGATGAGGCACGCAAAGAACTGCTTGCAGGAATTCGCTACGTAGCTGGCGGCCTTATCCACCCACAAGAGGCGATGGAGATTGCCGACGCCTACGCCCAAGCCGCTGTCGATGCCGCCCTCGCCGACACGCTGGGGCTGCTGGAGACGGTTAGGCATTACCTCACGGAGACGCCCCGCTACATGGTTCGCTCTGGTCGCAATTCGGAATACATCGGACAAGACGAAATTGTAGCGGCGATTGATACCGCGCTGCTGGCGGGGAAGGAGAAGAAGGGATGAAAGCTTGGATATGTCCTTGGTGTGGTTGGTCCTGGACGTTCGTTTTCAAGTATTGCTTACACTGTGGACGCCGATGCTGACGCTTGATGAGGCGGTTGCAAACTATGGAGAGGCAAAGGACATCCTCATTGAATACGCGGACACACGAAGGGAACACTACCCCGACGGCATGGGTTGGGCGGTGGAAACCCTCGACGCCGCCGTCGGGGACGTGGTGCTGGCGGCAGTCTCGAAGTACGCCGCCTGCTGGACTGACGCGGGCCGCGAGCAGGCTTTTGCCGAAATCGAGCGGCTCCTTGGGCCGGAGAAGACACATTCTTCTTGACCTAGATTCAATCTAACGCTATACTTATAGTATGAACACTGGAGGTCGTCCAAGAAAAGCCGTTGGCAAAGTCTTGATCCTTGCTATGGCGATCATTCGTAAGCAGCAGGGAATCTCGCAAGAAGAACTAGCTCTCAGAATTGGCTGTCATCAGCCCGAGATTTCATGGATCGAGACTGGAGAAGTCTACCCGACGAAAGAACGACTAGAGCTCATCGCTAGAGAGCTTAAAGTTGACGAGCCCGAAGATCTACTCTTGTCGTACAAGGAGTACCTTGACAGACAACGACAGCTTCATAGCGGAGTACGAAAGTCACCCAGCTCCTAGGAAGCTTCTGCCTCGAGTGAGTGAACAAGTCGTTATCAATGCTGCATTCGGCGGCGTCGATCTTGACAGACGAGTCGATATTTTCTGCTTTGATACTCCAGCTGTACCTGAAGACAGTGCTCGAGCAGGCTATCTTTCTTGGCTCGGAACTGTCTTCTCGAAGATTGAACTCCTCCGACAGGAGAATTGTGCTCTCATTCTCCTCTGCCACGATCGCAAGGGACACTCGTTTTTGAAGAGCGTCGTAACAGCAGATCTTGCTCAAAGTTGGGGCTGGCTACCCTTTCGACAGTTCGTCTGGCTCAGACAAGAAGCAGACTTTCATCGTTCGCGATACGCTTACCTCACGATCCAAACGTTCCGAAAGGGCAACATGCCTGCTAGATCTGAGTCTGATCTTCGCTACAAGGACATCATTCGACTTCCAGGTGTTGTGACTCCTGGACTGGTTGGTGAGCTCCCTGTTCCTCTGCTCAAGTCTCTTATTGGGCTCTTTGCTGCTCCGGGCTCTGACAAACTCGTAATAGACCCATTCGCGGGGACTGGATCGACAGCAGCTGCCTGTCTGGAGCTCGACTTGCCATGCATTTCCGTCGAGCTGATACCCGAACGAGCTCAAGCTATCGTTGAACGACTACAAGGAGTATGATGAAAGCAAGAAAGATTCTCGACAAGAAAGAACACGGAGTCGGTGTTATAGTAGAGTTCACTTGGGCTGAAGCACGTCTGTTCAGTGCACGTATGGGATATGCACCGACACAGCATCGCGATCTACTCCTGGAGGCAACTCGAGTTGCGGTAAGCATGGTCGAAGGTGATCCGTACGACTCTGTCGAAGTGATCATAACGACAGAAGGCGGTCATCTTACTGACCCTGCTTAATGATAGAAGGAGATCAATGATTGAACTCAAGCTTCCTGACAAAGACTGGCCTAACGACCAGCTCACAGCAATCTACGATCTGATCCAAGCAACCCCAGAACTTGGCTTCAACTACAGAACAGGAATCCACGATCATGTCGTCGCCAATCGAACTCGAGGTACGATCTGGGCAGCTTATCTCGATAGTGAGCTCGCAGGTGTTGCCATGGTCGGCAGTCGACGACTCTATCCACACCTTCTTCGCCATGGCGAAATCGCTGTCAAACCCGAGTGTCGTCGACAACGAGTTGGGACATCACTCTACTATGCCCAGATTCTCCAAGCGTACCTTGAAGGACGACGCGAAGTCGAAGACACTATCATCGCCTCACTAAGTCCGTGGATGAGAGGCCCAACTGACTGTGGAATTGGCTTCTTACCATCACTTGGTTACACTCACTATGGGACTCTTCCACGACGAACAAGTGGCTTCCGAGATATTGAGCTTTGGGGTCGAGATCTGACAGACATCAATACTCTCCTAAAGTACTCGAGCCGCGTACCATCAAACCTCGTCGTCGAGCTATACGATACGTCAGCTATGCGTGATACGTTCTTCAAGAACACCGACAACTACGCTCACCATGACGTCCCAGCTCGTAACTACATGGACAGCATCCGTGGTCAGATATTCGGCGAAGCTCTCTCAATAACCGTACACGTCAGGAGGTTTGAATGAAACCTAAGTACCTCGGTCAAGATGTCCGTACACCTCAAGGTGAGCTCGATACGTTTCCTACGCCAGAAGGTGGACTCGAGATGGTCGAGCTTGAGTCGGACGAAGTGACGGCGCTTTGCCCTGTTACTGGGCAGCCCGACTGGTACACAGTCAATATCCACTATCGACCACGAGATCTTTGTCTTGAGTCAAAGTCCTTCAAGCTTTATCTTTGGCAGTTTCGTGAGAAGGGACTCTTCTGCGAGACCTTTTCTCGTCAGGTCTTTAACGATCTCATGGCAGCTCTCAATCCTAGATCTCTCTTCGTAACGATTAAAATGAAGCCACGTGGCGGCGTCTCTCTTGAATCAAATGTCTGCAAATATGACTCTGAGTTGGGAGGGATCGACGAATGACAGAAGCTCTAGTCTTACTTAGCGGAGGTCTTGACAGTACAGTCTGTGCTACTCTTGCAGTTCAACGCTTTGGCAGGACAAATGTAAGGGCTCTTTCTTTTACGTATGGTCAGAAACACGCACACTGGGAATGGGTTGCAGCAGGTCAAGTTGCAGCAAATCTAAAGCTCGTCTGTCTCTACGACGAAGCTGTAGGGAACCTGTTCCCAGAAGACGCCAGCACCTTGATGAAGCAGGGAGCTCCCGTCCCCGAAGTCAGCTACCATGACATCGAAGGTGTCTCTCCGACATACGTACCCTTCAGAAACGGTACACTGTTGAGTATCGCAACTATTAAAGCTCTCTCAGTAGGCTGCGATCTGATCTACTTCGGAGCTCACGCCGAGGATGCAGCAGGGTGGGCCTATCCTGACTGTACTCCTGAGTTCATCGGTGCCATGGCAGCTGCGATCTACGTGGGAACATATCACAAAGTCAGACTCGTTGCTCCACTAGCTGACAAAACGAAAGCTGATATTATCAAGCTCGGAATCGAGATCAACGCTCCTCTACACCTAACACGATCTTGCTACGTCGATAGCCCATTGTCCTGCGGGAAGTGCCCAACCTGCAGATCGAGACTCGAAGCCTTCGCTTCACTCAACATGGTCGACCCGATCGAGTATCAGAAAGGAGAGACTAGTGCGTGAGATCAAAGCACCGCAAGTTCCCGAGAGGAAACGGAGAGGCGAGAAGTACGTCTTTCTAGCTGGCAGTATCGAGATGGGAACAGCAGTCGACTGGCAAGCAGAAGTACGTACTAAGCTAGAGAATATCGACGTTGTCGTTCTGAACCCTCGTCGTGACGACTGGGACTCATCGTGGGTTCAATCGATCAGTAACCCACAATTCAAAGAGCAGGTCGAATGGGAGTTGGACATGCTCTACGAAGCTGACGAGATCTTTCTGTACTTCGACCCGAAAACTAAAAGTCCAATCTCGCTCCTCGAGCTAGGACTCTTTGCTAGTAGCAGAAAGCTCACTGTCTGCTGTCCAGAAGGCTTCTGGCGAAAGGGCAATGTCGAGATCGTGTGTGATCACTACGACATCTCTCTCTTCACTTCTCTTGACGAAGCCATTGCTCAGCTGATCAAGTTCGTTGGGTAAAAGAAGATGACAGCTTTAGCAGAGACAGCAGCTCCCTTCGATGAAACGCTCGTCTGCAATCGATGTGGTGAGTGTTGCCAGAGGTTCTTTCTACCATCACCAGACGAAGTTCGACGAGGGGACAATTGGCGATGGGACAACTACGACGAAGAGTGGTATGGTCAGCTCGAACTGATCGGCGAAGCTGAGGGCCTTGTCGAAGGCGAAAACACTCATATCTACAAGTGTCCTCATTTCTGCTATCAAGAGGGCGTCGGGACGTGTCTCATCTATGATCAGAGACCTGGGATCTGTAAGGACTTCCCCTACGGCAAGTGGGTAAAAGGTTTCGAGACCTGCGTCTGGTCGTTAGAGAAGCAGCTGGAGGCATCATGTACACGCTGACCTACAGAACGTCATTCGATGCAGCTCACAAACTTGTTGGGCATCCGGGAAGGTGTCAGAATCTTCATGGTCACACGTGGTATGTTGATGTCGAAGTTCAGTCGAAGATACTCGATAAGCTCGGGATGGTGATCGACTTTGAGACTCTTCAGAAGTACCTCAACGACATCCTTCCCGACCATGCTTACCTCAACGAGTCCCTCGCTCTGAGTCAACCTACAGCTGAGAAAATTGCTCAGTGGGTCTACGAACGACTCGACCCAATGCTGAATGGGCAACTCAAGAGCGTTACTATTTGGGAGTCACCCCACTCAGGAGTACGATATGAACCAGAAGCTAGCTAGACTAGTCTGTCGCCTACGAAGTCATCAGTGGGGAGCCTTCTGGAATTGTCGAACTGATGATTCGTTGTCGAACATCTGCGATCGATGTAGTAGCGTTCGTATTGCAGATCCTGGAGAAACCTGCTGGAAGATTCGTCGAGAGATCTATCCCTCGAATCGAGTCCCATTCCCATTAGATAAAGGACAACGACTATGAACCAGAAGTATGACGTCGACGAGATCTTCTACTCGATTCAAGGCGAGGGTGTGTACTCAGGAAGCCCGATGATCTTTGTACGATTGACTGGTTGCAATCTTTCCTGCGACTGGTGTCTGGGCCCGAACACCTTAATACAGCTCATCTCAGGAGGTGCATCGAAGATCAAGGACATTCGTGCTGGCGACGTCCTTCTAGGGTATGACGAAACTTCGGGTACATTACAGCCGACAACGGTTGTCACTACCAAACAGCACGGAGGGAAGGAGCGCTGGTCTATTAAGCCGTCTTCTTCTCAGACTACTATCGCGACGCCTGATCACCTCTGGATGGTAGACGGTAGCTGGAAGCGGACGGATCACCTTGAGACTGGAGACGAAATCTGGACTTCGGGAAATCTGAACTACTCTTCTTGGCGCATGAGACGAGATAACCCCTCGCGACTTCCCGGTGCACATGATCGATTAAGTGCGAGAGCTAAGCGACTCTTTGGGGAGAGAGTCCTCTCTGCAGGCCCACTTCACCCTAAGAGCATAGGTCCCCTTCGAGGGGATAGCAGCGTCTACGATATTACCTGCTTGCCGTTCCCGACATTCTTCGCGAACGGGCTCTTAACTCATAACTGTGATACGAAGTACGCTCTCGAAGCATCAGACAGGACGCGTCATCTAACCCCTGAAGAGATTGCTCTCGAAGCTAAGAAGCTCTCGACGAAGGCGACACGAATCTGTATTACTGGGGGCGAGCCGACTCTTCAACCAATTGGGCCACTCCTAGCTCATCTATCACTTGGCTGGACTGTACATATCGAGACGAATGGTACGATCCCGAGATCCCCGGGACTCATACAGTACTATATCGTCTTGAGCCCAAAACGAGAACTTGCTCCCCACTCTAGCATGCTCGAAGCAGCAAATGAGATTAAGCTCGTCGTTGACGTCCCTGACTTCTTCGAGAGTGAGTTCTTCAAACCTTATCTCGAAATGTCTCATAGTCAAATAACGCTCCGTCACATAACCTTCAGTCTTCAGCCCGAGAACAATCGACGCGAGATGGGCAAGCTTTGTGTAGAATTCATTAAGGAGAACCCACAGTGGCGACTCAGCCTACAAACTCACAAGCTTCTAGGGGTGAGATAAGAGTAGCTGTAGCAAGACTTTTGGTGAGTCTCGGGATCGACCTCAACGACTCAGACTTCGTTGATACAGATCGACGAGTTACTGACTACCTACTCGAACACTTCCCTGACAAGGACGAAGACCCCCCAAGGAGTACAACATTTCCTACAGACTACCATGGTATCGTCAGTCTAGTTGATCTCGAAGTCGACAGCATTTGTCCACATCATCTTCTCCCAGTCAAATACACGATCAGTCTCGCCTACATCCCAAAAGGTCAAGCAATCGGTCTCTCAAAGCTAGCGCGTCTAGCTCAGTGGGCTGGAAAGAGAGCAGTACTCCAAGAGAATCTTACGTCGTGGCTTGCTAATATCCTACAGACAGCTCTTGAAACCGAAGACGTTGCAGTTGTTATTTCGGGATGCCATTCGTGCATGTCGATCAGAGGAGTCATGCAAGATCATCATCGCACCATCACGTCGGAAGTTAGAGGAGCTTTCGAGAAAGATGCTAAGACACGAGAAGAGTGGATGGAGCTGAGACGTTGACACTCTGGGTCTATGATCCTGGTCAGACAACGGGCTACGCGAAGTTCACCATGCCTCGATTCGAGCTGATCGAGTGGGGCGACTTCCCTCTCTGGCGTGATATTCAGACTCAAATCAAGCATGGTGATACCGTTGTCTACGAAGACATCAAGGTTCTTCACCCATCATTCAACCCAGTCGGGCTTCAAGTCATTGGCGTGATCAGATTCACCTGCGAGAAGTGCGATGTTGAGCCTATCGCTCAACGACCATCTGTCATCAAAGGAGTCCTGACGTGGCCCGTGCTACGACTTAACCAGATCAAGTCTCTTCACGCCCGAGACGCTGTAGCTCATGGCATTCATTACGTCGGCATTGAGAAGGTAAAACTCCCTTCAGAACTGCTGAACAAGGATCACTTGACCTCGAACCTTGAGATCTCTTAAACTGTAGATAATTCCTAAAGGAGAAGACAGAGTAGAACGATGACCGAGGGCTCAACTAAAGAACGACACGTTAAGTACAACGAGATCCCGAAGGTCGAATGGTGGGACTGCTCTGTCGGCTTTACCTGTTTCTGCGGCGCCGAGGTCGTGCTGGGCGAAGATGGTGAACCTTCGAAGTGTAACTGCGAGCGCGAATGGCGACTAGACGCTAAGCTTATGGTGAAGGGTGAGAAGACAAATGACGACTGACGAGAAGCTTCGAACATCGATTCGAGAGGCAGTAGCTCGAGGCTGGACTCACGAAACTGTATCAGATAGAGTCATGAGTGCCGCGTTAGTTGAGGCTATCGTCGACGAAGTTACTCCTCTACTCGAGAAGTATGTAACAGCACTGAAGAAGATCGATGCTCTCTTCGACTTCAATAGGCATTTAGATCCCGGCGACTTCGACCTCGAGGACCCCATTGATCTCGCTAATCAGGCATTCAGTGAAGCCGCTGCCCTTCTAGCGAAGTTATAGGAGCTTAGACGAACATGGAAGTTCACGTAACCGAGAGAAGCACGTTCAAGTTCTGTCGTCGACAATGGCGGTACGCTTATCGCGACAATCTGACTTCAAGAAACTCTCCTCATCATGCCCTCTGGATCGGGCAGGGGGTTCACATCGCCTTAGCAGCCTACTATCGAGGTGACGACCCGATGCAGTCTCTCGATCAGTGGTTCTGGTCGGAGCTAGGACCGGACCAATCACCTGAAGAGCAGAGAGAAGCAGAAGAGACCAAGCTCCTGATGACGACGATGATCGTAGGTTACCTCGAGTTCGCCAAGACGACCGACGACTTTGAAGTCATCGCTGTTGAGACGCCTCTCTCAGCTAGAATCCGTGGGACTCATGCGACCCTCGTTGGGACTCTCGATCTGCTCGTCAGACGTAGAGGGCGCTTGTGGGTTGTAGACCACAAGACTTGTGCATCCTTTGCTGACCCTCTAGCTCTCGAGCTCGATGATCAGATGACTGCGTACCTCTGGCTCGTTGCCCAGATCTATGGTGAAGTGCCAGCGGGAGCGGTCTACAATCAGCTACGAAAGAAGATCCCAGCTGAGCCGATGCTCTTACAGAGTGGGATGAGACTCTCGAAAGACAAGTCCGTTGATACGACTCCTGAAAAATATCTCGCAGCGATTCGTCAGTATGGCTTTAACGAAGTCGACTACGAAGACATACTCGCGTCGTTGAAGCAGAACGAGTTCTTCAAGAGAGAACTGATTGCTCGGAACTCAAGAGAACTCGAGTCTTTTGGGAAGTTTCTCGTCGATGAGTGTCGCGAGATGCTAAGCGTGAGAACGTCTCTCTACCCGAATCCGACGAGGGACTGTTCATGGGGTTGTTCGTATCGAGTACTTTGTAAGAGTGATTCTGAAGGGGGTGACACGGATGCGCTGAAGTCGACTCTCTACGAAGTTCAGACTGCTGGGAGGTGATGCCTGTGAACGTTAAAGACCCGATCAATCTCATGGTCTACAGTCCTGCAGGCCATGGAAAGACAGTTCTGCTCGGCTCGGGAGTAGGGGACGCTAGGATCTGTCCGATGCTGTTCCTTGACTTCGAGTCGGGAAAGATGTCAATCAAGTCAAAGATCCGAGTCGTTTCTCTCGACCAGCTCAAGGATGGCTCTAAACCGACCATCAACAAGATCGATGTCGTCGAGATCCACGACTGGGAAGACTACGAAGTCGTCGGCGACTACCTTGCTTCAGTCGAGCATCCATACAAGACCATAGCAATCGATAGCCTCTCCGAAGTCAACTATATGAACATGGAGGGGGCGATCGAGAACGGGAAGCGAGCTCGTCCTAGTACTCACGATGCTGATATCGCCGAGATGCAGGACTACCTCCGAAGCTACGCTCAGATGAGACGGCTCATTCGCTTTTATCGAGATCTGCCCCTACATACGATTTTTTCGGCTTCAGCCGAAATCGTCAACGACCCTGGGGCGAAGAGAGAACGAATGTGGCCGTTACTGAACGGGAAGCTTCGGTTCGAAGTCCCAGGACTCGTCGACATCCTCGGCTACCTTGCTGTAGTTGGAGAGGGAGACGAGCTAGAAAGATGGCTGCTAACTCAGCCAACGGATACGCACGAAGCCAAAGATCGAACAGAGGGAGGGAAGCTCGGTTCTCACATCGTCAACCCAACTCTCCCGAAGATCTTCGACCTCATATATGGAGAGGAGAAAAAGCATGCCCCAGCTGAAAGCTAACTTCACGGACGTTGAGACGTTCGAAGCCATGCCCGCCGGCGTCTACGAAGTCGAAGTCGCTGAAGTTGAAGTTCGACCCAGCGAGAACTCTGAGTACGACTACATCAACTGGACTCTCTCGGTTACGGAAGGCGACTATATCAATCGAAAGCTCTGGCTCGTTACGAGTATGTCTCCCAAAGCAGCCTGGAAGCTGAAGGAAGCTCTACTCGCCTTCGGTGCTGACGAGAGTGATCTTGAAGGCGAACTTGAGTTCGACCCAGATGACTTCATCGGTGCTCGTTGTAAGGCGAGTACTACTCAGGAGTCGTACGAAGGGACTCTTCGGAATCGAGTCCAAGCCGTTCACCCACTGACTGAAGACGTCAAGTCACCTGAGTCACCATCAGGAGCAAAGAAAGTCGCCCGTCCGAAGATCCGCTAGGAGAAAATCGTTGAGGGACGCTTACTACTGTAGATGTGGGTCGGCATTGCGGGTATCTGGACCTAAGGACGATATCGAGCCAATCATGATTGAGTTCATACACAGTCATGGTGATCCCTCAAAATGTGGCAAGATTAGTTCTTGGGCTTTTCGTCGAATCATTTGGGGGATTAAGCTCCGAAGACTCCGACCGTGCTGACTCGCCAAGAAGAGTTTCTAGCAGCCGTTGAAGCTGTCCAGCGAAAAGCTCAAGAGGTTCTGAGAGCCCGAACGATTGAGTACGACTCCGTTCGGGCTCTCCCGGACCACTTCCTTGATTTGCCTCACGATTGCACTCAAGCGATCTACACGAAGTCACTTCGTATGGACAGTCTGCTTCACCAAGGTAAGGTCCTCGACTGCTGGGACAGCATCCTCGACATCATCAACTATGCAGCCTTCTTCGGGGCTTCACTACTCGTATTGGAGAAGGAACTTGAAAGCAGCCATCATCAGCCCGACACCTCTCCTCGAGAAGTACGCGACTCTGAGCGACAACTACCATCTAGTCCTCAGCGACGTTGCAAGACGAGACTCGACATACTTACAGTTCTATCGCAAGTGTTCCGACCGAGGCGACTTCGTAATCCTCGATAACTCAGCTCACGAGCTTGGTGTTGGAGATATGAACCATGACTTCTTCGACATTGCTCGTGACATCAGAGCTTCAGAGATTGCTCTCCCAGATCGTCTCTTCTTCGGCGACGATACCGTTGAACTCTCAACTGCAGTAGCCATGACGGCTCATCAAGAGCTCCCAGGAGTTCGACTGATGGGAGTCCCTCAAGGTCGAACACCCCTCGAGTGGCTCTATTGTCTCAATGGGCTTCTTCGACTTGGGATTGACACAGTTGGGATTTCGAAAGACTACGAAGTTTGGAATGGTGGACTAGCAGAACTTGTTAAGCTCGTTCCTGAGAGTTCAGAGATCGATATCCATCTCCTCGGCTGGGGGCGTCAGCTCGGAGATCTCTACGATCTTGCTAACTCTGGTCTGAAGATTCGTGGCGTCGATAGCGCAAAGCCTCTCTCATACGCAATCCATGGCATTCGACTACCTAGCGACCCTCAACATATCTGTCCGACATATCCTCGTCGCCCTTACGACTTCTTCAAGATCTCAGAAGTCGACGAACTAACAGCGACGATGAATTGCTACGTCTTTAAAGCATGGGCACGAGGAGAACCTCTGATAGTCAAAGTTGAGGAAGATGCCTCCACAGTGTCATAACTGCCCTCTTCAAGGACAACCTCAAGTCCCCGGAGTCGGTAAGCTCGGGGGTCTCGCCGTCGTAGGCGAAGCTCCGGGACGAACAGAAGTCCAGCAAGGCAAACCGTTCGTCGGACTATCAGGGAGACTCCTTCGTGAGACGCTTTCGTCTGTTGGGCTGAAGCTCGACGATATCTGGATCACGAACACTTGTCTGTGTCGTCCAGAGGACAACGATACGCCATCAGTTGATGCGATTGCTGCCTGCTATCCTCGTCTCGTCGAAGAGCTGACTCAGTGTACGAAAGCTTTACTCTGTGGAGCTGTCGCCTTAACAGCCGTTGGGCCCGAGTGGGGGACCATCACTAAGTCGAGAGGACGGGCTTTCCATCCCGACAGCATCGATCTCTGTCATCTCACTGCGGTAGCAACTTGGCACCCAGCTAAGGTCTTACGTGATCCACCGAGCTTTACTGACTTCGCGTTTGACATCACGAAGCTCATCAACGACCCTGAGAACCTGGGCCCACCTGATCCGCCACGTATCACTATGTGTCAGAACGTTGCTGACGTTAGGAACATGGTCAGAGATCTCAGAGACTACTTCTTCGTTGTTGACGTTGAAGCTACAGGTCTTGACCCGCTAATTGATAAGATCCGACTAATCGGGCTTCAGTCTGAGCCTGATCATGCCTGGCAAGTCCCACAAAAGCTCTTGACAAACAGATACGTACAGCTCCTTTTGAAGGAGCTACTCGAGAACACAACTGACTCGGGTGGACAGAATGTTGGCTATGACAGCAAGATGCTCCTCTATCAGTACGAGATCGACTGGCAGCCTACAGTTGACTCTATGCTCGCTCACTACACCTTAGATGAACGTCTAGGTACTCACGACCTTAAGGGCCTTGCCCGTCAAAGATATGATGCTCCCGACTATGAACGTCCCTTACGTGAGTACATGCATGAGAATAAGGTTGGCTATGAAGGGATCCCGCTCGAAGTTCTCTCACCATACAACGCTCTTGACACACAGTATACGTTTATGCTCTGCAAGGATCTCCCGCCTGAGATGGATGCAGAAGGCGTCCGTTCAGTCCATGATGATATCCTCATACCTGGAACGCTAGCATTACGTCACGTCGAACTGACGGGAGTAAAGCTCGACATCGAATACTTGAAAGAACTGGGTATCAAGCTCAAAGACGAGCTTGCGACTAAGAAAGTCGCCCTTCAAGACATAGCACGAGAGTATGGCTTTGAAGACTTCAACCCAGGTAGCCCACAACAGGTTGCTAAGCTGCTCTACGATGAGCTAAAGATCCCGAAGACGTCGAGAGGGCGATCAACTGAGAGGGAAGTTCTCGAGCTACTCGCAGGAAAGCACACCATCGTCAATCAGATCGTTACTTACAGACAGACTGCTCACATGATCAGTACGTACATCGAGGGTCTTCTTAGTCGCGTCTCAGCTGATGATCGAGTTCGAGGAAACTTTCTACTCCATGGTACAGTGACTGGGAGGGCTTCGAGTCGTGATCCAAACTTGCAGAACATCCCAGTCTTGATCGGGCCCATGATTAGAGATGCGTTCATCGCAGAAGAAGGCTGGGAACTACTCGATGCTGATGAAGGTCAGATCGAGCTACGTGTTGCAGCTGTTCTAAGTGGTGATCAAAAGATGCTTCAGCACTTCATCGACGACGATGATATTCATAGGATGATCGCCTCCGAGATCTTCGACATTCCACCAGAGAAGATCACTGAAGAGCAGAGATACGTTGCTAAGTACGTCGACTTCGGGATCATCTACGGTCGTGGAGCAAAGTCACTCGCAGAAGGTGAACTTCGAGATTGGGGGATCAAGAAGTCTCAGAAGTTCATCGATACGCTCTTGGAGCGTTATCCGGGTCTTGCACGATGGCGAGAGCAACAAGTCCAGAAAGCCATCAAGCAGGGGTACATCGATTACGAGATTACAGATCGTCGGCGGCGGTTTCCACTCGTGATCGAAGCAAATCGCGGTGATGTGTCTCGACAAGCCGTCAACTCACCATGTCAGGGGACGGGCTTCGATATCACGTTTACAGCTATGACGCGACTTGTCAATCGACTTGACCCCGAGAAGTGTCGAGTACTATTGATGGTTCACGACTCGATTCTTTTCGAATCACGCCTTGGTTATCGCGAAGAGAACTGCGATATCATTCGCTATGAAATGACAGAGAACTGTCCCTTCGACTTCCCTATCCCACTCAAAGTTGACATCAAAGTCGGGCAGAGATGGGGTTCTCTTGTCAAGATCACATAGTTTACAAATCGTTTACTTTGTTTACTGCCAACAATTCTCAAATCTTCTGACAGATTGCTTGAGAACCCCTTGATTTCTGTACAGGGATCGCTTATAATTATAATGAAGAAGAACAAGACAGACAAACGGGGGCGCTACAGCAGACAACTTAGGCAAGGTGCAGCCAAACAACAAACAAGCACCATAACCAGCCAGAACGGGGGTGCCAATACGGCTCGCTAGTGGACAGGCACAGGCACGACGGTACCCCGGCCCAAAACCTCAAGGGCAGAGCTGGAAGCACAGCAGGAGCAGCAAAAGGCGGAAGCCGAATAGCAAAGCTCCTGAGAGCTGCGAAGAACCGAATGCACGGCCTCTCATCAGGGCCGGATGCGGAGAAGCACTCGATAATATAAGAAGTCGAAACGGGGAGCATTACTGCTCCCGTCGCTGTGAGATGACCTCCGCAGCCTGATGAGATAGGTCGAAAGGAAGAGAGGAGAGAGAGATGACAGGACAACCGAAGATTAAAGTCGTACAGCAACCATCACCACAAGGGGACTACAGAGTCATACAGACAGTCAACACTGTCATCGTTGACATTGGACAGTACCTCACGAAGATACGAGTCGTCGAGCTAGTCAGTCTAGGATTCGACGTCACGATCGTCGAGGCAAGATGAACACACGTACACTCTTCAAGATTGCTGGTCTAGCAACGACAGCGACGATCATAGCTAGCGGTAGACCACGGCGTATTGGAGCACACCTCGTACGTCGTCAGCTCTACAAGCAAGCGAGTAGGCTTATTCGTAGAGTTCGCTAGACCGCTCTTCAGGGAGGTTGAGTCATGGTACCGAGTCAGATCGACAACGATCGGATTCGAGAGCTGAAGAAGCAGCTCGAGAATGATCTGAGCCTTGAACTACCCGACGACGAACGCTACGAAACGATCACGACGATCACAATTAGAGACGTCGCTAATGTCTTTGGCGTATCAGTTTCAGCTGTGACGAAGTCGCTTCGTAAGCGATGCATCAAGCCAGAACTGATCGACGACGAGGTCTACAGGTCGAACGGAGCTGTTGTCAAGTTCAAGGTCAACTGCCTGCTCGGCTGGCAAGTTGACCTTGCTCTCGAAGTAGCACGCGACGTCTACTACAGATCAATCAGACGACCAAGTACCATCAGGTGCTATGCTACGAGCTAGGGAGGAAGAAAAATGAATCGAGAAGGTACTGAAACGATCATCGACAAGTTCCCGAGCTGCGATATCTGTCGGGAATTCGACGGTCGTGATGAGGAAGCTCACTACGATGGGAAGACAAAAGCGGGGCCGCATGTTCTACCCACCAGTCGGTTAAAGGACGCGCAGCTTTGGTATGGATATCCCACACAGCCTGCACCTTCGGCAGAACACCCATGTCCTTCAAAGCAGACGCATCCCGCCCGACATTGAGTGGCGCTACATCGTGCGCTGCAATGGCGGCCGTCCGCGTATCGAGTGTCAGGAGATAGCCTAACCCTTCCCCTTCCGCTTGTGGGCGGTGACAGCGCCCACTGCCGGCAGGAGAAGATAGCAGAGGAGAGAGACGATGACAGTCAGTATCAAATCGCTACAGGGTGACTGGTATCAGGAGAACGCAGTAGAGGGTTCGCTTCGCGTGTACTGCTTTGTCAACCCGCCAAGCGTGCCGTTCTACCATCGTGTCGAGACTATGGGCGACGCCGTGGAGCTCATCGATCTGGAGGCCGATATTCAACTCTCAGACTGTGCCGTTGGTAGCAACGTATTCGGCCTCCAGATCTATCACCACTCAACCGGCGGGTGGGAAGAGTGGGAGGACGCAGACGGAGACAGCATTGACAACATAATGGACGCCCGTGAGAGCTAGCCCACCTTCCCTTCCCATGCCTGCCGTGTGACAGACGGCACGGACGGGGAGAGATAGATAGTAGAGGAGAGAGAACGATGACACGTCGATCGCGAAAGATCGTGAAGGACAGACTTCAGCCGCTATTTGCAGCTCTTGCTCGTGAGGACTCCGACGAGATTCGTCGTGAAGCGGTAGCAATTCTCGGAGAGATCCGACAGCAAGTGAATCGACTGAACCATGAAGCTAAGTTGGTCCGACAGCTAACTAGTCAGTACACAGAAGATACCATCGGAGTGAGAGATGCCTAGGATTTGTTACGTCGACCGAACTTTTCGTGCTCCAGCTCTGACGACGATCGATCAAGCCAATCAGATCATCAGGGAGTATCAAGCTCGGGGCTTCGAGCTGACGTTAAGGCAGCTCTACTATCAGTTCGTGGCTAGAGGCTGGTGTCCGAACACTGAGTCTGAGTACGGACGACTTATTGGCTTGATGACAGATGCACGACTCGCGGGACTCGTTGACTGGGAAGCACTCGTCGACAGGACTCGAAACCTCCGAGCTCGAACTCGGTGGGACTCTCCTGCTCATATCGTTAGTGCTGCTGCTCGAAGCTATCACGTCGACTACTGGGAAGGTCAGCAGACTCGACCTGAAGTCTGGATTGAAAAGGACGCCTTGGTTGGTGTCATCTCTGATATCTGC
>Ga0315294_10004051_pt1 | contig 15970 bp, 9 predicted proteins | sample YL17G13_40_MG_FD_203626 | JGI IMG/M metagenome (GOLD analysis project Ga0315294, IMG submission 203626) | Sediment microbial communities from Yellowstone Lake, YNP, Wyoming, USA - YL17G13_40 | ecosystem: Environmental > Aquatic > Freshwater > Lake > Sediment | place: USA: Wyoming | collected... | reverse complement strand
CGGGAAATCGAGGCCCAGCAAAAGGTGGCAACAGCCAAAGGTGAGGCCGAGGCGATACAGGTGGTGGCTCAGGGACAGGCCAAAGCCAATGACGCCCTAGCACGTTCCATTACCCCGATCCTGGTTCAGTATAAGAGTATCGAGAAGTGGAACGGCATTCTGCCACAGGTCTCTGGGGGGGCTGTTCCTTTTGTTGACTTGAGAAGGATGGGTGGCTTGCCGGGCGGAACGGAAGAGACCAAAAAATAAGTTAAGAATGTAGAATTGGGAGTTCGCTGAAATAGGCATCCGAGACCAATGGCCATGCATTTCAGCAGTATTAATTATGCACAATTCAGCCCGTAATCGTTGACTTCCAGAGCAATCTTGGAGTGAACATTGGTAGGTGCTATACGTAACATATCCTGCCTTTTCTTTTAATATTATTTAGTTACGCACCGTTTTCCATTATCCATTTTTCGTATATCCTGTCAAGACAATTCGTTGTGCTTTTTGCGGGCAACCAGGTTATTCAGCGTCTCCATGGGGAATCCATGATCCCCCCTTCGTCGTCCTCCTCTTCTTGGGCCTGCGTCCTTTGCAAGACCACCTCGAGAGCCTTGTAGTAGTCTCGTTGGACCTTGAGGTTCGCTACCCGGCAGTAGTGCTGGGTTGTGGTAATCTGGCCATGCCCCAGGAGGGAATTCGGGGGACACCATACATAACTCTTGAAAGAAGTTTGAGAACAGAATATTCTTTGGTCCAGGTGGATATTTCAACATCAGAAGTCGGGAGCTAAGAGCAGCCTGGGTCAATAATTGAGTATAGTGTCCCCCGAATTCCTCCCGAGGGCCGGCTCAATCGGGATTGGCTGAGAAGCATTTGGAACCGCTGTCTAAGGATAAAATATGGAATGGAATTATAGACGGTTCGCAGACCTCCAAAAATTCGAGAGATTGATCGAGAATTGCTCGGCAATTTTGCTGCAATCATTTTGTCTGCCGGCGCCGGTGAATTATCGATTGCAGAAAGTGGGAGGAGCCTGGGGGTCTTGGAATATATTGGTTCTGCCGCGATTCGATGCGGCAAGGGGCAGGAGGGCAAAAAAATTGGCGGAAGTGCATGGGAATCGAACCCACCCGGGACGCCGCTCAGCGCCCCGCACTGGATTTGAAGTCCAGGAGAGCCACCAGTGCCCTATCCACTTCCGCTCGGTGTAAATAGTATATCCAAATGCTAGAAGAGTGTCGAGGAAAAATCCCCTTTCTGCGCTTTTGTTGCCCGCCTTCCCATTGTCTGCTAGAATGGCCGGTAAGTGCCTAACATTATTTAAAAGGATTTTCTGGGATAACCATTCATGCCGAAGACCTGGGTGGAATGGGCCGTAGAAATTCATCCCTCCCTCGTGGAGGGGGTTTCCAGTTTCTTGATCGAGCAAGGCTCGCCCGGAGTTATCCAGGAAGAGCTCCCAGGCCCTGCCCACCGAAAAAAGGAACGCATCATCGCCTACTTCCCAAACGATCGGGGTTTTCGCGCGAAAGGGGGAAAAATTCGATCTTTCCTTCGTTCTGTCAGTCAACTCCACCCAGGCTCTTTCACTTTTCATCACCGCGTCATCAAAGAGGAGAAGTGGGCCGAAACCTGGAAAGCCAATTTCAAACCCTTGCAGATCACTCCCCGACTGGTTGTTAAACCGCCCTGGGAGGAATACGCGCAGCAAAAAGGAGAGCTGGTAATCGAGATCGATCCGGGGATGGCCTTTGGTACGGGTACCCATCCCAGCACGCAGATGTGCCTTCGGGCTCTGGAGGAGATCATGCGAAATTCCCTTCATTCCCCTTCCATGCTGGATGTAGGAACGGGATCCGGAATTCTGGCCATTGCCGCTCGAAAACTGGGCGTCCGGCAGGTTTTGGCGATCGACATCGACCCGGTGGCCATTGACTGCGCCCGGAAGAACGCTGCGCTCAACAACACCAATCGCGGCATTGATTTCCGCGTGGGTTCTCCGGATGGCCTGCGCCGGAATTTCGATATCATTGTCGCCAATCTCCTGCCCCAGGAACTGTTGCAGGTAGCGCCTTTTCTCCCGAAGCGGATGTCTTCCGGGGGGACCTTGATCGTCTCGGGCCTTCTCCGGGGGCAGAAAAAAGAGATCCTCTCCGCCTTTGCTGAACAAGGGTTGGAAATCCTCCGCTCCCGGGAGTCAAAAGGATGGGCTTGTCTCGTGCTACGTCAAAGGGCGGAAAAGAAGAATGGGGGAAAATGAAGCTGCGGCGTTTCAAGATTGACAAAGAATGCATCGAGGGCTGGAAAGCGACCATAAGGGACCCGGGGGAAATCCGGCATATCGGCAAAGTCCTCCGACTGAAAGCCGGCGATGAGGTGATCCTTTTTGATGGAGAGGGAAAGGAATATTACGCCTCGCTCACTCGCCTTTCCCCGCGAGAGATTTCTCTAACCCTTTTGCGGGAACCTTCCTCGGTTGCCGCCGAATCGCCCTTAAAGATCATCCTTGGCGTGGGAGTGCTGAAGGCCTCCAAGTTGGACTGGCTCGTCCAGAAAACGACGGAGTTGGGGGTCGCCGAGGTTGTCCCTTTCTATTCTTTGCACGTCGTGCCCCGATGGGAGGAAGCCCCGCCACTGGCGGGGTCGAGGCAATCCCGCTGGGAAAAGATTGCTTCCGAGGCGGCCAAGCAATGCGGCCGGGCCCAGGTCCCCAAAATTCACTCTCCCCGCTCTTTCGAAGAAATGCTGGCCATGAAACCGGAGGCCGCGACCAAGATTCTTCTTTGGGAGAAGGAGCCGGCGGGGTCGCTCAAAAACGTCTTAGCGTCATCGGTTTCCCCCATCTTCGCCCTGATCGGTCCCGAGGGGGGATTTTCTGACGAAGAAGCTCTCCGGGCTCGGGAGGCGGGTTTCCAACCGATCCGCCTCGGACCCAGGATCTTGCGGGCCGAGACTGCGGGCATCGCTATTGTCAGCTTGCTCCAGTTCGTCCGGGGAGATTTGAGCTGAGGAGAAAAAATTTTCCTTGCCTCGATCATCCTTTCGCATCTATAATTCCCTTTAGAAACGTAAACAGGGATTCCGATGAAATGTAAGCGCTGTCTGGCCCAAGTTCCCGATGATGTGGACACCTGCCCGAATTGTGGTCAAGACCTGACCGCTCTCCGGCAACTGCTCAAGAATTTCTATGCCGAAGAGCCGAGCCCCTCTGGCGATTCGGGTCTTGCGCCATCTAAGTCGGAGGGGACCCCGCCTCCCGCTAAGAGAAAGGGCCCTCTGAGGAAGGAACCCCGTGTAGTCTTTGACTCGGAACAAGCCAATTATGATCCGGGGTCTTCCTTGACCGATGAGCCCTCGACGGAAGAGCCCATCGAAGAGGAGGAACCCTCCCTGATTTGGGAAGGGCCGCGAAGGGGGGGATTCTGGCTCCGTTCTATGGCCTTTGCCATCGATCACCTTATTCTTCTCTTCACTTTGGCGATCTTTACGGTGGTGGGATTTTTGGCCGCGGAAATTGGCGGCGGAGGGGCACGGGACTTTTTTTTCTACCAGCAGGCGCGCATCGTTCTCCCCCTTCTCTTGCCGCTGGCCATTATCCTGTTCATCGCTTACTTTGCTTTCTTTCACGGGGCCTGGGGGCAGACGATCGGCAAGATGATCTTCGGGCTGCGGGTCGTTACGATCGACGGTCCGCCCCTGAACTTCCCCCGGGCGCTTGTCCGGACGATCGTCTACGCCCTCTCGGCGATCCCCCTTTTCCTGGGTTTTTTATGGGTGGGGTTCACCCGAAGCAAACGTTCCTGGCATGATTGGATCGCGGGCACGATGGTCATCCGGGAATAATGACCGAGTAGCCGGGTCCAACGAGCCAAGGATTTAATGGATCGATGCAACCTTGAATCCGAGGACCCGATTGCGCAATGCCTCCCAAAAAGGGCTTGACTGGTGAGGAAAAATTATTGTAGTCTTAAAAATTGCCGACCGTACCCAGGATGCCGAGATAGCTCAGTCGGTAGAGCAGCGGACTGAAAATCCGCGTGTCCCCAGTTCGATTCTGGGTCTCGGCACCAGTAATAGCAAGGGGGGTTACAAGACCTTTGAGGATCCTGTAGCCCCCCTTTTTTTACTCTATCGCATTCCCTATTGGGGTGCCAAGAAATACAACAAGGTTTACGAATGAATCTTGTTTGGCGACAACGACACAAGTTTACTCTATCCTGATCCACCTTTTTTCATCGGACATTCTCCCCTGGATAATAATGCTTAATTCCCCCCTTGCCGGAACCCTAAAGGCGCGTCCGGTAAATGGGCTGGCTCCCTGTTAGGATTGCCGCGGAATCACCGGCAACAGCACGTGTGACCGCCGGTCGCCGCCGGTGAAAACGGTTGTCGTGCCATCATACAGCTTTGGGTCTCGATCCTCGGGATCGTCATGTAGGAACACCGAGCAGCCGCGCATCGGCCGGCCATAGATCTGCGGCATGGGCTCGGGCAGGCCGTGATCGTAGTCCTTGCCATGCACGGTGAAGGCGAGCCGATAGCCCTTCGGCAAAACGATCGAGGTCGGCCAAATCTCGACGTCGAGTTCAACCACCTGACCCGGATTCAACGGCTCCTGCTCGTTGTGGGCATGCCATGGCCGGTACTCGGTGCTCTTCTTCGGGTCCAGCTTGCGGTGCGAAGCGCGCAACCAGCCGTGGGAAAGCGGCGCGTTGGGGTCCACCGCGCCCGCGAACAACACTTCCCGTCCGTTCGGACCGAAAGCGCGCAACGTTACGAAAATGTCGGCATCCGCGGTCGACGATGAGATGAAGAGCTTCGCTGCGACGGGGCCAGTGATCTCGATTTCGCCTTTCAACGGCTCGGCCCAGAACGTGATCTGCTCCGACAGGGCGCGGAAGCTCGCCTGCCCTGCCTTTGCCCCGACTTCGCGGCCGAACGTCTTGTCGGCAGCATGGAGATAGAACTTCGTCCACTGGGTACGCGCGAGGGGCCACTGGTTCTCCGCACGCTCGACGAACTTGTCGAGATGCCGGACCTGAATCACGACGCGTGGCTGCTTGTCCCAGCCGTTGTCGATGCCCCTCAGAAAGTAGTCGTAGAACCGTTTCTGCAAATTGCGCCCGTAGCTCGTGTAGTATTCGGTCCAATGCTCGAGGCCGTGGATTTCCAGCCACTTCTGTTTGGAGCTTGCCTGCACGAATCCCTCGACGTTGCCGCGCAAATGCAGACCCTGCCCGCCGATGTTCGCAGGGAGTCGTGTGTTGAGAAATAGATTTTATCAGCAGGCGTGTCGAGCTGGGCTTCAGGATAGAGCCAAGAGCCCTCTAATTGGATTGATGGTCCAGCACCTCTCTCACTTTTCCGGTTAAGCTTTCTAAGGAAAAAGGTTTCTGGAGCAGACCTGTTTCTGGGTCGAGTATCCCCCGCTGAAAAATACCTTTGTCCGAATAACCCGACATGAAAATAACTTTCAATCCCGGGTACAAATACTTCATGCGTCTGGCCAGATCTGGACCATTCAACCCGGGCATCACGACATCGGTTAATAATAAGTGGATTGGGGCTTTATATTCTTCGCAAATGAGCAGAGCCGCTTCCCCCTGAGCCGCCTCCAAAACCTTATATTTCTGTCTGCGGAGAATTTCCACCGCCAATTTTCGAACCTCTCCTTCATCTTCCACCACCAAAATCGTTTCACTGCCCCCGAGAAGCTCCCGCTTTTGAGCCTTCTGTCCTTCTTCTCCCAGAGCGAAATCCACCTTTTGAGCCTTCTGTCCTTCTTCTCCCAGAGCGAAATCCACCTGGGGAAGGAAAATTCTAAAAATAGTTCCGTGGGACGGCTCACTGTACACCGTGATATTCCCCCCACACTGTTTCATGATGCCGTAGGCGATCGATAAACCTAACCCGCTTCCTTTGCCCTTTTCCTTGGTCGTAAAAAAGGGCTCAAAGATCTTCTCCCGGATTTCCGGAGTCATCCCCACACCTGTATCACTCACAGAAAAAGAGACATAACGACCCGGGGCGACCCCCACCTGAAGATGAGGGGAATTCTCATCCAGCACCGCGTTGGCCGTTTCGATAATGAGTTTTCCCCCTTTGGGCATCGCGTCTCTGGCATTGATGGCCAAATTAAGCACCACTTGTTCAATCTGGCCCGGATCCGCCTTAATTTTTCCCAAATTTTTATCCAATACCGTTATCAGTTCAATATCCTCGCCCAGAACCCGGCGCAACATTTTTTCCAGGTCATGAACCAAGTGGTTAATGTCGATCACCTTCATTTCCATCACCTGGCGGCTGCTGAAGACGAGAAGCTGCCGGGTCAATGAAGCTGCCCGTTCGGCCGCGTTTAGAATCGCTTCGAATTTTCCCCTCAGGACCTCCCCTTCCTTGAAGTCCAGAAGAGCGAGCTGGCAATGGGTATGGATGATGGTGAGGAGGTTGTTAAAATCATGGGCAATGCCCCCGGCCAAGGTCCCGATGGCTTCCATCTTCTGAGCCTGGAGAAGCTGGGCCTCCAGCCTTTTGCGTTCGCTCACGTCGTTCAAGAGGAGGATCAAATTCTGGTCCCCCTGGCCCACAATCGGAATGGAGCCTAAAGAGATAACCTTCGCATTCATCTTGAACAGGGATTCTTCGGAAATTACTCTGGACCGGGTATCCCGGTTAGCAAAAAGCTCTTCAGCCCGCTTTTGATCCTCTTCCTGGAAAAGTTCGAGGAAGTTGGAAGCCAGAAGGTTTTCTTCGGGTAGGCCGATTAGTGAAATGGCCGCCGGGTTCGCAAAGATGATCTTGCCCTCAGGGTTGATCTCCACAATCCCTTCGGTCATACTCCTTAAGATGGCATCGAAGTGACTCTTGATGGAGAGTAATTCTTGGGTAATATGATGGGGATTAATACCTTCGAGTCCGATAATCGCTCCCGGCTGGTGCGTGGAGGTCTTCTGACCGGATTGTTCCACGGCTGCAATAATATGCTTAGACATCGTATTATAGGGCCCTTTGGCGATACAGGCATCCGCCCCATAATCTGAATGATTTAGCCTTGCTTCCGCCGCAACAGCGGACACAATAACTACATAGATGTCCTTCAGCTTAGGATTTTTGCGAATCATCCGGCAAAGTTTATCGCCCCCAATCCCCGGCATGATCAGGTCGAGAAATATTACATCGGGCGTAAAGTTTTGCAGAACGGCCAACGCGGACAGACCATCCACCGCTGACAAAACGATATGCCCTTCTTTTTCAAGCATAGTCGTCATCATTTTCAGGAATACCGGATGGTTGTCCACCACTAGGATCTTCTTTTTCATTGGGTCCCCCCCCGGAGTGCCCTTCGATTCATCTTCCGTCAGTCTTGGCCCCAATAAGTCCGCGATCCGATCAATTCTTCCCTGGATCATTTCGATATCATCAGATAGGCCATGCCAGGAATTCTCCCGGACCCTCATCGCCATTCTTTCTATGATTTCACATATCTCCCAAAACCCAAGGTTTAGAGCAGCTCCCTTTAAAGAATGGGTTTCCTGATGGATCTTTGACATATCTCCGGTCTCAAGCGCGGACCGCAATTGACGTAAATTATCGGCGGTGGTTTTAATGAACAGGTCCACAATCTCTACGTATTCTTTTTCATCCAAACCCATCTTTTCTGCCTGGACTTTAAAGTTCATAAATAAACCACTCCTCCTTTTTCTGTGCCAAAAATAACACTATGATCTTTTATATTCGTCATCCTTTGACTGATTCTTTAAACTTATTAGGCCCCAAATGCCGAACCCTTCTCTCTCGACGCCGTTAGGCAAGACGAATCCGGTTAGGGGCTCTCTTTTCCAGGGTAACCCATTAATTCTGTACATTTTTCCAAAGGCTCCTGAAAAAAGGAAGGGGAGGGATTAGGGAGGGCCAAAAACGGGCTATTTCAAAAAACCGGTTGGCTCAGGCTTCCGGCCCGGAGGAAAGAACGATTACTGCCTGATATTGATGCCTGGAGAGAGAAAAAGTTATCAAAATTTCTTCAAATGATCATTTTTCCGGCTGGAGGTCTGTGGGCAACCAGGTCTCTATGTATCTTCCCTGCTCATCAATCTTGTTTAAATACCTTTTGACCGCACCCGTTTTGGTATCTAGCAGGAATATGGCCATATGGGAAGAAGTCTGCTGCCTTTTTAGATCGATGCTGATGTAATTTCCTTGAAAAAGCTGAAACCGTCCGACCTCCGAAGAGGATTTCTCTTTGGAATCAGGGGGGCCGGCATACACTGCACTTCCCGCGAATACAATGGCTAACAGGAAAATGAATGAATGGAATTTTACTCCCATATCTATTTCCTCCTTTCTCATTTCATCGTACTTTCCCAATCGGTTTTCCCTATTTCTTATCCAGGACCGTCACCATCGGCTCTGAGCCCTCGCTTTCCAGTCCCGTCTCATCCAGCGCTATTACAAATAGTTCGATTTTCCCTTTCATTTCATCAGGGATGATCCAGGAGTTTTCCTGGACCATAGCAATTTTTTGTGACATACCCAGGAAACCTTTTTTGTACACAACGTATTGTTTGACATCCTTTTCGGGGTTGGCATTCCATTGCAATAATTTTTTGCCCTCTTTTTCCGTGACCGTTAACCCTGTGGGCTTGGCGGGGAGCGGCTTTGTTTCCGCAGTTATGGTGGGAGACGGATCACTCATCAAATTGTCTCCATCCACTGCCTTGATGAAGTAACTGTATCTGCTTCCGTCTTTCAGGTTCTTATCCACATAACTCGTAGCCCCCTTGACAGAAGCGATCTTGTTGAAATCTTTATCCCCTGATCCAGCCCTGAAAACCAAATACTCCTTAATATCTTTCTCCGCATTGGGTTGCCACAAAAGGGTAACCTGTTTTACTTCTCCACTCTTGGCCTCGACGCCCCCTGGCATAGCAGGTGTATTCTTGGTGATCGCCCCGATCGGCTCTGACAGATCGCTGGCCACCTCCACGGAATTATAAGAGCTGATTCTGTAATAATAGCGGGTATTATCCTTCAAGGGCGGCTCGCTATCTACAAAGGAATTGGTATCAGGATTTTTTATTTTTGTTATATTTTTGTATTCCCCTTTTTCCTCCGTTCCCCGAAAAACATAGTAACCTTTTATCTCGTCCGCCGGGCTTTTTACCGCCTCCCATTGCAGCGAGACCCTCCTTGGCTCTCCCTTTTTTGCGGTAAGCCCTTGAGGAGTTGGAGGAACCCCCCGGGTAGTGGCGGATACGGCTTCCGATGTATCCGTCTCCTGGCCATTTTTGTTAAAGGCTGAAATCCTGTACCAGTAAGTTGTGGCGTCAGCCAGCCCTTCCTTATCAGAGTAAATATTTGTTTTCCTTTCTTTTATCTTTACAATTTGCCTGAACTCTTTCGTTTTATCCGCTGCCCGGTAAATGATATACCCTTCGACAACATCAGAGGGATAAATGATCCAGCTTAAAGGAACCTGCCGGATTTTGCCACCTTCCGCCTTGAGACCATCCGGAGATTTGAGCGTTTTTATCTCAAGGATTTTTGAAAGGTCGCTTTCGTTCCCTTTTGCATCCGTAGCGGTCAAAGCGTAGTAATAGGTTGTATCATCTTTTAACCCCCGGTCCGTAATGGATACATCTTTTCCGGAAATGGTCGCAATTTCCCCAATTTCCTTTTCGCTCTCCTCTCTCCGGTAAACCTTAAAGCCGGCCACTTGATAGCCGGGTCGTACTTGCCATTTTAAGTGAGCCGCTTTTATATCCGCTTCCAGGTTTATAAAGATAGGCGGAGGGGGCCCTTCCACGGTCCATGCCTGAATTGGGTCGGAGAAACCTCCTTCCACTCCCTTTACATTTACGGCGGCGACTTTATAGAAGGCCCGCTCTTTTAAAATTGGATTTTCATCCACAAAGAATATGTGCTCAACTGTGCCGATGGCCATGTAGGGACCTTCTTCCTTCGCAGCCCTATAGACCCTGAAACCAGAAACTTGCTGCGGGTCAGCATAGCTCCAGCTGATCCGGATCGTCTTGGTTCCGCTTTTCGCCTTTAAATTCTGGGGCGGCTTTGTGGTGATCTCCTCTTTCTTGGGTCCGACCGCTGTGGAGAACGACTCACGGGTCCGCTCCATAATCATGGCGACCAGATTATTGAGCTCAAGATTCAACCTCCCCTCGGTGGTGGTAAAGGTTTGTTCGCCAGATACTTTTTGAGCCCGGATATCTACAATCTTTATATTCACTTCGATCGTGCCCCTTTGCTTCAATACATCTCCAACCACGCAAAAATCAAATCCCAGCCTTTCCCCCAAGGTAAACAAGTCCTGGATTTTGATACTGCCAAGTTTATGCCCCGCCAATTCAATTTCTCTTTCGATCTTCTTCCGCTCGACGATCTCAAAATAATCAAATTTGCTGATCGCCATCGTCAAAAGGGAGGGGATCGAATCGATCAGGGGGATGGCCTCGATATTCTTGGGAACCAGCATGAAAAGAGCAATCTTCGGCTTTACCACAGCCGCGTGCGCAGGAGGGAGGGGAGCGGCGGTTGTATATACCAGAAAAGCGAGCGAACAGAAAGCAATGGCCTTCCGCATGACTTTCTCCTATGAGGCAATGCGCTTCAGCAATTCCTCTATTTCTATTCTGGCACTCGCAGAAAGAGGACTGGATATGTTCTTCAATTCTTCCAGGTGGATGGCATCCATGTACTTCTCGATGGCTCTTTCATATTCCCTTTTCTTTTTAAATCCCTCTGCGCTGTTAAAATACTGGGTCTGGAGATTCTGAAAGCGGGACATCACCTCATAACTCAACTCGGCAACCACATCCTGGGTTACCTTTTCCAAAAGTTCAGAGTCCGAGAGAATTTCCAGAGATTTATACTGGATATTCGCAAAGGCCACGCCCTCCGAATAGTCCCCCTTTACTTCCTGCGACTTTCTTATGGTTTTTGTAATAACCACCTCACCTTGTTCCAGGTCGATCACCCTGAAGGAGACACCCACTGTCGACCTTTTTTTCTCTGTGCCCACTTTATACTTGACGGTCTCTCGAATCTCTTCCTCGATAGTGGCCGGAGGAGCCTGCATAAGTTCTTCCTTGGTTGGTGCTTTTCCCTTAATACTCATGAGCCACATCTGATATGCCATATTCTGTATCGTTCTCTTGCCCACCACTACATTCTCTGATTTGTATCCTTCCGAAACATTCTTTTCCACGTTGAAGTTCAACACACTGCCGAAGATAAAAACATCTGTGCCCTTTAACTTTCCTGCTTTCTTGGCGCTCTCTATATCGTAAAGCCCTGCCTGTCCCAGCTCTATCTCCTTCAAAATAGCTCCTAAAACATCCCTGGCCAGGATCTTCACATCGCTGCCCGCGTGAGTCGTAATATACGCCAGCAGATTGTCGGTCACGATCTTGCCAGCATCCGCATTCCCGGAAGGCGGGGTGAAGTCCATGATCGCAATCTTCCGGACAACCCTTTCCCTGATTTTGTCCTTACCCGCCTGCACTTTGAAAAAGACATCCTGATAGTTCTGGTCAATTTTCATTATTTTTTCATACCAGGTGAAGGCATTTCCCACATATCCCTGGGTATCATAAGCGGCGGCTTTCGCAGCCATGGCTGCCAGCAGTTGATTTATTACCCCTGACGCGCCCGGCTCATTCTTAATGGAGGAGTCATAAGTCATGGCCTTCAAGGCATCATTATAGGCAGGGTAGAGCCTCTTTTCATGTAGCTTCTGGCCGCATTGGGTCATCCAACTCTTGGCCGCCTGTTGCCGGATCATGGCCGCTCTTTTATTCCCCTCCGCAGACAGGCCCATATTCGTGGCTTTTCGGGCAAACGCCACCGCCGTGTCCCAATTATTTAGGGTTGAATATTCCTCTGCTTTTCGGAGATAGTAATCGGGGTGATGCTTCAACCGGGCCTCTTGCAATCCCAGAGTTACTTCCGCTCGGTCTGGGGATATTTCCCGGGCAGACAAAAGGGCCTTCATTACTTTCTCCCAATCCTCATCCTTTTTAAACTTTTCAGCCTCCTTCAGGTAATAAGAAACTCCGTCGCTCTCAGCCTGCTTGACCTTGGAAGCCGCGTCGAGATATCTGGCATAAAATGTATTTAGTTCCCTCAACTTTTTTACGCCTTCCGCCCATTCATTCTTTTCGATGGCCTTAATCGCATCCGCATACATGGTTTCAGCCATCTTCCTCATTTTGTCCATTTCGGATTGGACCTGTTTTACCAGGTTGACGGCATCGCGGCTTTCAGGCGTGAGCCTCAAGGCCTTCTCCGCCTCTTGATAGGAAAGCCCGACCTGATCATAAGTAAGAGGTTTTTTTGCCAGAATCGACCTCGCTTTTTCCAAGTGCTGGGCGGAGAGACTTTCTTTGGCCTTCTTTAAAATATCCTGGTATTCAGTATTCTTAGGTTCTTTGGCGAGGGCATCTTCATACATCGCAATGGCCTCTTCCATCCTGTTATTTTTAGCAAGTTCCTGCCCCAGCTTAAAGCTATCCATCCCCGGGGTGGCACAGCCAAAAATAACCATTGATAAAATGATCAGTAGAGTCAAATTTCTTTTTCTCATCTTCGTCTCCTTCTAAAGGATTTCTATTCTTATAGTTATTCCGGGATTACTACCTGAAGAAATCAACCTCGACCGCCCTTATTTCAGGAACATCCAAATCAGAGGGAGCGGTATTATAAATCCTTCGCTTCTGTCCAGCCCGCTCGAGTAATTTTGCGCTTTTCAGACGGCCCCCCAAAAAAACCCCGGGGATATAATAATCTCCCTGGGGCCTTACGGGACCACCTTCTGGCCGCTTCCTTTCATATTTTCCTCCAGAAGATTAAAGGTTTGATCGGGTTATTCGACCTTAAAAAAGACAGAATAGGCGCTTATCGCCAAACTAAAACCAACATGTTGGTAAGAAGGAATTATCCCGCGCATTCGCGATAAATCCCCCCTCGCCCCCCTTTTACAAAGGGGGGTTGGGGGGATTTCTGGGATTTTCGCTGCCCCACGAGAGCCACTTTTTCCGTGCGAGGTCGCGGAAAAAGCGTAGGCGCTGAGTATGTAAATTCTTAACAAATTGCATGCTATTGTCAAGGGAATTTTTGCCAGTCATATCAATTTTTCTTGGCTTCCTAATTTCCGCAGCTGGCCCCTAAAAATTCGCTCACCCCACCCAATAAATATCTTATCTCAGCAAAATCTGTACCATGCCTAATATTTATGTAACTTTATGATATCCTGGGAGATTTAGATCACTTCCTTTTTTATGCCAATGAAAAAACGGAGGAAGTTTTCCATTTTTTCCAAATTTTTTCCACTCTGCCAATATATATTTCCCTTCAATCTTCCCCCAATTGGGTCCAGGAAATAAGCCCGGGATCTTTGGAGTCGGTTAAAAAGCCTTTGAAGTTCCTCCGGTCCGGAGAAGCGTAGGGAGAGACCTTGATAATTTTTCCCCTACCTGATAAACTGTCATCGATCTTATAAAAAGTGAACCGGAATCATTTTACCCCATGCTTTCAAAAAGAATAAATTTTATTTTCCTCCTTATACTTTTTCTCACCAACTTTCTGCTGGCCGCTTTGAGCGGATGCGCCGGCCCGCAGCCGATCCCCCCGCAAAGGGCCCGGGCTATTGATCTTGACCGCAAAGGGGCGGAATTCTATCACCAGGGACAATACGCCAAGGCCCTTCGCTTCTTCCAAAAGTCCCTTCAGGTAAATGAGTCCATCGACAACCGGGAGGGGGTCGCTCTAAGTCTGAACAACGTGGGTACAGCCTATCAATCGACCGGGGAGTATGTCCGGGCTCTCGATTACTACCAGCGTGCTCTGGCCATTAATTCAGAAATCGGCAGCCAGGAAGGCCAGTCGCTGAATTTGAACAATATCGGAAGTGTCACTCTGTCCCTGGGGAAACCTCAGGCGGCCCTGGAATTTTTTCAGAAGTCCTTAGCCGTCGAGGAAAAAAGGGAGGATCTTAGAGCTCAGGCCATCCGCTGGAACAATATGGGTTCAGCGTACCGGGCTCTGGGGCAGGATGATCGGGCTCTCGAATGTTACTTGCGGGCGAAGAAACTCAACGAAAAGATCGAACATTTCGGGGGAATCGCTGACAACCTGAATAACATGGGCGCCCTGTATGAATCGCAAAAAGACTACTCCCGAGCCCTGGAGGCCTTTCAGGGCGCACTGGATGCGGACAAAAAAATAGAGAATTCCGTGGGCATCTCCACGGACCTGGCCAATCTAGGAAGGCTCTTTGAGGCCAGGGGGGAGAGAGAGAAAGCCCTGGATCACTACCTGCGTGCCTGGCGAGTGAACGAATATCTCGGCTTTAAGGAACGAATCCTCCAGGACCTCTTCAAAATCGCCTCCCTCTACGAAGCCCTGGGAAAGCCCGAAGAAGCAGGAAAGTTCCGCCAGCGAGCCCGGGAATTGGCCCCATCCCCTAAATAAGGAAATATGGTTCAATCTCTGCCTCCGGCTGAGCGCCGAAATTCTGACCTCCGCAAGCTCTTTTATCCCGACAGCGTGGCCATCGTGGGGGCCTCACCGGAAGTAATGGGGGGCCGTTTCCCTTTCTTCCAGGCACTTTTGAAATCCGGTTATCCAGGCCGGCTTTATCCGGTCAATCCCAACTACGCCGAGATCTCCGGCCACAGCGCTTTTCCCAGCCTTATGAAGATTCCCGGGACCGTTGATCTAGCCATCATTACGCTTCGGGCTCAAATGGAACCTGGCGGAGTCCCCAAAGGCATTTCGGGTTTTCGTCCCGTGCTCCGCGAGATAAACTAGAAACTTTAAACGCGTATCTCGTCACTTAACTTCTTTATGCCCGATTTCAAAATCGTCTCTGAATTTAAACCCAAGGGTGACCAGCCGCAGGCCATTCAGAAGCTTGTCGAGGGGGTCAAACAGGGATTGCCCCATCAGGCCCTCCTCGGCGTCACGGGCTCCGGCAAGACTTTCACCATGGCCAACGTCATCGAGCAAGTGCAGAAGCCCACGCTGGTCATCGCCCCCAACAAGACCCTGGCCGCGCAGCTCTTCCAGGAGTTCCGGGGTCTCTTCCCCGAAAACGCCGCGGAGTACTTCGTCAGCTACTATGATTATTACCAGCCGGAGGCCTACGTACCGGGCACAGACACCTACATCGAGAAGGATGCCTCGATCAATGACCTGATCGACAAGATGCGCCATTCGGCCACCCACTCCGTCCTCACCCGCCGGGACGCGGTCGTGGTCGCCTCGGTTTCCTGCATTTACGGCCTGGGCTCCCCGGAGACTTACCAGGGAATGATCGTACTGGTTGAGGATCAAAAGGAAGTCTCCCGGGATGAAGTCTTGGCCCGGCTGGTGGAGATCCAGTACCAGAGGAACGACTATGATTTCCACCGGGGAACCTTCCGGGTGCGTGGAGACGTGCTGGAAATCTTTCCCGCCTATGAGGAGAATCGGGCCATTCGGGTTGAGTTTTTCGGAGATCTGGTGGAGTCCATTGCCGAGATCGACCCGCTTCGCGGAAAAATTCTGCGCAAACTGCGGCACGTAACCATCTTCCCCGGAAGCCATCACGTTACGCCCCAGGACCGGTTACGCACGGCCATCCAGTCCATCCAGCAGGAATTGGCCGAACGCCTGAAGGATTTGCATTCCCAGCGAAAGCTCCTCGAAGCCCAGCGGTTGGAACAGCGCACTTACTTTGATATCGAGATGCTCCAGGAGATGGGGTATTGCACGGGAATCGAAAATTACTCCCGGCATCTGGACGGCCGGCGACCGGGAGAGCCTCCTTACACGCTGCTGGACTACTTCCCCAAAGATGCTCTGATCTTCATCGACGAGAGCCACATCACCGTCCCGCAGCTCAACGGCATGTACTGGGGAGACCGCACGCGCAAAGAAACGCTGGTGGAGTATGGCTTCCGCCTGCCCTCCGCCTTGGACAACCGTC